>Ga0181593_10004570_pt1 | contig 12607 bp, 13 predicted proteins | sample 071ome_19_FD_133756 | JGI IMG/M metagenome (GOLD analysis project Ga0181593, IMG submission 133756) | Coastal salt marsh microbial communities from the Groves Creek Marsh, Skidaway Island, Georgia - 071413AT metaG (megahit assembly) | ecosystem: Environmental > Aquatic > Marine > Intertidal...
ATGTTCCCGGAGCTGCGCGCCGCCTCGCTGGAGGGGCTGCTCGGGATCGGCTTCGACGGCTACGCCATCGGGGGGCTGTCGGTCGGCGAGCCGAAGGAGGACCGTGAGCGGATCCTCGACGACCTCGGGCCACACTTGCCGGCCGACCGGCCCCGTTACCTGATGGGGGTCGGCACGCCGGAAGACATCGTCGCCGCGGTGCAGCGTGGGGTCGACATGTTCGACTGCGTGCTGCCGACGCGCAACGCGCGCAACGGCCACCTGTTCACCCGCTTCGGCGACGTGCGCATCCGCAACGCCCGTCACCGCGATGACCCGCGGCCACTCGACCCCGATTGCGGCTGCTACACCTGCCGCAACTTCTCGCGCGCCTACCTGCGCCACCTGCACGCCTGCGGCGAGATCCTGGCAGCACGCCTGGCGACCATCCACAACCTCCACTACTACCTCGGGCTGATGGCCGGGCTGCGCGCGGCCATCGCCGCCGGTGGGCTCGCCGACTGGGTCGCACGCTTCCACGCCCAGCGGGCGCAAGGCGACCTGCCTGTGTCATAATGCGCGCTTTGCCGCGGCCGACCGTGTCACGGCGGATCCTCCCTGAACCGAAAGGGCATACCGATGGATTTCTTCATCTCGAACGCGTGGGCACAGTCCGCCCCGGCCGGCGGAGGCGACCCGATCATGGGTTTCCTGCCGCTGATCCTCATCTTCGTGGTCTTCTACTTCCTGCTGATCCGTCCGCAGAGCAAGCGCCAGAAGGAGCACAAGAAAATGCTCGAGGCGCTCGACAAGGGCGACGAGGTGGTGACCAACGGCGGGCTGTTCGGCGTGATCAGCGATCTCGGCGACAACTTCGTGCAGCTCAGCGTCGCCGACGGCGTCGAGGTCAAGGTGCAGCGCCAGGCGATTGCCGCCACCCTGCCCAAGGGCTCGGCCGAAACCCTCTGACCCGACACACGGGCGGATACCGGGAATGCTCAACAAGTACCCCCTCTGGAAACACCTGCTGATCGTCGTCATCACGGTCGTTGGGCTGCTCTACGCGCTGCCCAACCTGTACGGCGAGGATCCCGCGGTGCAGGTCTCGACCTCGGCGCGCGGCGTGGACGTCGACGAGGGCACCCTGGCCCAGGTGGTCGGCGTGCTCGAACGGGCCGGCGTCAGCGTGAAATCGGTGCGTTTCGAGGAGGGGTTGCTGCTGGCACGCTTCTCCGACACCGAGACCCAGCTGCAGGCGGCCGAGCGCATCAAGGAGGGGCTCGGTAGCGGCTACGTGGTCGCGTTGAACCTGGCCCCCGGCACGCCCGATTGGCTGCGTGCGCTCGACGCGGCGCCGATGTACCTCGGCCTGGATCTGCGCGGTGGCGTTCACTTCCTGATGGAGGTGGACATGCAGGCCGCGGTGCGCCAGGCAGAGGAGAACGTCGTCAACGACCTGCGGCTGCTGATGCGCGACAACCGCATCCGCTACCGGACCGTCACCCGCAGCAGCGACGGGGTGCGCGTGCGCTTCGCCGACGCGAGCCCGCTCGACGAGGCGCAGCGGCTGATCGAGCGCGAGTTTCCGGCGCTGGTGGTCGAGACGTCTGTCGACGACGAGCCGCAGCTCCTGGCAAGCCTGAGCGAGGACGAGGCCGAGGCGATCCGCAAGTTCGCACTGCAGCAGAACATCACGACGCTGCGCAATCGCGTCAACGAGCTCGGCGTCGCCGAGCCGGTGATCCAGCAGCAGGGCACCAATCGCATCGTCGTGCAGCTGCCGGGCGTGCAGGACACGGCCCGCGCCAAGGAGATCCTCGGCGCCACGGCGACCCTCGAGTACCGCCTCGCCGACACCGAGCACGACGTGCGCAGCGTGGTCGAGAGCGGCCGGATTCCGGTCAACGCCAAGCTCTACTACGAGCGCAACGGCCAGCCGATCCTGCTCAAGAAACAGATCATCGTCACCGGCGACCAGATCGTCGACGCCGCGTCGACCATCGACGAGAACGGCGGTCCGGCGGTCACCGTGCGCCTCGACGGCAACGGCGGTCGGCGCATGAGCAAGGTCACGCGCGACAACATCGGCAAGCCGATGGCCGTGGTGTTCATCGAGAACCGCACCGAGACCAAGCTGGTCGACGGCGAACCGGTGCGCACCACCAAGCGCACGGAGGAGGTGATCAGCGTCGCGACCATCCGCGATCACTTCAGCAACCGGTTCCAGACCACCGGCCTCGACTCGACCGAGGAGGCGCGCGATCTCGCGCTGCTGCTGCGCGCCGGCGCGCTGGCGACGCCGATCGAGATCGTCGAGGAGCGCACCGTCGGCCCGAGCCTGGGCCGCGACAACATCGACCAGGGCTTCGCCGCGGTGATGCTCGGCTTCGCACTGGTGCTGGTGTTCATGGCGCTCTACTACCGGGTGTTCGGCCTGGTCGCCGATCTGGCGCTGGCCATGAACCTGGTGCTGCTGGTGGCGGTGCTTTCGCTGCTGCAGGCGACGCTCACGCTGCCCGGCATCGCTGGCATCGTGCTGACCGTCGGCATGGCGGTCGACGCCAACGTGCTGATCTTCGAGCGCATCCGCGAGGAGCTGCGCGCCGGGGGCACGCCGCAGGCGAGCATCCACTCCGGCTACGAGAAGGCGCTGTCGACCATCGCCGACGCCAACATCACGACGCTGATCGCGGCGGTGGTGCTGTTCAGCTTCGGCACCGGGCCGATCAAGGGCTTCGCGGTGACGTTGTCGATCGGCATCGTCACGTCGATGTTCACCGCGATCATGGGCACCCGCGCGGTGATCAACCTCGTCTACGGTGGCCGCCGGGTCAAGCGCCTGGCGATCTGACGGAACCACTGGCATGGAACTGTTCAAGAAGGCTCCCCATATCGATTTCCTCGGCAGGCGCCGTATTGCCTACGTCTTCTCGGCGCTGCTGCTGCTGGTTTCGATCGGTTCGCTGGCGACGCGCGGCCTCAACTTCGGCATCGACTTCACCGGCGGCACGCTGGTCGAGCTCGGCTACAGCGTCGACGTGGATCTCGGCGAGGTCCGCCGGGCCCTCGACGAGGGCGGCTACGGCGGCGCCACGGTGCAGCACTTCGGTACCCCGCGCGACGTGCTGATCCGGATCGCGCCGCGCGCTGACGTCAGCAGCGCCGATCTCAGCACCGAGGTGCTGCGCACGCTGCGCGAGGCGGCCGATGAGCAGGTCGAACTGCGTCGCGTCGAGTTCGTCGGTCCGCAGGTCGGCGACGAGCTGACCGAGGCCGGTGGCCTGGCGATGCTCTACGCGCTGGCCGGCATCCTGATCTACGTCGGTTTCCGCTTCGAGTATCGCTTCGCACTGGGCGCGGTCGCGGCGTTGGTGCACGACGTGGTGGTCGTGCTCGGCTTCTTCTCGGTGCTGCAGGCCGACTTCGACCTGTCGGTGCTGGCCGCGGTGCTGGCGGTGATCGGCTACTCGCTCAACGACACCATCGTGGTGTTCGACCGCATCCGCGAGAACTTCCGCAAGATGCGCAAGGGGAGTGCGGTCGAGGTGATGAACGGCTCGGTCAACCAGACCCTGTCGCGCACCCTGATGACTTCCTGCACCACGCTGCTGGTGCTGCTCGCCCTCTACCTGGTCGGAGGCGAGGTGATCCGCAGCTTCGCGCTTGCGCTGATCGTCGGCGTGCTGATCGGCACCTACTCGTCGATCTTCGTCGCCAGCCCGGTGACGCTGCTGCTCGGCATCAGCCGCAGCGACATGCTCGAGGTCAAGAAGGAAGGGGCGGGGACGGTCGACGACCTGCCGTGACGCCGCGCCTGGCGCGGCGGCCGTCGATCAGCGGCGTAGCGCCTCACCCCGGTGCGGGCCGATCGCCGTAACCATCGCCGCGTGCAGGCGCGGCCCGGCGCAGACGACATTGCCGCTCTCGAGGTAGTCGCTGCCGCCATTGAAATCCGACACCATGCCACCCGCCTCGAGCACCAGCAGTGCACCGGCGGCGATGTCCCACGGGCTCAGCCCGATCTCCCAGAAACCGTCCAGGCGACCGGCCGCGACGTAGGCCAGGTCGAGTGCCGCAGCGCCGGCGCGGCGGATGCCCGCCGCATCGGGGAACAGCACGCGGAACATCTCGAGGTAGGCGTCGAGGTGCTGCTGCTGGCGGAACGGGAAGCCGGTGCCGAGCAGGCTGCCGCTCAGGCCGTTGGCCCGGCTGACGCGGATGCGCCGGTCGTTGAGGGTCGCACCCGAACCGCGGCTGGCGGTGAACAGCTCCTGGCGCAGCGGGTCGTAGACCACGGCCTGGTCGAGCCGCCCGCGGTGGCGCAGCGCGATCGACACCGCGAACTGCGGGAAGCCATGCAGGAAGTTGGTGGTGCCGTCGAGCGGGTCGATGACCCACTCGTACTCGTTGTCGCCCTGCGCGCCGCTCTCCTCGGCGAGGATCGCGTGGTCAGGGTAGGCGCGGTGGATGACGCGGATGATCTCGTGCTCGGCGAGCCGGTCGACCTCGGTGACGAAGTCGTTGCGCTGCTTGGTGCCGATGGTCAGCCGGTCGACCCGCTCGAGGTTGCGGACGATCACGTTGCCCGCGCTGCGGGCGGCACCGATCGCGATGTTGAGCATGGGGTGCATGACGCGGCCCGGCGATTTCGAAAGGGGCGCAAGAATAGCAGTTGACGGATCCCGCTGCCACGCCACGACCGCTTGTCACAACGCGCGGCGCACCGCTAGAGTGCCGCGATGTCCGCGGCCATTCGCATCGTCCTCGTCAGTCCTTCTCACCCGGGCAACATCGGCGCGGTCGCGCGCGCGATGAAGACCATGGGCCTGTACGACCTTGCGCTGGTCACGCCGCGCCGGTTTCCGCATGCCGAGGCGACCGCGATGGCCGCCGGCGCCGACGACCTGCTCGCCGGAGCGCACGTCTGCGCCACCCTCGACGAGGCGCTGGCTGGCTGTCGGCTGGTGATCGGCAGCAGCGCACGCTCGCGCTCGATCCGCTGGCCGCAGCTGGACACGCGCGAGGCGGCCAGGCAGCTCGTCGCGGCCCGCGAGGAGGGACCGGCCGCGCTGCTGTTCGGTCCCGAGCGCACCGGGCTCAGCAACGACGACCTCGACCGCTGCCACGCCCTGGTCTCGATTCCGGCCAATCCGGACTACGGCTCCCTGAACCTCGGCTCGGCGGTCCAGGTGCTGACCTACGAAATCCGCATGGCCGTCCTGGCACAGGCCACCGACGGCGAGCCGGACGACGTGGCCGCAGCGGAAACGGGCCGGCAGCGCCTGGCGACCGCGGACGAGGTCGAGGGGTTCTTCAGCCACCTGGAGCGCACCCTGCATCAGGTCGATTTCATCGACCCGGCACGACCCGGGCGGGTGCTGCGGCGCATGCGCCGGCTGTTCGCCCGGGCACGGCCGGAGGAGGATGAGATCCAGATCCTGCGTGGCATCCTGACCCAGGTCGACAAGGCGGTGGCGCGTGGCACGGACGCGACGGACCACGAGCCAGAATGATCCCGCGCGCTCCGGCCGGATGCGGCCCGCTGCTGTGCTAGATTGACGCCACACAAGACGGGTCGGCCACGCCGGCCGCAGGAACGCTTAGCCCATGTGAACGCCTCCGCGAAGACGTCGAAAGCGTGTTCGACCGCGATCCAGCGGCGCGCACCTTCTTCGAGGTCCTGACCTGCTACCCCGGGGTGCATGCGCTGCTGCTGCATCGCATGAGCCACGGGCTCTGGAACAGCGGCTGGCGCTGGCTGGCGCGCTTCATTTCGGGTTTCTCGCGCTGGCTGACCGGCATCGAGATCCATCCCGGGGCACGCATCGGTCGGCGCTTCTTCATCGACCACGGCATGGGCGTGGTGATCGGCGAGACCACCGAGATCGGCGACGACTGCACGCTCTACCAGGGGGTTACGCTCGGCGGCACCTCATGGGACAAGGGCAAGCGCCACCCGACGCTGAGCGATGGCGTGGTGGTCGGTGCCGGGGCCAAGGTGCTCGGGCCGTTCACCGTGGGTCGCGACGCACGCATCGGCTCCAACGCCGTGGTCCTCAAGGAGGTGCCGGACGGGGCTTCCGTGGTCGGCGTCCCCGGACGTTTCGCCAGCGTGGTGACCGCCGACGACCAGGCCACGCACCGCGAGGCCACCGCGAAGCGCATCGGCTTCGACGCCTACGGCACCACCCGCGACATGCCCGATCCGGTGGCCCATGCCATCAACAGCATGCTCGACCATATCCACGTCACCGATCGCAAGCTGGTGCAGGTCGCCCAGGCACTGCAGGAGCTGGGTGTGGACATCGGCGGGCTCGACATCCCCGACCTCGACCCGTGCGAGATCAGCTCCACCGCACCGGGTGAGGAGGGGGCTGCGTCCAGCGAAAATACTTGACCTGGCTAGTCAACATTAAGGTAGAATAACCCTACGTTCACGTTCCGGGATTGCCGACGATGCGACTGACGACCAAGGGACGCTACGCTGTCACGGCCATGCTCGACCTGGCGCTTCACTTCGACGAAGGCCCGATCACGCTGGCGGACATCTCGCGGCGGCAGAGCATCTCGCTCTCCTACCTCGAGCAGCTCTTTTCGCGGCTGCGCCGGCGCGGCCTGGTCGAGAGCGTGCGTGGGCCCGGTGGCGGCTACCGGCTGAGCCGGGCGGCCGACGAGATCTCCGTGGTCAGCGTCATCACCGCCGTGGACGAGGAGGTCGACGCGACCCGCTGCGGTGGACTCGGCAACTGCCAGGACTCGCAGCCCTGCCTGACCCACGAGCTGTGGTGCGATCTCAGCGAGCAGATCCACGACTTCCTTGGCGGTATCAACCTCGCCCAGCTCGTCGAGCGCACCCATGCCGGCGTGGCCACGGAGTCGTCGGCCGAGCGCACCATCTCCGTTTCCTGACCTCCGCGCGAGCGGGTCCTGGATGACCTACCTCGATCACAACGCCACGACGCCGCTCGACCCCCGGGTACGTGACGCCATGCTGGCGTGCCTGGATGCCGGGCCGGGCAATCCGTCGAGTGCCCACAAGCCCGGCCGCCGTGCCCGCGTGGCGCTGGAGCAGGCGCGCGAGCAGGTCGCCGCACTGGTCGGCGTGCAGCCACGCCAGGTCGTCTTCACCAGCGGCGGCACCGAGGCCAACAACCTCGCGCTGTGCGGCCTGGCTGCGCTGGAGCGGCCCGGGCGCCTCGCGCTGAGCCCCGTCGAGCACCCGTCGGTGATCGAGCCGGCACGCGCGCTCGAGGGGCTGGGTTGGGGTATCGACTGGCTGCCGGTCGACGGCGATGGGCAGGTCGATGTCGATGCCTGGGAGCCGAAGGACGACACGCGCATCGTGTCGACGATGTGGGCCAACAACGAGACCGGCGTGATCCAGCCGGTGGCCGAGGTGGCGCGCAAGGCGCGTGCCGCAGGCGCCTGGATGCACAGCGACGCGGTCCAGGCGCTCGGCAAGCTGACGGTCGAATTCCAATCCGGAGGTCTCGACCTGATGAGCCTCTCTTCGCACAAGATCTACGGACCTCAGGGGGTCGGTGCACTGGTCGTCGACCCGGCCGTCGATCTCGTGCCAGTGCAGCGCGGCGGTGGCCAGGAGCGTGGCCTGCGTTGCGGTACGGAAAACCTCGCCGGCATCGTCGGTTTCGGCGCCGCGGCGGCGTTGGCCGCCGAGGAGCTCCAGGCGCGTCGCGACAGCGCACAGGCGCTGACAGCCCAGCTGCGTGATGGGCTTCTCGCCGTGGACGGCGTCACCCTGTTCGCGGCGGATGCGCCACGCCTGCCCAACACCCTGTCGTTTGCCATCGACGGCATCGACGGCGAGACCCTGCTGCTCGCCCTCGACCGCGACGGGATGGCGGTCTCCAGCGGCTCGGCGTGTCACTCCGGCACCGGCGAACCGAGCCACGTGCTGAGTGCCATGGGCGTGCCCACGGACGTGGCCCGTGGCGCCATCAGGGTCAGTGTCGGGCGCGGCAACGCTCCCACCGACATCGAGATGCTGGTCGATGCACTGCAGCGCCAGGTCGCGGCATTGCGACGTCTGGTGGCCACCGCGTGAGGAGCGACGCATGACCCGTCACCGCCCGGTCTACCTCGACTATGCCGCGACCACGCCGGTCGATCCGCGCGTGGCCGAGCGCATGGCCGCCTGCCTGACCGCCGAGGGCACGTTCGGCAACCCGGCCTCGCGTTCCCATTCCCTGGGCTGGGAGGCGGAGCGCGCGGTCGAGAAGGCCCGCGCCCTGGTCGCCGACCTGGTCGGCGCCAGCCCGCGCGAGATCGTGTTCACCTCGGGAGCCACCGAGTCGGACAACCTCGCGCTGTTGGGCGCGGCACGCGCGGCACGGGGCCGCGGTCATCACGTGGTCACCGTCACCACCGAGCACAAGGCGGTGCTCGACAGCTGTCGCGAGCTCGAGCGCGAGGGGTGGGAGGTGACCTACCTCGATCCCGAGCGCAACGGCATCGTCGACCCGGGACGCCTCGTCGAGGCCCTGCGCGACGAGACCGCGCTGGTCTCGATCATGCACGTCAACAACGAGACCGGGGTGGTCCAGGACATCGCTGCGCTCGGTGCGCTGGTGCGGGCGCGGGGCGCACTGTTTCACGTCGACGCCGCGCAGTCGGTCGGTCGCCTGGCCATCGATCTGCGTCAGCTGCCGGTCGACCTGATGTCGTTCTCGGCGCACAAGGTCTACGGGCCGAAGGGCGTGGGTGCGCTGTACGTGCGCGACCACCCGGACGTGCGCATCGCGCCGCTGCTGCACGGCGGTGGCCAGGAGCGCGGCCTGCGACCCGGCACGCTCGCCACCCACCAGGTGGTCGGCATGGGCGAGGCGTTTCGCCTGGCCGGCAAGAACCTCGAGGCCGAGGCGATGCGCCAGCGCGCGCTGCGTGATCGCCTGTGGGACGGGCTGCTTGGGCTCGGTGGCGTGCGCCTGAACGGCGACCCGCTGCGCCGCGTGCCGGGCATCCTCAGCGTCTGCATCGACGGCGTGCAGGGTGAGGCACTGATCATGGCGCTGCGCGAGGTGGCGCTTTCGTCGGGCTCGGCCTGCGCTTCAGCGAGCCGTGAACCCTCGCACGTGCTGCGCGCCCTGGGCCTCAGCGAGGCGGAGGTCGACAGCTCGCTGCGCTTCTCGCTCGGGCGCTTCACCACCGACGACGAGATCACCGCCGTGCTCGAGCTGGTCGCAGGCGTCGTGCCGCGGCTGCGCTCCCTGGTACGCGGACCGCGTGGAACCGAATCCACCGGCGACGGTCCATCTGCACACAAGGTGGCCGGCTGAAGGCCGGCGCAAGACAGCTAAGGAGTCATACATGGCAATCACGCTCACCGACGCCGCGGCCGTGCGGCTCAACGAGCTCCTCGCCCAGCAACAGGCGGGCGTCGCGCTGCGTCTCGGGGTCACGACCTCGGGCTGCTCGGGCTTCGCCTACACCATGGACTTTGCCGATGCCCCCGGCGAGGACGACGAGGTGTTCGAGGATCACGGCATCCGCCTGCTGGTCGATCGCCAGCACGTCGACTATCTCGACGGCATGGAGGTCGACTTCGTCCGCGACGGGCTCAACCGCAGCTTTCAGTTCAAGAATCCGAACGTCACCGCGACGTGCGGCTGCGGCGAGAGCTTCGCGGTCAGCTGAGGCGGGCCGGACGCGTTGCCTGGGGCCGTCGCCGGCGCTAAACTGGCGCCCCGATTTCCCGCATAAACCCGCGGCTCGCCGCGGGTTTCTGTTATTCTTGCAACGATTTTTCCGGAGACTTTCGATGGCTGTCGAACGCACCCTCTCGATCATCAAACCCGATGCCGTCGGCCGCAACCTGGTTGGCCAGATCTACGCCCGCTTCGAGGCGGCCGGCCTGCGCATCGTCGCCGCCAAGATGCTGCACCTCAGCCAGGAACAGGCCGAAGGCTTCTACGCGGTGCACAAGGAACGGCCGTTCTACAAGGACCTGGTCGCCTTCATGACCTCCGGCCCGGTCATGGTCCAGGTGCTCGAGGGCGAGAACGCGATCACCGCCAACCGCGAGATCATGGGCGCGACCAACCCGGCCGAGGCGGCGCGCGGCACCATCCGTGCGGACTTCGCGACCACGGTCGACGAGAACTGCGCGCACGGCTCCGACGGTCCCGATACCGCGCGCACCGAGATCGCCTTCTTCTTCACCGACGCCGAGCTCTGTCCCCGGACGCGCTGAACCTTGGACGACCAGGCCCCCTTCAACCTGTTCGACCTCGATCGCGAGGCGCTGCTGGCGCTGCTCGCGGAGCGCGGCCACCGGCCGTTCCGCGCAACCCAGCTGATGAAGTGGGTCTACCACCGCCGGGTCACCGACTACGCGGCGATGACCGACCTGAGCAAGCCGTTCCGTACCTGGCTCGAGGCCCATGCACGCTTCGACCTGCCCACCGCGGTCAGCGACCAGAAGTCGCGCGACGGCACGCGCAAGTGGCTGTTCGAGCTCGTCGACGGCAACTGCGTCGAAACGGTCTACATTCCCGACGGCGAGCGCGGCACGCTGTGCATCTCGTCGCAGGTCGGCTGCCCGATCGATTGCCGCTTCTGCGCGACGGCGCGCCAGGGGTTCAACCGCAACCTGACCACCGGTGAGATCGTCGCCCAGCTGTGGCTGGCGCGCACGGCGCTCGACGCCGAAGGGGCGGGTCGCGAGGTGACCAACGTGGTGCTGATGGGCATGGGCGAGCCACTGCTCAACTTCCAGGCCGTGGTGCATGCCACCAACCTGATGAAGGACGACCTCGCCTTCGGCCTCTCCAAGCGACGCGTGACGCTGAGCACGTCGGGCATCGTCCCGGCCATGGATCGGCTCGCCGAGGTCAGCGACATCAGCCTCGCGGTATCGATCCACGCGCCCAACGACGCCCTGCGCAGCGAGCTGGTGCCGATCAACCGCAAGTACCCTCTGCGCGAGGTCGTCGCTGCGGCGAAGCGCTACATCGGTGCCGAACGCTACCGCGTGGTGACCTTCGAATACGTGCTGCTCGCCGGGGTCAACGACCAGCCCGAGCACGCCCGCGAGCTGGCCCGCGTGCTGCGTGGCGTGCCGGCCAAGGTCAACCTGATACCTTACAACCCGGTCGAGGGCATCCATTACCGGCGTCCGGATGACCACGTTGTCGACGCCTTCCGCGCGGTGCTGCAGGCGCATGGCCTGGTCACCATCACGCGCAAGACGCGCGGTGACGACATCGATGCCGCCTGCGGGCAGCTGGTCGGCAAGGTGGACTCCAGGCGACGCCGTGACCGCATCGCGAAGGGCATCGAGTGAACGCACGAGGACGAACCCTGCTGCTGGCAACGGCACTGCTGCTCGGTGGCTGCGCCGCGATGGGCAATTCGAACATGCCGTCAGGCGCCGACATCAACTACAAGAACGCCGACGTCGTACCGAAGCCCGAGGCCGCCGAGCCCAACGCCCTGCTCGGGATCGAGTACATGAAGGCGGGGCAGGACACGCCGGCGATGGAGCACCTGCAGCGTGCGCTGATCCACGACCCGAACCTGGCGGTCGCCCACAACGGCATCGCCGTGCTCTACGAGAAGCTGGGCCAGAACGACCTTGCGGAGACCCATTTCAAGCGGGTCACCGAACTCTCGCCGCGCGATTCGGACGCCTGGAACAACTACGGCCGCTTCCTGTGCACCCAGGAGCGCTACGAGCAGGCCACGCAGGCCTTCCAGCGTGCGCTGGACAATCCCCTCTACCAGACGCCTCAGAACACCTATACCAATCTCGGCGTCTGCGCACTGCGCGACGGCAAGCTCGACCTGGCCGAGCACTACTTGCGCCAGGCACTGGGCAAGGCGCCGAACTTTCCACCCGCGCTCTACGAAATGGCCAAGCTGAGCTGGGATTCGGGCAACGCGCTGCAGGCGCGCGCCTACCTGCAGCGCCTGACCCAACTGGTGCGTCCGAACGCGGCGCTGCTCTGGCTTGGTGTCCAGGTTGAGCGCCAGCTGGGGGACCGGGCCGAGGCCGATGCCTACGCGCTGCAATTGCGCCAACGCTTCCCTGCCTCGGCCGAGACCCGCCTGCTGCTGGCAACGGAGAAACGATGAACGGCGAGCACGACAACGGCGCCGACACGACCCCGGGCGAGGTTCTCACCCCGCAGCCCGGTCCGGGCAGCCGCCTGGCCAAGGCGCGCGCGGCGGCCAACCTGAGCATCGAGCAGGTCGCGGCCAGCCTGAATCTCACCGTAGGCGTCGTCACGGCCCTCGAACGCGACGATGCCGAGCAGCTGCCTGCACCGGTCTTCGTGCGTGGCTACATCAGGAACTATGCGCGCCTGGTCGGCCTGCGCGACGAGGAACTGGTCTCGCAGTTCGAGAACACGCGTGCCCCGGACGTGCCGCTGGAGCTGCGCCCGCGGCCGGCCTCCGAGGCGCCGCGCGTGCATCGCGGCGTGTCGCCGCGTGCGGTGATGGCGGTGCTGCTGCTCGTCGGCGCCGGATTCGTCGCGTGGTGGTGGGCGCAGGGCGGGCGTTTCGACGTCGCCGGACTGACCGGCAGCGCGCCCCTGGCGCCGACCGCCCAGCCCTCGGAACCGGCCCCGACCTTCGTCGCACCGGCCCCACCGGTCCAGGTTGCCCC
>Ga0181593_10004571_pt1 | contig 12604 bp, 10 predicted proteins | sample 071ome_19_FD_133756 | JGI IMG/M metagenome (GOLD analysis project Ga0181593, IMG submission 133756) | Coastal salt marsh microbial communities from the Groves Creek Marsh, Skidaway Island, Georgia - 071413AT metaG (megahit assembly) | ecosystem: Environmental > Aquatic > Marine > Intertidal...
AAGGGCGGCCCGGTCACCGTGACCCATCCGGAAATGACCCGCTATTTCATGACCGTGCGCGAGGCGGTCTCGCTGGTGCTGCAATCCGCCGCCATGAGCGGAAAACTGGATGCCGGCGGGATCTGCGTGCTCGACATGGGAGAGCCGGTGCGCATCCTCGACCTCGCGCGCCAGATGATCCGCCTCTCGGGTCTCGCGCCGGACAGCGATATCAAGATCGCGTTCAGCGGCCCCCGGCCCGGCGAGAAACTTCATGAGACGCTGTTTCACGCCGATGAATCCCTGGTCGAGACCGAGATTCCGATGGTAAGCCGCGCGACCCCACGGACGATTGCCCTGGCGAAACTGCGGGTCGCCTTCGCCGAGCTTGAGAACCACGCCCGCCGCCGCGACACCGAGGCGACGATGCGGGCGCTTCAGACGCTGGTTCCGGAATTCAAGCCGCCGGCGGATACCGCCAAAAGCGGCTAAAGCAGCACATAACCGCCGTCGGAAATCACCGTCTCGCCCACCACATAGCCCAGGACATCCGAGGCCAGAAGCAAGGCGAGGCGCGCCATTTCCGGCGCCTCGGCCAGCCGGTCCAAGGGAATGCCCTTCAACGCCTCGGCGCGTTTCTCGTCATCCTCGAGCAGATAGCGGTTGAGACTGGTCAGCGTCCGTCCCGGGGCGATCGCCACAACCCGCACCCCACGCGGCGCCCATTCCGCCGCGATCGACTTGGTGAACTGGGCAACCCCCGCCTTGGTCGCGGCATAGACCGCGCGCTCCGCCGAGCCATGGAAGGCCAGTTGCGAGGAAGTGTTGACGATCACCCCGGCGCCGCGATCCAACATGCCGAGCCCGACCGCGTGCGCCACCCGCATCGGTCCCATGAAATTGATCGTCGCGACCCGGTCCAGCTCCTCCATCGGCATTTCGGCGAAGGGCCCGGCCCAAAGCACGCCCGCGTTGTTGAGCAACACATCCACCGGCCCCGCCGCCTCGGCCATGGCCTGGATCGAGGCGAGATCCGACTGATCGAACGGGATGGAACGGTTGCCCGGCAATCGGTGCTCCATGGCCTCTAGTCCGGCGGCGTTGCGATCCGCGAGCACCAGGGTCGCGCCGTGACCGTGAAAGGTTTCGGCCATCGCCGCTCCGATCCCGCTGGCCGCGCCGGTAACCAGGACCCGCTTGCCGGTGAAATCGAGATCGGCCGGTTCGATCCTCACGACCGTCTACCCGCCATGGCCGGCCCGCACCAATTTGCCGGGACGTGCCCCGGTAGCGACGCCGCGCTCGAAAATCGGCTGGCCGGAGACAATCGTCGCCTCGTAGCCGTCGACCTTCTGGATCAGCCGCTTTCCGCCCGCCGGCAGGTCGTTGACGATCTCCAGGGCCCGCGGTTGCAGGTTTTCGAAATCGATCAGGTTAACATCGGCCTTCTTGCCGGGGTGCAGTCGGCCGCGATCCGTGAAGCCGAAGAAATCCGCTGTTTCACTGGTCTGGCGCTTGACGATCCACTCCAGCGGCAGCCGTTCACCCCGGGTCCGGTCTCGCGCCCAGTGGGTCAGCATGAAGCTCGGCACCGTGGCGTCGCAGATCACCCCGCAATGCGCGCCGCCGTCACTCAGTCCCAGCAAGGTCTGCGGATCGGTCAGCATCTCGCGCACCGGGCCGTGGTCGCCGGTCACGTAGTTGGTCGAGGGGAACTGGAACATCCGGGTGCCGTCGCCGCCGGTGAGATAGTCATAGGCGAACTCTTCCGGCGACTTGCCCTCGCGCTCCGCCAGCGCGGCGACGGATTGATCCGGCGAGGGCTCGTAATTCGGCGGATCTCCCAGCGGATACATCCGATCCCAGCGCGTCGTGATCGCCCGGCTTAGCGGCGGCAGGATCTCGAGAAGTTCCTCGGACACCTCCTCGCCGAGGATCTTCCGCTTCATTTCCGGGTCACGCAGACGGGCCAGTTTTTCCGCCGGTGCGAGATGCTCCAGCGCCTTGAAGGATTCGCGCACCGAGAACGGTGTCAGCGACGTCGTGAGACCCAGTACCAGCCCGACCTGACGGCCCGCCACCTGGGCGATGATCGAGGCGCCGGACTGCTTGGCCGACTTGGCCCCGGACAGCAAACGCCGCCAGCGCTCCGGGTCATAGGCCCGGTCGGTCAGCAGGAACCAGAGCGGACGGTTGATCTCGGCGCCGAGCTTGGTCATCCACTCGAACTCGGCGGCCTCGTCGTCAAAGTCCGAAATCATGCCGAAGGCGCCGGAGCCGGCCCGGCCCAAGGCCTTGCCGATGCCGATCAGCTCGTCTGTCTCGGAATAGCGCCCCGGCACCAACGCGCCGGAGGTCGTCTTGTGCTGATCCGTGCGCGAGGTGGTGAAGCCGAAGGCGCCGGCGCGCAACGCCTCTTCGGTCAGGCGCGCCATGGTTTCGATATCCTCGGCCGTTGCCGCCTCGTGACGGATCGCGCGTTCGCCCATCACATAGACCCGAAGCGCGTGATGCGGCATCTGGGCGCCGACATCGATGACCCGCTCCTGGCGCTCAAGCGCGTCGAGATATTCCGGAAAACTCTCCCAATCCCAGGCCAGCCCTTCCGCGAGCGCGATGCCGGGAATATCCTCGACCCCCTCCATGAGATCGATCAGCGCCTCGTGATGCTCGCCGCGCACCGGGGCGAAGCCGACGCCGCAATTGCCGAACAGGATCGTCGTCGACCCGTTCCAGGAGGACGAAGCCAGCTCCGGGTCCCAGGTCGCCTGGCCGTCATAGTGGGTGTGGATATCGCACCAGCCCGGCGTGACCAGCAGCCCATCGGCCTTAATCTCGCGCTTGCCGGGACCGACCTTTCCGCCGACCTCCGTCAGCACGCCATCATCAATGGCGATATCGCCGGTCTCTTGCGGCGCGCCGGTCCCGTCGATGATGGAACCGCCTCGAATGACCAAATCATGCATTTCCGTCTCTCCCGATCAAAGCGCGGGGACCATCAGGGCGCGCGCTTATCAGTTCAGGCGCCACGTTGCCTTGAATTCGCCGATCCGACAATATCGCGGGCATAAAAACCAAATAGCTGCTCGCGCCGCCGACAGGAATAGGATCCCCCGTGATGGTCACCCCCACGCCAATCGCCAAGCTAGAGATCCTCGCCTTTCGCGCCGAGATCGCCAATCCCGTCGTTACCTCCTTCGGCTCGATCCCGGCCCGGGCGACTGCGCTGATCCGGATCGAGGACGTGGACGGGGCGCATGGCTGGGGAGAGATCTGGGGTAACTTTCCGATCATCACCACCGCCTATCGGGCCAGGCTGGCGGCCACCCTGCTGCCGGGACATCTGATCGGCGCCACGATCGACAGTCCCGGTGGCTTCACCGCGGAACTAGCCCGCAAGTTCCACATTCTGAAAGTGCAGGCGAGCGAGCACGGGCCGGTGAACGGCGTGCTGGCGGCGACCAATCAGGCGCTTTGGGATCTGGCGGCGCGCAAGGCAGGAAAGCCGCTCCGCTTGTTGCTCAATCCCGACGCGCCGGACGCGGTTCCGGCCTATGGCAGCGGTCTGAACCCTGGCGATTGCGTCGAGGTGACCGAACGCGCCCGGGCCGAGGGATACCGCGCCTTCAAGCTCAAGGTCGGCTTCGGGGCCGATACCGACCGGAAAAACCTCCAGGCCCTGCGCGCCGGCATGGGAGCGGACGAGCGCCTGTTCGTGGACGCCAATCAATGCTGGAGCCTCGAAGAGGCAAGGGCGGCGATCCCGATGCTGGTCGAGGCGGGGGTCGAGTGGTTCGAGGAGCCGATGGTGGCCACCACGCCGACCGAGCAATGGTGGACGCTGGCGGCGGAGTGCCCGATTCCGTTGGCCGGCGGCGAGAACATTCTCGATCGCGACGGGCTCCAGGAGAGCATCGACTGGTTCGACTATGTGCAACCGGATATCGGCAAATGGGGCGGCGTCGACGGCTGTCTCGGTATCGCCAGGAAGAGTGTTGCCGCGGGCAAGACCTATTGCCCGCACTGGCTTTCAGGCGGCGTCGGGCTGCTGCATTCCGCCCATATCCTGGCGGCGGCGGGCGGCGCGGGATTGCTCGAGGTCGATACCAACCCCAATCCGCTACGGACCGAGGTGATCAAGGCGCTACCCGGCATCAAGGACGGCGCCTTCCAGCTCGGCGACGCACCCGGCATCGGCATCGAGCCGCCGGTGGACGACATGCGCCAACGGCTGGAGAGCCACGAGGTGTTTTCGTGACCGCCATGACCCGGACCTTCCCCCGAAGGGGCAGCCGCTCCTAGTAGTCCAGGAAGCTCCGGAGCTTGCGCGACCGGCTGGGGTGCTTGAGCTTGCGTAGCGCCTTGGCCTCGATCTGGCGGATACGCTCGCGGGTGACCGAGAATTGCTGGCCGACCTCTTCCAGGGTGTGGTCGGTGTTCATGCCGATGCCGAAACGCATCCGCAGAACCCGTTCCTCGCGCGCCGTCAGGCTGGCGAGCACCCGAGTGGTGGTCTCGCGCAAATTCGCCTGGATCGCGGCGTCGAGCGGCTGAACCGCGTTCTTGTCCTCGATGAAATCGCCGAGATGGCTGTCTTCCTCGTCGCCGATCGGGGTTTCGAGGCTGATCGGCTCCTTGGCGATCTTCAGGACCTTGCGGACCTTCTCCAGCGGCATCACCAGCTTCTCGGCCAGTTCCTCCGGGGTCGGCTCGCGGCCGATCTCGTGCAGCATCTGGCGCGAGGTGCGGACCAGCTTGTTGATCGTCTCGATCATGTGCACGGGAATGCGGATGGTGCGGGCCTGGTCGGCGATCGAGCGGGTGATCGCCTGACGGATCCACCAGGTGGCGTAGGTCGAGAACTTGTAGCCCCGGCGGTACTCGAACTTATCCACCGCCTTCATCAGGCCGATATTGCCCTCCTGGATCAGATCCAGGAATTGCAGGCCGCGATTGGTGTATTTCTTGGCGATCGAAATCACCAGACGGAGATTGGCCTCGACCATCTCCTTCTTGGCCCGACCGGCCTCGCGCTCGCCCTTCTGGACGGTCTGCACGACCCGGCGGAACTCGCCGATCGGCAAACCGGCATCGGCGGAAATGGCGGCGATGTCGCCACGGGCGTCGATGATCTCCTCGCCATGCTGCTCAACGAAGCGCTTCCAGCCGGCGCCCGGAAGCTCCGAGACCATCTCGCACCAATTCGGCTCCAACTCCTTGCCGAAATGCTGCTCCATGAAGTCCTTGCGCTTGACCTTGCACTTCTCGGCCTGCTTCATCAGGTTCATGTCGATCCCGACGAGATGCTTGTTCAGCTTGTAGAGCTGTTCGACCAGCGCCTCGATGCGACCGTTGTTCAGGCGCACCCCGTCCATCAGCTCAACCAGCTCGTCCTTTAGCTTGGCGTAGCGGCGCTCGCTCTGGATGGTCAGCGCCTCGCCCTTCTGCATCCGCGAAAGACGGCGGTCCTGCACCTTCTTCAGCTTGCCGTAGGTGTCGGCGATCGCGTCGAAGGTATCCAGGACCTGCGGCATCAGGGTCGCTTCCATGGCGGCGAGCGACAGATTGTTCTCTTCCGCCTCGTCCTCGTCGTCATCCTCGGCGTTGGCTTCCTCGACCTTCTTGGCCTCGGCGGCGGTCGCGGTGCCGTTGGCGACGGCGGCGCGGCTGGCCACGGCGGCGAGCGCGGCGGCCTGGTTGGCGGCTTGGGTGGCCTGGGCCGCCTGAGCCTCCGGCGTGCTGCCATAGGTCGCGTCGAGATCGATCACGTCGCGCAGCAGGACTTGGCCTTCCTTCAGCGCGTCGCGCCACTTGATCAGCGCCTTGATGGTCAGCGGGCTCTCGCAGATACCGCCGATCATCAGCTCGCGACCGGCCTCGATCCGCTTGGCGATGGCGATCTCGCCCTCGCGAGACAGCAGTTCGACACTGCCCATCTCTCGCAGATACATGCGGACCGGGTCGTCGGTGCGCCCGACATCATCCTCGGCGACATTGCCGACCGGGGCGGCCTCGCCCTCTTCCTTGTCCTTGTCCTCGGCGGGGGCTTCCTCGGATTCCTCGCTCTCGACGACGTTGACGCCCATCTCGCTCAGAGAGGAGAGAACGTCCTCGATCTGCTCCGACGACATCTGGTCCTGGGGAAGCGCCGCGTTGACCTCGTCATAGGTAAGATAACCGCGCGTCTTACCTTTCTTGATAAGGTCCTTGACCGCCGTGTTCATGTTATCCATGAGCGGGCCGTCATTCGCGGCCTCTTTTTCCGGGGCCTCTTCCTCGGTCGTCGCCAAAGCCTGATTCGCCATGCTTATCGCCCCTCCGTCTTGGTTCGTAACCCTACCGTAACAGGTGACCGGCGTCTCAAACAGCGTCTTCCAGCGACGAGCCTGAATTCACCGCCGCCAATGCCGCTCTCAAGGATGCCAGTCTATTCCAATTCGCCTCGTTGAACTCAACCGTGACCGCGTGTTGCGCGTCGGCGAGTTGTTCCTCCAACTGGTGCTTGCCCATGCGCGCCAAGAGTTCGAGAACCCCGGCGCGGGCCTGCTCCAGAGACGCATCGGGGCGCGCGAAGGCCGCGTGCCCCAGGGTGGCGGGTCCGAGCAGTCCGTCGCAATCCTCGCTATATCCCAGTTCTAGCAAATGGCGCTTGAGTCCCGCCGCGTCAAGCCCCTGATCGGAAGGCACGTTCTCTAGGATGTCTTGGCGCAGTTTGTCAAGAAAGGGATCATCAAAATGAAGGTATCCAAGCGCTTCGCCGAACTCCTCCATCAGGTCCGGATGATTGATGATCGCCGCCACGACGCTTTGCTGCTGACGATGGCCGAGCACGATGGCGACACGCGCGCGGGCCGTGGCGCTGGCCCGAGGCGCCGGGCGATCGAATATCGGCTTTCCGAAGCGACCGGGCGCCGTTCGGCCGACGCGGCCACGACCCGCATCACGCATCTCGCGAATACGGCGCTCGATTGAATCGCCGTAGGCTTCTTGCACCGTCTTGTCGGCGATGTCCCGCGCCCGGGCTCGGGCACGACGCATGAAGTCCGCCTGACGTTCCGGTGTGTCCAGCGGATGCGCCCGCAGCTCCTGATCCCAGATAAAGTCCGCCATGCCGGTCGCGGCGGCCATCAGATCACGCATCGCCTTGGCGCCGCCGCGTTTCAGGAGATCATCCGGATCCTCTCCCGGCGGAAGCGAGATGAAGCGCAGGGAATGGCCGGGTTTCAGGATCGGCAGGGCGCGGTCCGCCGCCCTCGCCGCCGCTTTCTGCCCCGCCGCGTCGCCGTCGAAACACACTAGGGGCTCCGGCGCCAGCCGCCAAAGCTCGGTGATCTGATCCTCGGTGAGCGCGGTGCCGAGCGGGGCCACGGCGTTGGGGAAGCCGCCCTGGGAGAGCGCGATCACGTCCATGTAACCCTCGGCGACGATCACCTCGCCCGCCTTGGAGGCCGGCTCGCGCGCCTGGGCGAGGCCGTAGAGCACTCGTCCCTTGTGGAAAAGCGGGGTATCGGGGGAGTTCAGGTACTTCGGCTGTCCGTCGCCCAAGGTGCGCCCACCAAAGGCGATCACGCGGCCCCGCCGATCGGTGATCGGGAACAGCACCCGGCCCCGGAAATAGTCATAGGTCTCGTCCCGATCCTCGGGCTTGCGGATCAGCCCGGCCTCCAGAAGCATCGCCGGCTCGATCCCCTTGACCGACATGGCCTGGCGCAGCGCGGTCCGGTTGTCCGGGGCGTAGCCGAGCCGGAAGCGGCGGATGGTCTGCTCGCTCAGGCCCCGGCCCAGAAGGTAATCAAGCCCGGCGCGGCCTTGCGGCGACCACAGAACCTCCTCGTAGAACTTGCAGGCCGCCTCCATGGCGTCGCCCAGGGTCTTGCGCGCCACCTCGCGCTCGCGGGCCTCGGGCGTCTGGCGCGGCACCTCCAGCCCCGCCTGATCGGCGAGCTTCTCCACCGCCTCGGGAAAGCTCAGCCCCTCCATCTCCATGGAGAAGGTGATGATGTCGCCATGCGCCCCGCAGGCGAAGCAGTGGTAGAAGTTCTTCTCGTCGACCACCGACAGCGACGGTTTGGTGTCGTTGTGAAACGGGCAAACCCCAAGGAACTCCCGGCCCTTGCGAACCAGCTTCAGCCGCTTTCCCACGACCTCGGAAACCCGAAGCCGGGTACGGATCTCCTCCAGGAATTCAGCGGGAAAGCTCATGGGTCGGGCGTCACTTCCATTTCCGGGCCAAGGGCTTACCGAGCGTTTCGCGCGCCGGCCGGGAATTATGCCGGATTATCACTGCCGAGTCAGCGGCGATGAAGACCCGCCGATCAGACCATCGCCGAGCGGTAGGCCGGCGCGCCGGCGACCAAGGTGGCGGCGATGGTGGCTGGGCCGGTTTCGGGCTTGTCCAGGATCACGATATCGGCGCGCTGGCCGGGCGCGATCTCGCCGCGATCCCCGCGACCGACGGCGCGGGCCGGGTTGGTGGAGACCAAGCGCCAGGCGGCGGTGAAATCGGCGATCGATTTGTCGGCGAGGATAAACGGCGCCTGCGCCAGGGCCGGGTAATAATAATCCGAGCAAAGGATATCGCCGCGCCCCTCGGCGATTTCCGCCGCCGCCGAGATCCCTTGCGGGCCGAGATGGCTGCCGCCGCGCACCACGTTCGGACAGCCGAGCACGATCATGTCGCCGAGCCGCGCGCTTTCCTCGGCGGCGTCGGCGGTCAGCGGAAATTCCGCGATGGTGCAGCCGAGGTCGTGATACTCCCGGCGCATCTCGGCGTTTTCATCATCATGGCTCGCCATCGGCACACCTGCCTCGCGGGCAACCGCCGCGAGTTTTCGGATCGCCTTCGGCACATCGTCCTTGCGTTCCACCAAGCCGTACACCAAGGCCTCGTATTCTTCCTTGGTCAAGCCGGCCCGCTGATAATGCTGGCTAAGCTTGCGGGTCTCGCCGGACGCCATGCGGCGCAGGGTCGGGGGCATATGATCGTTAAAGGCCAGGAGATCGATCCGGCCATCCGCGAGCCAGCCGGCGACCTCGTCCACCGCCTCGAGCGCGTAGGTCTCGAAACGCAGGTGAAAGCGCGTATCGCAGCCGCACCGGGGCTTGGTCGCCTCCATCGCGGCCAGGAGATCGACCACCACGTCACGGCTTCTGAGCCCGGGCTCCCAGGACAGGGTGACCCCGTGATAGGCGGTGGTGATGCCGTTGGCGAGCATCTGGCGGTCGGTATCCATCAGGGCCAGATCGAGGGGGAAGGACACCCCCGCGCGCGGCATGATCTGACGCTCGAAAGCATCGCCGTGCAGATCGACGATACCCGGCAGCACCAGCATGCCGGCGGCGTCAAGAGCCGTCTCCGCGCCGGCGCGCGCCGCGCCCACCGAGGCGACGCGCCCGTCCTCGATCAGCACGTCGGTTTCCACGAGATTTCCATCAGAAAGCGCGACGCGGCCTCCTCGGATCAGCATGGATCGTGTTGTCCCGTCGCTCAAGATCCTTCTCCCCGTCCGGATGGCGTGCCATAAGTCAGCTATCTATCTGGCCCGGCGCGCCGTCCCTGTCCACGAGAAACTCATGGGCGCGACGATCTCGCGGGGCCGCACGAAAGAGGACGCTATGGTAGAGTTCCCGCAACCCCTGGAAGGTCCGGTCGACAGCGGTCCCCGATACGCGATCTATTTCGCGCCGGCGCCGGAAACCCCGCTGCATGTCCTCGGCTCGGCATGGCTCGGGCGGGACAGCATCCGGGATGAGGCGCTTGAGCAGCCACCCATCCAGGGCCTGGCCCCGGAGCGCTTGAGCACTCTGACCGTCAATCCACGCCGATACGGCTTCCACGCGACCCTCAAGCCGCCCTTTCATCTGAAGCCCGGCACGGATATCGACGCGCTTCTGGAGGCGACCCGGGGTCTCGCCCGCGCCCACGCGCCGATCGATACCGAGCTTGCCCCGCGCCATCTTTCCGGGTTCCTTGCCCTGATGCAGGCACGGTCGCGGACCGAGACAAGGGCCCTGGCGGCGGCGGCGGTCTCCGAGCTGGATCGGTTCCGCGCGCTACCCAGCGAGGCGGAACTGGAGCGTCGCCGCGAGGCGGGATTGAGCGCGGCCCAGGAGACGCTGCTGCAACGTTGGGGTTATCCATACGTGATGAACGAGTTTCGCTTTCACATGACCCTCAGCCATCGGATGCCCGACGACGCTGAAAGCGTGATGTTGCGGGAAGCGGCGATGGCACATTTCGCGCCAGTGATTGCCTCCCACCAGGCCATCGACCGGCTGGCGGTGTTCCGCGAGGAGGCGCCAGGCACACCATTCACCCAGGTTGAGCAATTCGCGCTCGGGACCGGCGCGTGAGCGTCGTCATCCGTGACGGTTCTGGCAAGGACGACGCGGTTTGCGGACGCATTGTCGGCGCGGCGGCGGGAAGCTCCGTCTATGCGGAACGATTGCCGCATGCCCGCGCCTTGTTCGAGGATGTCTCGGCCCTCGCCCTGGAAGGCAAGCTGCGGCTGATCGCCGAGATCGAGGGCCGGCCCGTCGGTTTCGCCGACTACACCGCCGCCAAGGGCCATATCAAATATCTGTTCGTCCTGCCCGGCGCCCAGGGAAGCGGCGCCGGCTCGGCCCTGCTCGACGCGGTACAGGCGCGCGCGGACGGCCCGATCAGCGTGCATGTCCTCGCCGTGAACGATGTCGGCATCCTTTGGTATCTGCGGCGCGGCTTCAAGGTGGTGGACGGTTGGGCAGAGCCCTTGGAAGGCATGACCGCCGCCTGGCTCAGGCTGACGCGCGCGCGCGACCGCTCAGGTCAAAATCGCCTCTAAAGCTGGGAGAACCGCGTCGGTATCCTCGGGCAAGCCCACCGTCAAGCGGATGTGCTTCTCGTATCCCGGCGCGGGAATGCCGGAGATCAGAATACCTCGCCCACGCAAACCGGCGATCACCTCGCCCGCGACGCGCGGCGTCTCGCAAGAGACGAAATTTCCAACACTCGGAAGCGGGCGTAGTCCGAGACGCCGCAAACCATCGGCCAGACGCTCCCGCTCGGCGGCCATCTTGGCGACGATGTCACGCATATGTGCCTCATCCTCCAACGCCGCCAGGGCGCCGGCCTGGGCGATGGCGTTGACGGTGAAGGCGTTGCGGGCGACCTGAAACCCGCCGGCCACCGCCTCGGAGCCACAAAGCAGATAGCCGACCCGCACCCCGGCCAATCCATAGGCTTTCGAAAAACTCCGAAAAATCGCCCAGGGGCCCGCGCGTTCGCGCATGATCGGCAAGGGGTCCTCGCCGCCGGCATGCATGGCGAATTCGTGATAGGCCTCATCGAGCACCAGCAACACGCTCTCCGGCAGCGCCTGGGCCACTCGCGCGATTTCGGCCGCCGTCAGCATCCCACCGGTGGGATTGTTCGGGGTCGCGAGAAACATCAGCCGGGTACGCGCGGTAACCACCGCCAGCATCGCGTCCGGATCGCAGGCCCCGTCGGCGCGCACCGGCACCGCCACGAGCTTGGCGCCCTGTATCGCCGTGCCCTTGGCGAAACTGCCGAAGGAGGGCGACGGCGCGACGACCTCGTCTCCAGGCGTAAGCGTCACCCTGGAGGCGCTGGCGATCAGCTCGTCACTGCCGTTGCCGACGACGATCCGCGCCCCTGGAACACCGGTCCGAGCCGACAGGGCACGGGTCAGAGCTCGCCAATGAGCGTCAGGGTAGCGATTGACGGTCCCACAAGCCTCGCGCATTGCCTCGATCGCCCTTGGTGACGGCGGATAGGGCGACTCGTTGAGGTTCATGCGCCTGGGCGCGTCGTGGCCCCCCGGCTCCGGCCCCGGCGGCGGAGACCATGGCGGCATCGCCTGGATATGGACGTTGGGAATCATCGCTCGATCCCCGTCGCGAGCCATGGAGGCGCCCGCCTCAGTCCTGGTCGCCGGCGTTCTTCACCACCAGCCATAGCGCGTGAATCATTCCCGGAACCCAGAAGAAGATGCTGAGCAGGATATTGAGCCAGAAATGCAGGCCGATGCCGACCGTCAGAAACGCCGCGACCAGCGGAATCAGCAAGGCCAGGATGATTCTGATGACATTCATGGAACCCCCCCCAAGGAAACGTCAAGGTAAAGCCAAACAGGATACCGAAACCTGATCGGTCTATATTAGCGGATTGTTCCGGAGCGCGACATGCGGCATGAAGAACATACCCGAGAGCGGAAACCGGGGCGGGAGCCTAAGCCATGCCACAGATCACGGTCGGAACCGTCATCAAACTAGTGTCCTGAATCTAAAGTTCGCCACATAAAGTTTGATTGGTCTTGACGCAGAATCGTTTGACGGCGGCGAGGATTTCGTCGGCTGATTTCGTCCATTTGTACGGCTTTGGGTTCTGATTGTGCTGGCCGATGAAGGCCTGAATGTCGGTTTCCAGTTCCTTGACCGAGGTATGGACGCCGCGCTGGATCTGTTTGCGGGTCAACTCGGCGAACCATCGCTCGACCTGGTTGATCCAGGAGGCCGAGGTTGGCGTGAAGTGGACATGGTAGTGGGGCCGCCGAGCCAGCCAGGCCTTGATCGCCGGCGTCTTGTGGGTGGCGTAATTGTCCATGACGATGTGGATATCCAGGCC
>Ga0181593_10004572_pt1 | contig 12603 bp, 9 predicted proteins | sample 071ome_19_FD_133756 | JGI IMG/M metagenome (GOLD analysis project Ga0181593, IMG submission 133756) | Coastal salt marsh microbial communities from the Groves Creek Marsh, Skidaway Island, Georgia - 071413AT metaG (megahit assembly) | ecosystem: Environmental > Aquatic > Marine > Intertidal zone...
AATTACAGCTATGAGGTCATCCTTCTAGTGGATGGTCTAGTAATTTTCCTAAAGATTCATGCACCTTGATTCGCTTTCTCAAAGTCTGCGTACGCTTGTGGTCTTCGCAATTTTTCATCGTCATAGAATGTAAAAGCGCTGTCAAACGCCTGAAGTAGAGGCCGTAAACGGTGTGAGGCGATGTGTCTATGTACAGCAGGAAGAGAACCTTTGAGAGATTCAAGCTTGTCATACAGCGTTTCAAGCGACTTGTTGACCTTGGATGCCTTCTCCCATCGAACCGAAGTGATCATCGGCGCAGCCAACCAGAACTGGCGCAAAAGTTCACCACCAGTTGCCGCACTGCGTTTCAACTGGCTATCGACATCATCCGGAAAGGGCGAAACGTCATCGGAACTACCGAAGCTTTGTTGGGACGCAAACTGTGCGCTCAAGTCTTCGACCTTTGCGAGTGACTGCGTTACTTCTTGCAGAACTTTCATGGCAACATCCGCCTCCATGATACACTTTTGCTTCTTACTGGCGTTCTGAAGCGACTCGATACTCGCTGCAACAGCTTCTGGGAAAGAAGTTATCGCTGTAGATTTAGATTTCGGCTTCTTTTCAACGTTTTCTCCGGTTACAGAAGAAAAGTATTGATGAGCGTTGCGTATGCTGAGCTCCTTGGGTGCGCGATCTTCAGCCTTCCCAGCCAGATCATCGATCGTGAAGTCAAACTTTTCGACTCCAATTTTAGCGCCTTCTGCACTCTGCTCGTGATCTCGCGCTGCGAGCGCTGCGGATCGAGCATCCACAATATTCGCTTGGGGCTGGCCTCGAAGCACGACGGCTGCGTGATGGTTGAGCTCAGAAAACACCTCTGGAAGTGGGCCAGCTTCCTTTGGTCGGCGTACGTCTCGCGCTCCATCTCGAAGGAAACCGTAGCCTTCACCAAGTTCATCATCTAGACCAGCTTTCAGGTTCACAGTGGGCTCAATCGCCTTTATCTTTGCTTTCAACGTCGCACTGTCAGTGGGCTTCCGCGAGAAGAGCGCCAAGTCTGCCGCCTCTTCCTCTCCTTGCGGTGGCGCCCCTGCACGCATCTGCTTGAAATACTCTGACCGCAAAAATCTTGTCCAAAACTCTCTCTCAGACATTTTCTTTGGAACATTGTCCAAGAAAGCCTGGCGGACAGAGGGTCGTTCTGCAAAGATTCTGTGCATCTTTTCATTCGTCAAGTTGCACGTCACTGTGTCTGACATTCCATCCCTAGCTCCTTTTAAATCAGCATCGAGAGTATTTTCGACCCCATGTTTCTGTCCAGTAGCCTTCTTCACTATGGCATCGGTGAACAAGTTCCTTCGTGCCTCCCAGAAGTCTTCATCGCTGATCACGCCAGTTTTCACAGTTTCTTCATAGAGGTTCGATATCTCAGCGTTCGTCTTCAGAAGCTCCGCACGAGCAGCGAGCTCTGCAGCCGTTGGAACTCCTTTTGTCTCTTCTTCTAAAGATCTAATCTGAGCCTTGATTGAATCGCTCAACCCATCACGGTCTGACTCGCTAGCAAACGTTAACACGAGAGCACGTCTCGGGTCATTGTCTGGGACGAGCCTGAGACTCGCAGTAGCGCTTCCCGGTTTGTTGCGCTGATGTGCGGTCACGGAGAGCAACTTTAGACGTTTATCTCCGCTCAAGTTTGTGTCTGCGGCTGGAGCCCAGACAAGAGTGGTCCGAGAGAGTCTCGCCTCTCCGGACGCCTTGGTTCCCGCGACCGAACTCGAGCACGGACATCGAAACAAGATCGCCGATCCGTCCTCTTCCACAGCCGCTGCCATGACGAGAGCGAGTTAGACTCGTTCTCCTTTCAAAACGCGTGGACCTCGGCGACACAAAGTGCCGTCGACGTGGCTCCAGCGCGAGTGGAAATCAAAAACGTACGCCTCATGGTTTCATCAACCTCTATGGGTAAACAGTTAAGGGTTGTGTGCGAAAGAAATACTTCGCGGTCCGGTTTGTTGCCGTAACGACGCACTCCTTGACGCGCTCGTATCGACGGAGGGTGTCGAACCATCAAAGAGTGAACAAGATCTCTGCGTTCAGCCTTGTTTGGTGGCCACGGCGCTGTTTTGCTTCCAACAAATCGTCGTAGAACTTGCACTCGTCTCGAGGGGTCGATAACGAGAAGATCGCTCCACCATGTCGACTTCCACTTGTCGTTTAGAGTGGACACCGCGTACCGCGGGGCGTGCGCGCTTCGAGCGTACGCAGAACGTAAGGTCACGGGCGGTTCGTGGTACCCCCAGTCGTTCGACCGCCCGCATGGCGGGTGGCTGGGTGAGGAACAAGGCGAGCGTGGTTGCTCCCGTGCCGATACAAGTGGCGTGGGAGCTCTGGCAGGATAGAACTAGGATCCCTAACTGGATGCCGTGGATCTCTTCGGTGTCCTACCTTCCTGAAGATAGGACGAAGACGAAATGGACGCTCTCGACGGATCAGTTCGGCCAACACTTTGAGTTTTCCTGGCTGGCACAAGACCTTGAACCAGTCAAGTATGAGAAGATCGCCTGGGAGTCACTTGAAGGTTTGAAGAACAAGGGGTCGGTCAACTTTAGCAAGGAAGCGTCAGGAACAAAGTTAGAAATGGAGATTTCTTATGAAGTCCCCGCTCCGCTGGTCCCGTTCGGCTCTGCTGTTTCACCACTGGTCGAATCAATCCTGGCTGCAGACCTGAAGCGGTTCTCAACTTTTTCTGAGAAAGTAGCTCAGGCGATGTCGGCAAACAAATGATTGAAAAGTGTTCGATATGTAAGTTCTCGCGCGTAGTGTACATCGAACTGATGTGATTTTGTTATTGTATATCCTAAACGCTCATCGCGAAGCCCAACAGCTAAAGCATGCACTACATATGATAAATTAATTCACGCAGTGTGCTCGTAACATGACGTCGCGAGAGCAGCAAGGTACGACAAACAGACTCTATCGTGCGAAACAATATTGAATTGCATTGCCCGTCTTGCACAAACACCTAGACGCTAGTAATTATCCGTGAAGCGCCAACTATCGGATTACACAATTGTAAGAAATGAAACTATCAGAATTAATTCAAGGTCGCTTCAAAGACGTGTTCCTAGCCAAGAATGTTTGCCACAAAGCAAGTGAAGCCTTCAAAACACTGTAATACCCTGTCCAATCGAAAAGAATACACATCCGGCCATATTTGTCGCGGTAAAAACTTGGTGGAAGTTCTACCACGGCTTATTAATTAATTGAGAATTAATTCATTTTCAAGCATTCGAGTCATCATCGAGGTCACTGCTAAAATTGAATCACTTGACTCTTGATAAGACATCATTACATCATCTAGAAGTCATGATACACATTTGAGCTTCGAAAACCCGTCCCTCAGCACCAAGTGATCAAAAACAATTAATTCAATGCGTCTGTCAAATGAATGCCGAGTTAGCACGCATCATCGATGCTTAGAGGCTACCCAGAGTATGCTATTCATCAGAAGACGTGTTCTCATGATCCACATCATCTCTTCGTCCTAGTCTGGCCTCCATTCGCGCCCAAAGTACGCCGAAGCAGATGCACAGTATTTCTCTGCGAAACAATTATTTATTGTCGAGTTGTCATGTTTCCTCACTGCGCGCGTCGTTCGTGATTTTCGTCGAGCAAATGACCCAAACATCTGGAATAAATTTACAGAGCACGGCGCATCTATCACGGCGCCATCCAACAGCGAGAGACGCGAGTTCGTTGGGATCTCCAGTTCTGTTATTAATTTATTTATTCATGAACGGGAACGCCACCGTGATCCCCATGCGAGTCTCTGTGCGCGAACGAGCTACAAAAATGTAGTTTCAGAGATTCACAGTGCTTCGCTGAGTTGTTTAGACGGCGTGTTTGCGCTCGCGTGCGTTATCTTGCAGTAAGTCACACATTACTCAAGTTGCCGAGAGTTGTAGAGTCGGTTGAGATCCATCCCGGGTATCGGCATCTAGCGCAAATCTACAGCCCCTATATTTTGACGGTTCGTCATTCAAGAAAAAAAACGGATAAGAGAAGATGGGCGAGACTGCGCTTGCGAAGTAGCTCGTGCACTTCTAGCGCGGCGTATTCTGCCAGTCGTCAGAGCCTGTCGCGCGTCAAGACCCCACTGCGATAATGTACTCCATCTCTTCTTTGTCCACTCCTAGCGCCCTCGGTGCGGTTCGCACTCGCCGCTCGAACACGGGGAAGAAGATTGTTTCCTCTGTTCCCTGCTCCGCTTCTACCAACGAATGCAAACGCACGGTGAGCCCGATGAAGGAGAACGTGAGTAAGCTCGTCGCATCCGGCACTGTCGCTGCTGGTTTTGTGGCCTCCGCGGCCCTGCAGGCGACGTTCCCGGAACAAGCGCAGGCGCTCTCCATCAGAGATCCTGTTTTCGGCGACATTGAGGTGTGGCAGTTCTTGGTGCTGACCGCCGGCTACTTCATTGGTATCGAGATCTACTTGGATAGAAAGTACGATGAGTCAAACAAGCCCATCATGCCTTCCATCCAGAAGAAGGAAGAAGATTCCGAGGAAGAATGAGTCGGACGCTTTTAGGATATAGAAACTGTTGTGATTAAAACTTCGAGACGCTAGTACTCCACCACCAATATCATCTCGCGAATGGGTTCGCGGAGACCTTTGACTTTTTTGACTTGGATGGCGTGGGCGTGGCTTCGTTCTCCCGCTTCCCTTCAATACCCGACTGTTCATTCAAGTCTTTGTTCTCATCACCAGCCTTTGCTTGTGACGGCGTACTCTTTCGCGCAAACGGATTGGCCTTTGCAGCCGGTGTTGATTTCAAGGCTGGCGCTGGCGTATAACTTTCCGGTTGAGTGTACCCTTGAGTCGGCTCTGGGTCGACAGCCGTTTCAGCGAGCTCTCGAATTCTCGCTACCAACGAAGGCTGCTTGGCGACCGCTGGAAGTTTGAGAACTGCCTGCAAACTCTTTGGTTGTCTGAAGGTTTCCGCAATATCTGAGGCACGACCAAGCTGTTCAGCCTTGCATGCAGTGTGGAAAAGCTTGATAGCTGCCTTTTCACACGCTGCAAGCGCAAGACGAGTGTCATCACCGCAAGTCTGCGCGATCGCCAAGGCCAACTTGGCCTTGGCGGCTTCATCCTCCAAATCGCCGCTCGAGTTTTCTGGAATGACGACTGGCACAGAAACCGGCAGCATCGATAACACGGGCCTCGGATTCGGCGTCGGTCCAGCGCTCGTCCTCGTGATGATGCAGTAGACGGTCGTGGCGGACGTGGAAACGATCCAGTGATGCTGACCGTCCGTTGCGCGCGTGGATGACGAACGGAAGATGGGCGTCCACGATCCTCCAAAGGCGTCAGTTCTCATGCGTACGACACCCATGCTATCTCCGGTCACCAACATGCCTTCCTCTGAAAAGCCTAAGTACGTTAATGTCGCGCCATGAGATAAAGCTACCCGCCCGCGTGCAACTTGGGTGGTGTAACGCATGTTGTACACGGCGTATGCGAGCACTTGATCACCTGGGGCCGGACCAATAGGCGCCGCTTCGTGCCAAATAACAGCCAAAGTGTCATCGCGAGCGGACACACACACCGCATGCCCTTCTAGTGAAATAACTTGTCGCTGTGCGCCTCCTAAGGAGTACACTCGAAGGTATCGCTTTGACGTGACAGCTGCCACAAATGAGGAACCAGTTGCAATAGAGAGAATGCTTTCGCCTGCAGGCATCTTCATTTGCCATTCGCAATCGGACGTCCAGCTGTCATAAGCTCTAAAGTACAAGGTACTTTCATTTTCATCATCCTTCAAGGGGCTAGCGAGAGCACAACCCATCTCGCCAGCGACACCCATGGTGTAACCTTCATAGTCTGTGATTGTAGGAATGCGACCCATTCGCGAGCTATCGTGGAATTGGAATTCCACAGAGTTGAAACCTGCCTCTTCAGTACTGACGAGAGATCCGACCATGGAGTAAGACAAAAATCGACGGTTACTTCCCGGAGCAGACGCCACCGAGCCACTTTGGAATGCCGGCTGCGGCTTTGGTCCCATCGCCACTTGCACGACTTGCTGTGGTGCAACCGCTCGCTTTGGCTTGTCTTCTTCGTCATCAATGAAGTCATCCTCTTCCATAGCTTCATCCTCGTCATCATCATCCTGATCCAGCAAATCTGATTTCTTTTCCTCCGCGTATCCCTGGAAATCAATCTCCGCAGCAGACACTTCCATCGTAGGTGGCGCGAGCGGCGGAGCGACGACATCCTTCCAGAGCGCCCATGAGCCGTCATTGTTGATCAGGGCGACCTCGTTGTTGAGTTTACTGAAAGACGCACCGCAAACGAGTTCTGAAGTGTCCGTCATCTTGCTGATGGTGAGTTTCTTCTTCACATCCCAGATGATCACGGTTTTATCTGCGCTCGCAGTCAGCAAATACTTTCCATTTGGAGACCATCGGATGAGGGAGATTTTATCGGAATGTCCCTTGAGCTCCCAATCGATCTCCTTGAAACTATCACGCTCGAAGAATAACACGTCGTTTTCTCGTCCGGGCACCGCCAAGACGGCGCCATCGGGTCGCCACGCCACAGTGTTCAAAAGCGTAGATTCCGCCGTCGCCATTGGCGCCACGGTACCCGTGAACGCGACGTCTCCGGCTTCCTCGTCTTCGCTTCTCGCCTTCAAGACCCAAACAAAAATCATGCCGTTGTCATCGGTACCCGCCAAAAAGTCTCCGCGAGGATCAAAGGCTAAGCTCTTGATGCACTTGCTTCTCGGGCACTCGAGCTCGAGCTTGACAGATTTATCCTCCACGTTGATCACCTTCACCGCCGTGTCTTCACCACCGGCGGCGATGTATCTCCCATCCGCGCTCCAGGCGATCGCATGCACCGGCAGCGTAAACCTCGTCACGTTAGCTTCGAACGCTCCCTTCTCCAGAGAAAAAACTTTGACGGCGTAGTCGCTGCTCGCCGTCGCCACCCGTCCTCCGCAAGGAGACGTCGCCAACGCGTTCACCGCATCCGTGTGTTCATCGAACGTCTTGTGCGCCGACCCATCCTCGCTCTTCGGGTCTCGCACCGTCACCAGATGATCCGCCCCGCACGTCACCAACCGTTCCGTCCCTCGCGTTTCCCCGGACGCGTACGCGATGTCACAAGCTCCAGCCACGTGCGCGTACTCCCAGTCCCCTTCCGTCGTCGTCATCGTCGTCATTTTTATTCAGTTCTCTCCGCGTCGCGAGAAACCACCCGTCCGTCGCTCCGTCCGTGACTCCGTCGCTCCGTCTCCCGCCGTCCGTCGCGGCGTCGCGGTGTCGCACCGGACAACCAAACAGCTCGCGGTTGAATTTTAAAAAAACGACGGGAGCGACAGCCAGAGAGCGGGTCGTTTTGCCAGCCCTGAGTAGTCATATCTACTCATTTACTGCATATTGTATCTTAAACACGTATCATTATACCATATATAATACCAAAGAAGATCGATTAGTCGTCCAGAACATGAAGCTCGAGCGCTTTCCCCGTCCTCGGTCTCGCGAAGGAGGGAGAGGGAAGACGCGATGCGTGTCGAAACGGTGTGACGACAGTGTTTGACGGACGACGACGACGACGACGACGAGGTTGACGAACGCGAGGCGCGTCTGTCGTGGATAGTGGAAACGACGACGACGAGGATGATGGCCACGACGACGAGGATGATGATGGCGACGACGACGACGACGACGACGTCGCGCGCTCGCGTGGTTGGACGACGAGGAGGGGAAAGAAGGGCGAGTGCGGTTGCTCCGCGAGCGTCGTCCAAACGACGGGAAGGAGGGTCGGAACGCGCGGCTGAACTGCGAGCGATGCTGGCGGAGGCTGGGAAAAACTTGTCCGGAGGTGATGAGGCGGTGAAATCGGTGGCGGAGGCGCGGGCGTTGATTGAGCGGACGCGAGCGGAGAAGAAGCGACGCGAGTGCGTGGCGCCGACGAGCGCTCGGTTGGCGGCGCTGGAAAAGGAGGCGAGCGAACTGAGAGACGAAGTTCGACGATTGAGAGACGAGAACCAAGAAGCTGTGGATGCATTACTCGCGGAAGCGGCGGCTGTGGCGGAACAAATGGCTCGCACGGAAGAGGTTGAGGGTGAACTCGAGGAGGCGCGGCTGCTGAACAAGCGGCTGGTGAGCGCCGCGCAAGAACTCGCCGAGCTCGTGGACGAGACAGCCACGGAAGAATTGGAGGCTGAGCTCGCGGTTAAAGATGCAGAAATTGCTTCTCTCAAGACAACCATCAGCGAGATTGAAGATAAGCTCGAAGATCGGGATGCGCTTTTGGCAACCATTCGAAGCTTGGAGATTGAACTCGCCGAGAGCGTCACGAGCGCCGAGCTCACCGAGCTCGCCGCCGGCAAGGTCAACTCTCCTGAGCTCATTCTCGCTTTAGAAGCTGAGAACAAGGAAATGCGTGAGCGGATCAACGCCTTGGTTGCCAAAGGCAGCGACATTCCGGCTGTTACGAAGAAGTATGAGGCCGCAGCTCTCGAGGTAGTCTCCCTCAAGTCTCGCATTCGCCTTCTTGAAGTTCAGATGGCTGACATGGTTGACCAACAAGAGCTCGACGAAATCATTCAACAAGAGCGAAGCAAGAATGCTGAGCTTGCTCAAGTCACGGCTCAAAAGGATAACCTTTTGCAGCGCATTCGTGAGCTCGAGGTTGCCATGTCTGACATGGAAGAGGGGGATGTATTCCTGAAGGCGAAGAAGGAAGCGGAAGTTGCCAAGTTGCAGAACATGGACTTGTCTGCTCTCGTCGATTCCCTCACCGCCAAGCTTGCTGAGCAAACGGATACAACTGCAAAGGCGTGGGCCGTCACTGATGAAGCATTGGCGAACGTGAGAGCGTTGGAAGGCGACATGGCGTACATGGACTATGCTCCGGGTATTGAAAGCGCCGTCAAGGCTGCAAAGCAAATGGAAAGCGCCGCGGAACGGGCCGCGGAACTCGCGGCTGGGCTTCAACAACTCGAAGCTGGTATGACGAATAAGAGCTCGAGCCGTAAGACTCCTTTTAAGCGCGGTGGTACGTTCTCCTTGAAGAAGAAGATGTTCAACGAGGAGAGCACTTCGGAGCCAGTCAACGCTTTCAAGCGTTCTCCCACAGACTCTTTCACTCTTCGCAAGTTTGACTTCACCAAGGTCAAGGCAGCCGCGGTCTCCAATAAACCGGCGTTTATTCGCGCTCCGCAAAGCGAGTTTAAGCTTCGTAAGATGACGTTTCCGTTCTCATCTCGAACCGCCGCCGCCGTGCCCAAGAGCGCTTTTAAGCGTTCTGGCAACTTTGAACTGCGACGATTCGTCTTCACTTCAGATCCCGTCGATGTCGCGGCATCCGGCATTTTCGAACGAAGTGGTGAGTTTACGCTCCGCAAGTTGAAGTTTCCGCCTTCCGAACGATCGAAGAACGGATCTGAAGGTTCCAACACTGGCGCCCGCGTTTTCAAATTTTAAAGCCTCGTCTTCGCAGGCTCAGTACTAGTTGTAATTTATGCGAAACCCTCGATTAATGATCCAAGCAACCGTCTACACTTCTTTCCCCATCCCTCGTCTCGTCATCTCACCCGCGCGCGCCGTCCTTCCCCCCCTCCGTCCTTCCAACCAGAATTCTAGACCCTAGGGTGCGCGCGCAAAACCAATTCTGTTTGTCCCTCTGCTTTGGTATCCAAATCTCTGTTTACTCAACAACCAATCAACCGCGCACCTCACAACTTTCCACGTCGTGCGACGGCGAGCGACGACGTCAGTGTCGAGACGCTGATGGAGCGCGCGTTCGATCGCATCAAGCCCGGCGAGGAGCCGCCGCCGCCGCCGCCGGAGCTTCTCAGATGGGTTCGCGAGACCACTTATGGAATGTGTGCGGGCATGCTTTACGGCGCTGCTTCCGCGCATTTCGCAGAAAGGGCGCTGCAAGCGACCTCAAAAGTAGCGAGTGAATCAACAACCGTGCGTCGTCACCGACTTTGGACGAGAACCATCACCGATACGACGCTTCACGGCATGCGATTGGGCAGTTTTGTGTCGGTGTTCAGCGCGGCGAGGTTGGGATTTGAGAAGCAACGCGGTGAGCGTGACATGTGGAATACGGTTGGTGCGGGGATGCTGACCGCATCACTCACTGGGCTTTCTATTCCAGGTCCGATGACTATGAGACTTCAAGGTGCTGGTCTTGGATTAGTGGTGGGTGGGGCGATGACCGTTCCGCTCGGTTACGCTTTGGACGAGTTGGAGAAGCTCGTTCCAGAGCAATTTGTACAGCCGAGCGCGCCGAGCGAAGAAGCAGAGCAGCGAGAGGTGGATCGGACTGGGTTATTCATAGAGCAGATGGAGGAAGATTTAGCCGAGTTGAGACGAGATCAACGAAAGAAGAGGTGGAAGTGGCTGCGAGGCGGCGATAGCTGATGATATGTTAGGATAGCGCAACAATAGTAATAGTGATAACAATGCAGTAGCTCATTTAACCGTCACTCCCGGAGACCACGGAAGGACGCCTTTATACATTCGCTGTGAGCACGTGTTTATGTGCAACCACAGCCCTCGCAATATTTTTAGACTCTCAAAGTAAGGAGCCCCCTCGTTGAACGGATCGCGTTCCACGCGCTTCTGCGCCAGCTCTCCTCGGCAACCGTATGGATCACGATTGAAGGACTCACGAACCTTTACCTCCCCGCTCGCCATCTCTTTTTCATTCAATGCAGGAGTACCGATGTAGGTGAAGTTTGCACTGGGATAACCGAGAGCGCTAAGGTGGAGGTCTTCAAAACGCGCGCGTTTACTCTGAAATCCAACGACGGTGATTTTCTTTGGAAACGCCCCCGTGAGCTCGTAAAACCGACACATGCTGAACAACAAATTCTCAAAACTATCCCTCGCGTGTTCCTCCGTGAACACGCGGGATTCCACGCCGACATCGGCGCCAAACCAATCAAACGCCCGGGCGACTTGCCAGTATGAACTCGCTTCGCTCAGCGGTCCAGCTTCTCGCCTCGTCTTCCCCCCGCTAAACATCAACACCGCTTTGGGATTCCGAGATAGCTCTTTCACCCCTAGTTCCATGTGATCCATGAACGACTTGGCCTCCCCTTCGAGCAGCTGATACGGTTCCAGCGCCCAGTTTCCCGTATCCTTTGCCGCCGTAAAGTCAGACCCCGTGTACACGGCGTGTCCCGGCACGACGACCAACTCGCTCGCCTCCTCTCCCGACACCGGCGCCATCCTCAGCCGCTCCGCCGAGCTTCGTCGCATCACCACCGCCTCTCCACGACGTCCAGACCCACCGCTTCCCGAGAACGTCCGCCTCCAGACCAAGACCAAACCAATCATGACGAGCCATCCGAACCGCTCTCGTCCGACGGCGCGTCGCGCCCGTCCCAGCGCCCCTCCCCACCGTCGCGCTCTCCCCCATCGTCCTCGACCCGGTTTCCCCGTCGGTGACGGAGGCTCTCGAACGATGCTCGATCCCAGTTCTTCGTCACCGAATCGATAGCTCGCAAAGGTGGACTGTCGACCGCGGGTCGAGGCGGAGTGGGACATCGGCCCGGCCGCGCCCGCCAGTGCGGCCCTGGCGCACCGAACCGAACCGAACCGAACCGCACCGAACCGAACCGCGGGTGGGCGTTTTTCGTGCGAGCCGACGTGAAACCGCTCGACGATTCATGAACCGAGAAAGTAAAATTAGACTCAAAAATTATTTCTGATTTCCTTCGTTCACGAGCCGTGTCCATTGACCAGGGACCGACGCGCGCTCGATCGACGCCCACGCCCTCGACTCGGTTCGGTTCGCTTCGGTTCGCTTCGCTTCGGTTCGGGTGCCTCGGTCCCGCGACGCGCCGTTCGACGCGGAGGAAGGAGCGTGACGAAAAGGGGAGACGGACGAAATGAATACAGAGGTGTTGAAATATGATACAAGCGAGCGCTACGCGCGCGCGCGCTTCGAGGACGCCGTCCGCCCGTCGCCGAAAGGGCGAGGGGAAGAAACGGCGTGGGTAGAATTCTCCAGCCCCTCGCGCTCACCCGTCCTCGTTCCCTCCCGCGCCCCCGGCGGGTCTCCCGCCCCCGGTCTCCCGTCTCCCGCCCCCGGGGTTGAGATCCGCGATCTCGGCTTCGTAATCCCACGCCTCGGGTTCCTCCTCGGGCGGGCTCAGCGCGTTTCGAAGCTTGAGCAGCGGCGGGACGGAGAAGAGAATCAACGAAAACGCAAACATGAAGACGTACACTTGGTTGTCCGGGTCCGAGTTTAAGTAGCTCCCGAGCAGGCGTCGACCGAGGCGCGCGTCGTCGTCGACCGCGACCGCGACCGCGTCGAGGAGCGCGCGGCCCATCGCCGGAAAGCGACGACGACGACGACGCGTGCGTGTGGGGGACGTCCGTCCCGAGAACGAGTCGCTCGACGCGCCGGTTGTTTTCCTTCTCGAGAGCTTTTTTCCAGTCGTCGTCGTCCAGTCGTCGTCCAGTCGTCGTCGTCGTGACGAGTGCGCCGATCGGGGCAGACCCGTTCGTTTTTTGACGGGTCGTGAACGGTGAAAATACACGAGTGACGGTTGACCTGCCGCAAATCGTCCCTCTGGGCACCGAA
>Ga0181593_10004573_pt1 | contig 12603 bp, 12 predicted proteins | sample 071ome_19_FD_133756 | JGI IMG/M metagenome (GOLD analysis project Ga0181593, IMG submission 133756) | Coastal salt marsh microbial communities from the Groves Creek Marsh, Skidaway Island, Georgia - 071413AT metaG (megahit assembly) | ecosystem: Environmental > Aquatic > Marine > Intertidal...
CCAGCTCAAGCTGGACCTCAATTGCTTTTTCCGGGCTAAGGAATACCCTGGCACCATCTACAGGCGAACGAAATTCGACCCCTTCCTCACTGATCTTGCGCATCTCACCCAGGCTGAATACCTGAAAGCCACCGGAGTCTGTCAGGATGGGTTTGTCCCAGCCCATGAAATCGTGCAGATCACCATGAGCCCTGATAATGCCGGTCCCCGGACGTAGCATCAGGTGGAAGGTGTTCCCCAGTAATATCTGTGCACCGGTATCTGCCACCTGGGAGGGCATCATGCCTTTCACGGAACCATAAGTGCCCACAGGCATGAACGCCGGAGTATCGACCACGCCGCGTGCAAATTGCAATTGCCCACGCCTGGCGTCAGTATCTTGATGAGAGGTATTGAATTGCATAGTCGCCGATAAGGAAAAAGGATAAAAGAACAACACCCGCCAGGGGGCCGCCTTTTATCCTTTATTTTCTATCCCTTACTTCAGTGAATTAAGGAAGCAGGTCCGCAACCCCGTCCCTTTCCTCGGAAAGCTCATGGGCAGTCTTGTCCATCAGGTTGCGGCTGAAATCATTGATTTCCAGGCCCTGAACAATTGTGTACTCACCGTTTTCACAGGTCACCGGGTAGGAATACACCAGACCTTCAGGGATGCCGTAACTGCCGTCTGATGGAATGGCCATACTGACGATCTTGCCGTTGGTGCCCAGGGCCCAGTCGCGCATGTGCTCGATGGCAGCATTGGCAGCAGAAGCTGCACTGGAAAGACCACGGGCCTTGATGATGGCTGCGCCGCGCTGTTGCACGGTAGGAATAAAATCACCTTCTACCCAAGCCTGATCAACCAGGGAGGCGGCATCGGCACCATCGACCTTGCAGTGATGAATGTCAGGATACTGGGTAGCAGAGTGATTGCCCCAGATGATCATGCTTTCCACATCGGTGGTGTGCTTACCGGTCTTGTTGGCCAGCTGGGCCATGGCACGGTTATGGTCCAGACGTGTCATGGCGGTGAACTGACCCGGTTTCAGGTCAGGGGCGTTGCGATAGGCAATCAGTGCGTTGGTGTTAGCCGGGTTGCCCACAACGATGACCCTGACATCACGACTTGCGTGATCATTGATGGCCTTGCCCTGTACGGAAAAGATAGCGGCGTTGGCTTCCAGCAGATCCTTGCGCTCCATTCCCGGACCACGGGGACGAGCGCCGACCAGCAGACAGTAATCCGCGTCCTTGAAGGCAACATTCGGATCATCAGTCTGGACAATGCCATGAACCAGCGGGAAGGCACAGTCTTCAATTTCCATGGCCACGCCCTTCAGGGCTTCCAGGGCCGGCGTAATTTCCAGCAACTGCAGGATCACAGGCTGATCCTTGCCCAGCATTTCGCCGGAAGCAATACGGAATAAAAGGGAATAACTGATCTGTCCGGCAGCACCGGTAACGGCAACCCTGACTGGTGATTTCATGGGATGATTTCCTGTTGGTTAGTTGGAATGTCGGTTGAAAGTTTTAAGGCGCGGGATTATAGCAATAAAACAGAGGCAGGAGACAGGAGGAAGGAGGCAGGGACATATTTTTTGAATCCGTACCAATTCCCCTCTGTTTGCCTTCCTGGATCTTATTAATTGGGTACGTTCCAGCAGGCTAGATGTTACAATTGCCCGTCAATCGAATTCAGGTCCCCTCATGCGCAAAACCAAGATCATCTGCACTATCGGCCCCGCCACCAGCAATTACGAAACCCTGGAGCAAATGTACAACGCCGGTATGAACATTGTCCGGCTGAACATGTCCCATGCCACCCATAAATGGGCCGATCGCATCATTGAGCACGTGGTTAAACTCAACAAGCACACCACCTATCCGGTCGGCATCCTGCTGGATACCCAGGGCCCTGAAATCCGCACCAGCGTGCTGGAAAACGACCTTAACCTGAAATCCGGCGATGAAATCTCCATTTCTGTCCGCGATGACACCAGCGTTGAGGAGTCCTCCTTCCGTATCAACTACGATGAACTGATCGACACTGTCCAGGTGGGCGACAAGATCACGGTGGACAACGGCCTGATCAACCTGCAGGTGCTGGAAAAGAATCCGCCAATCATGCGCTGCAAGGTGCTTGATGGCGGGGTCCTGGGCAGCAAGAAACATGTCAATCTGCCCGGCATCCGGGTCAACCTGCCCTCCCTCACCCCCAAGGACAAGGAGGACATCCTGTTTGCCATGGAGCGTGAGGTGGATTTCATCGCCCTCTCTTTTGTTCGCGAGGCCAAGGACATACTCGAACTGCGGGAACTGATGGAAGCCACCAATCCGGAAAAAGCAGCCACCATGAAGATCATCGCCAAGATCGAGGATCAGCAGGGTGTGAAAAACCTGGAAGAAATCATCGCGGTATCTGACGGCATCATGGTTGCCCGCGGGGATCTGGGTGTCGAAATAGACCTAGCTGAACTTCCCAACGTACAGCGCCGCATTGTGCGCCTGTGTGCCGAGCACGGCCGCCGGGTTATCGTAGCTACCCATTTACTGGAATCCATGATCGAAAATCCGATTCCCACTCGCGCTGAGGTCACTGACGTAGCCAATGCCGTATATGAAGAGGCCGATGCCGTCATGCTGTCCGGTGAAACCACCGTGGGCAAGCACCCTATCCGCTGCATACAGTACCTGAATGACATTGCCCTGGCTGCAGAATCCAAACGCGGCCTTCGCTTCATCGAGAACCTGATCAAGACCTCAGACAAGGAACATTTGGGAGCCAACGCTGCAGAGTTGGCAGATGATATGCGGGTGAAAGGCATCGTGGTGGTCACTCGTCATGGCATCATGGCCAATTATGTGACCAATCCCCATCCTGGCACGCCGATTTATGCCTTTACCAATATCGGGGTAACCCGCCGCTTGATGACCCTGAACCGCAACCTGTTTCCCTTCAAGATCGAGTTCAGCAAGGATCCTGAGGAAACCCTGAGCCGTGCCTTCAATGAACTCAAGAGCAAGGCCAGTTTCGAAAAAGGGGATACTGTGGTGGTAATTTCTGACCTGTTGATTGACCAGGACAGTGTCGGTATTCAGGTACGTTACATTCCGTAATTCATGGGAACAGTGACTTTTTTCAGCATTTCAGCATTTCAGCGGCTAACGCCGAAAGGATAAAGCCGCCTGCCCGGTTGAAGCTGGTCAAGCAATAAACATCGCGTCACCGTAACTGAAAAACCGGTATTTCTCCCTGACAGCCTCCTGGTAGGCCTTCAAGATGTTTTCACGCCCTGCCAGGGCGCTGACCAGCATGATCAATGTGGACTCCGGCAGATGAAAGTTGGTGACCAGGGCATCCACCACCCTGAATTCATAACCCGGGTAGATGAAAATCCGGGTGTCACCCTGATAGGGCTTCAAAACACCGGAAGCCGCGGCCGTTTCCAGGCAGCGCACTGATGTGGTGCCCACAGCAATCACCTTCCCTCCCCTGGCTTTGCACTTCCTTACCTGTTCGCAGACAGCTGCACTGACTTCCAGGTATTCGGCATGCATACGATGCTCTTCAATCAATTCGGCACGTACCGGCTGAAATGTCCCTGCTCCAACATGCAGGGTGACCATGGCAGTTTCTACCCCTTTGTCAGTAATTGCCTGAAGAATGGGAGCATCAAAATGCAGACCGGCTGTGGGTGCGGCTACAGCCCCCTGTTTCTCTCCATAAACAGTCTGGTAACGTTCCTTGTCAGCCAGCTCATCTTCACGTTTGATATAGGGTGGCAATGGCATGTGGCCAATGCTTTCGGCAAGTTTCATGACCGGTATGGAAAATGCCAGGTTGAAGAATCCCTCGTCCCGATCAATCACCTCTGCAGATACCTCTCCCTCTGGCGTATCAAAGACAAGCAGTCCACCAATCTTTGGGGATTTGCTGGCCCTTATCTGGGCTATAGCACTGCCTTCTCCGGTTACCCGTTCAAGCAACACTTCTACCTGGCCACCGCTGGCTTTCCTGCCGAAAAGTCGGGCAGGGATTACCCGGGTATTGTTAAATACCATCAGGTCGCCCGGATTCAGCATGTTCAGCAGGTCTGGAAAGCGGTGATGACTGATCCCGCCGCCAACCTTGTCTAGGCACAGCAAACGGCTGTCGGTCCGGTTGGCCGGTGGAAAGGAGGCAATCTGCTCCTCCGGGAGATCAAAATGAAAATCGCTGAGCTTCATGGAATTGGGCTGACAGAAAAAGGCGCAAGGGTAAATGAAACCAGGGCGAAATCATAGGCACCGGACTCAAGACACTGCTATAATGCACGCCTGCCTGCCCCATCCAGATCTGTGCCGGAGTGGTGAAATTGGTAGACACGACGGATTCAAAATCCGTTGCCCTTAAAAGCGTGCCGGTTCAAGTCCGGCCTCCGGTACCAAATACCTCTTGAAACAACTCTGAATTCAGCTTGTAACCCAAAGGTTTACCTTGCGTGGAGAATTTTGACACTGACGGTAGCAAGTGCGCAGCACTCCCATCATAAATTTTCATTCGACACAGGAACTCTTCTGTCAGTGACTCACAACATCCTAAACAAAGCAGCAACACCTGGCTGAAAGGATGACCACAATTCGCTTTTTATCTCATGGCTAAAAATGTAGCAGCCATTATCACCCGCGAGAAAGCCGGGCGCTAACAAACTCCCGGATAATGCGTCGATGCTTATCTGACAGCACCCTTGAAAGTTTGTATATTGGAGTCAAAAAAACAGATGAAATAATTGCCAACTGTGCTTTTAATAATTCCCGCATCGGAAGATTCAGGACAGAGGTGACCGGATATGGGTCCTCTGATGGCATACCAAACCCCAGATACATACCCAGTCTTTCATTCATGTTGGTCATGTATGCCGTGTTAACAAGGATCTTGTTAGATGTCCGGGTTCCCTTGTCCACATGAAACAGAATTGACTGACGGTAATTCTTTTTACTCTCAAATTCCCTTGCCCGATGCACGACCCTGGCATCGTAAATCATCAGACTACCTCTAGGCAGGCTCAGGGTAATAATGTCATCGGCGTGCTTGTCGCTGATATATTTATCCTCGTAACCAAGATATGAACCTTCCCGCTCCCACGATTGAGAGTTTCGGATCAGTTGCAACTCGCCATCGTAAGTATCTCCCATATAAACCATAAATATCAGGGCATTACTACTAGTGACAGGGTCAGGGATGCTTATGTCATCAGAGTGCCAGCGCATCTTGTTGCTATTATAGGTTTCATAATAACGATTGAGTCTGAGCCGGAAGACCGGGCCAAATTTGGCCTCACAGATATCAAGAATTTCTTCAGCCGTAACAATGTCATACATCATTTTTGAGCTGGTCAGGATATTGTTAAAAAACTGATATTTGGTATAGGTAGCACCTACATCGTTGGTATTGAAACCGATTTTCCATTGCAATTCCTTGCAAGCTTCATCCACATATTCAGTATCGATGGCTGAAGGAATAATGATATACCCGTCTTTTTCCAGTATTTCGGACACCTGATCAGGAGTGTAGTTTTTGAAGGCGCTGGTAAACATGGTTGTTCTCTGTCAATCGATTACAGGTTGGCTCATATCCGAACAAGCAAAGCAGCATTGGATTGAAGCTTAATTGCAAATCGTAAATTCTATAAATAACGAATGCTACAAATACTGATTAACAGAACTATCAAAACCTGGTAGATATGCGTTAATCCTGTGGTCCGATTCTACAGATTCGGTAGGTCGCAAAATTTCAATGTGAAAATCTTCAGGAAGGAAATCAGGCCCGGCAACCATGTCGGACCTTTCCGTAAAATCAATCAAGTTCCAGATTAAACAGATCAATCGCATTCTTGCGACCAATTTTCAGGCGTTCTTCTTCTGTGATTACCTGCGTGTTGTCAAACCAGTTCGCTGCATCTTGCATTCTTTCGAAAGGGTAGTCCGCCGAGAAAAACACTCGATCCGTTCCCAGTTCTTCCAATGCGCAACGGAAGGTGGAGTCATGAAAATTGCCAGAGGTGGTTACAACAAAATGTTCACGGAAATAATCCCCCAGGGGGCGCTTTCCGCGGTAGCCGCGAGGTGAAAACTCCATACGGGCGTCCATACGCCACAGGTTGTAGGGAATGAATTCACCGAGATGGCCGATAATGACGGTCAGGTGCCTGATGTCCTCAAACAAGCCTGAACCGCACAAACGCAGGGCGTGGGTCCCCGTTTCCATAGTGAATCCCCAGGGAGACGAACGCAGCCAGGGATGGTCCATCAGGTTCTTTGACTGTGATGGCAGGCCCATGCGTGGGTGCAGGTAAAAAGGTACATTCAGGTCGGAAACAGCCTGCCAGAATTCCCGGTATTCAGGAATGTCATAGTAAATGGCTGTATCGGGGTCATCTTTCTGGGTAAAGCCATTTACCAGGGCTCCCTTGAAACCCAGCTCCTTCACGCAGCGCTCCAGTTCTGCAGCGGCAGCCGCAGGATCCTGCATCGGCAACGCAGCAAAAGCCCGGTAACGGGTGGGATGCCTGGCGATAGCCGCCGCCATGGCATCGTTTCCCTTACGGGCGGTTTCGATAGCCTGGTCGGTATCCAGTATGGCCTGCACGCCAGGCGCATTTAATGACAGGATGGCCAGTTCGATACCGGTCTCATCCATATGCTTCAGGCGCATGTCATCCAGATCAAGAATTTCCCGGGTAAACATATCAAAGTCGGCGGACTCTCCTGCGAAATCACGGGTTTCTTCCGTGGTTTCCGGAATGGCCATATGTTCTTCAAATGCAATTTTCCCCTGCATAGATCCTACCTCTTGCTAAAAGCTGAAATTATAAAAAAGAATCGTGTAAATTTTTTGGTCTTATTTTTTTTCTATGACAACCAGCTCGCGATAAAGCCCCTGCATTTCCCAGGTGCCGGTAAAGCCCACGGGCAGAACCAGAGAATCACCGGGTAAAAACTCATGTGCCGTACCATTGGGTTCGGTCAGGATCAGCTTACCGCTCAGGACAGTGACAAATTCGTCGATATCTGTTGGACGGGTGCGATGATTGGTTCTAGCCGGCGTTGACTCAAAAATGGATACCCGTATTTCATCACCTTCAAACAGCGTGGCTACTCGCATATTGAGTTCACCTGCTTCCAGTATGTCGATGTACGCATCCGGCGGCACGGAAATCAGATCAAGGCCTGCCATCTTCCCGCGATCCAGCCGGACTGGCACTGAACTGTCTGCCGCCAGAGCAAGACTGCAGACAAAGACTGTAATCATCACAACTGATGAAAGGAAAATTATTCGCATGATTGTCACGGACATACTCCTCAAATAGCAGGTTTAAAGTGGGTTCAGATCAGACTGTCGACAAACTTTTTGACATTGGCGCTGGTGGCATCATCAATGATGGTGAATTCAAGTCCGATTTCCACCCCCTTGTCCATGATTTGCACATAGAGGGCCTTTCCATAAATATCGACGGGATCATTCGCGTAAGGTGACAACCCGATACTGACTTTAAGATCGGCAAATTTTTCTATGGCTTTGGGGGTCACAAACAACATACCCCCATAGCTGATATCCACCACCTCCCTTTCATAGACTTCCGGGAGAATATTCTTGCCGTCAAGCAACTGGAAATACACCGGAATACTGACTTTTATACGAGGAGCCTTGCGATTATCCCGCTTGGGCAGGGCTATTCGCTGAGGGGTATTGATGGCCATTAACTCATAAAATCGCAAGGGCTTGCTCATACCCTTGGCTCCTACTTCATTGACTTGCCCTGTTTCTACAAGGTTTGCCACATGCTTCCAGGTATTTTCCGACATCAGGATCTGTCCGCGGAGCGTATAGGCTTCAATACGAGAGGCCAGGTTCACCATGGAACCGATCATGGTGAATTCACGATAGATGTCCGATCCAAGCACACTGGCGACAACATCACCGGTATCTATCCCAATACCTATATAAAGCGAATCCAGTCCCATCCGGGCACTGATGACATTGACTGCATCCATGGCAAGTTGCATTTCAATGGCACAGTGCAGAACATTAAGTACACTCGCCTGTGGATCCTCGCCGGTATCGAAATAGGCGATGATGAAATCGCCCATGAATTTATTTATCTGCCCCCCATGGGTATCAATGATTGATACCATCCTGGCAAAGAATTCATTGAGGATATTGATGATGTCATCCGACCGGAACTTTTCCAGCATGTAGGTAAAACCACGCAGGTCGGCAATCATCACACTCATGGAACTGGTGCCCTGGATTGGAGAGCGAAGTTCGTTTTCCTCCAGTAGTCGCGACAATTCAATGATGAATTTCTCTTCATTGACCTGCGTGCCCTGACCGGCATTCACCGTCCTGAAAAGCGCACGAATATCTTTTTCAAGTTTTTGCTTGTTTAATACTCTCAAGTGAAAAACCCGTGGATCCTCAATTTCAAGAACGCAGTATACTGTAACTGGATAAATAAACTATCCTTGAGAATCATTGACTTAGATCATCCTTCAACTGGCAGCTGGCCATAAAATACCATCAACTGCCGATTTACCCATAAAGCCATGAAATCCGTATTCACCAGCTTAATATTTTTCATGACACTGCTTGCTTTCGACGAAAGCCGGGGTCAGGAACCTATTTCTCCCATTACCTTACCTGTCGACCTGAACCTGGCAAAAGTTGAGCTTGGCAAAAAACTGTTTTTTGATCCACGGCTGTCCAAATCCGGCTGGATTTCCTGCAATTCCTGCCACAACCTGATGCTGAGCGGCACTGACAACCTGGTCACATCCATCGGTCATAAATGGGCACAGGGCCCCATCAATGCCCCAACTGTATTCAATGCCGTATACAGCATCGCCCAGTTCTGGGATGGCCGGGCCAGGGATCTGACCGAGCAGGCCGGAGGCCCTATTGCCAATCCAGACGAGATGGCATCAAGTCACGGATTGGCAGTTGACGTACTGCAAACCATACCGGGATATCGGGAGGCGTTTTCCAGGGTTTACGGGCAGCAGCAGATTTCAATAGCACAGGTGACAGATGCCATTGCAGAATTCGAGCGCACCCTGGTCACCCCCAATTCACGTTTTGATCAATGGTTGCTGGGTGATAAATCCGCCCTGACCCTGGAGGAACAGGAAGGCTATGCCTTGTTCAAGCTCTATGGCTGCGCAGGCTGCCACAATGGACCTGCTGCCGGTGGGCGTGCTTTTCAGGTGATGGGCATGTTCAATAGCTACGAGACCAGGAATCCCGCCAATGGCCGTGAAACAATCACCGGACAACGTACCGATCGCATGCGATTCAAGGTACCATCCCTGCGTAACGTGGAACTGACGTATCCGTACTTTCATGATGGCCAGGCAAAGACTCTGGAAGAGGCAGTGGACACTATGGCCTGGGTGCAGGTGAACCGTAAATTTTCCCGTACCGGTAATGCCAAGGTAGTGGCCTTTCTCAAAACCCTCACCGGTGAATTGCCCAGGATCATTTTGCCAGTACTGCCGCCATCAGGCCCCGATACACCTCAGCCGCAACCTTTTGAATAACAAGACAGGGATTCCCATGAGCGACTCACCGGTAAAACTTAAAATCTTCAGTGACTATGTCTGCCCCTGGTGCTACCTGGGCAGTGATTCAGTGGAAAAGCTGGCTGCCAGAAAAGACATCGACATCGAGTGGATACCCTTCCCCCTGCATCCCGATACACCACCGGAAGGCATGAGCCTGAAGGCATGGCTGGGTGATGGCGTGGATGCTGCCCACCAGCGACTGTACCAGATCATGGACAGCATCAATCTGGCGTACAACCCTGACCGGATCATGACCTACAACAGCCGCCTGGCACAGGAACTTGGTATGTGGGCTGACACCCAGCCTGGCGGCAGCAAACTGCACAAATTGATTTTCCAGGCCTACTTCGTCCATGACAGGAATATTGCCCAACCGGAGGTTTTGCTGGACTGCGTAAAGGAAGCCGGTCTGGATGTAGAGGCCGCTCGGGAGGTCCTCGAACAACGGAGGTTCAGTAATCAGGTTGATCAGGCCTGGATGAGCGCGCGTCAGCAGCAGGTCAGCGGTGTTCCCAGTTTCGTTGCCGGCGCCTATATCACGTCCGGATATCATCCCGTGGAAGAACTGGAAAAGTTTATCGACTACGTGGAAATGCAGCAGGCCAGAGGCGCGTAATATCAATCCACGCTTAGCGATGTAATCTGCGCCTGCATCTGTTCATTTGTCCAGGCCTGACCTTCGGCAAAACGCAAACCTGAATTGATATCCGTATAACTGCCAGCAGACAGTGAACGAATGGTCCGGCCCTGCCTGGCCAATCGGTCCCCAATGATGGCCGTGAATTCCACAGACAGATTATTCACATCAAGACTGCTGTTGTTCGTCACCCTGGCAAGTATTCGACCCTCACTATCGGCAAAAACCTGAACATTGACGTATGTTCCCGGATTATCTTCCAGGTCCAGGCGGGTAAAACTGGCACTGGCCTGCTGCCCGACCAGGCCCTGGGCACCGGCTGCCTGCTGAAAGTAACCTTTGGCCAGGTCGCGGTTGTTATCCACCAGCGCAATTTTCCCCCGTTCATTCATGGCTACTGCCGTCGGCAGTAAATCAGCACTGTGTTCAAGGTCCTCTCTGGCCTGGGTGCGTTGGCCCAGCCTTGAATACGCCACGCCTCGTCCCAGGTAATAATCATAGTAATTATTGTCTTTCTCGATTGCCCGATCATAAGTACTGATCGCCTCCCGGTATTTGTCCTGATACAGATAGATATCCCCTTTTAGTCCGGTAAACCTGGCCTCACCCGGTACCATGGCTTCTGCCTCTTCAAGATTAAGCAGTGCTATATCCAGCTCATCATCCTGGATGGCCTGACCTGCTTCATCGAACAGGGCGTAGGCTTCCTGTTTATCATGAAGAAAGGCCACTGCCTGCTGGTAGCGCACTTCACCGGTTTCCAGATCCCGCCCCTGGAGTTGCTGCATCAGTTCATCCACCAGAGCCTGATTATTCCTGACTCGCTCCTCGGATGGAGGATGGCTGGCAAACAGCCCGTCCAACCAGCCTGAATTCCTGCCTTCTGACAGGCGAACAAAGGTTTCCTGCAGGCTGACAGCCGCGCGGGGGTCATAACCGGCGCGTACCATGTATTGGATGCCGTAATAATCGGATTCCCGTTCGGCATCCCGTCCATAACGCTGGGTTATCAGCTGCGCCCCCAGCATGGAGGCGCCAACTATATAGTCTGCAAACTCATTGTCGCTGACAGCAATGGCACCAACAGCCAGCGCCCCTTGCAGCAAGGTTCCCCGGGTCATGGCCTGGGCACCATGACGGGCAGCGGCATGAACCACTTCATGTCCCAATACTGCTGCAAGTTCTGCCTCGCTGTTGAGTTCGGTTAACAACCCGCGGTTAACCGCAATCTTTCCGCCAGGCAAAGCCCAGGCATTAGGCACCGGGTTATTGAGCACGACAAACTCGTAATCCAGCGGCCTGTCACTGACTGCCGCTATGCGTTGCCCGACGGTATCCACATACTCGGTGAGCACAGGGTCCACCGTGAACTCCCCTCCCTGGCTCTGTTGTGATGGCTGATACTGCTGCTCGCCAATGGCACGCTCCTGGGCCTCGGATACCAGGGATAATTCATTACGACCAGTCACTGGATTAACAGCGCAGCCACTGCAAAACAGTGCAGCAAGAACAGGAATAACCAGGAAATACTTTTTCATACCATACTCGTTGAATATCAGTGTCATAGACCCCGAATTGCCAGCTATTGTTCCCCGGCAGTCCGGAAGAGAATATCAGGAAACAGGGTTAAACAGATGCGCAGTGTCGTTGTACTACTGCCATCAACCCGTCCATGGTAAAGGGTTTGGGCAAGTAGTCCACAAAGCCATAGTCCCTGTAATTGGACAAAATATCATTGGAGGCATAACCGCTCGACACGACGGCTTTCACCTGTGGATCAAAATCCAGTAATGCATCTATGGCCTCTCCCCCTCCCATCCCACCAGGGATGGTGAGATCCATAATGACAACATCGAAAGTGACACCTTTTGCCATGGATTACCGATAAAGCGTGATGGCTTCCCGGCCATCTTCACAACCCACCACGTCATAGCCCCTGGACTGGAGCAGTTTTTCAACGAGCTCCAGGATCATGGGTTCATCATCCATGACCAGTATCCTCCCAGTACCTGGGTGAGCAAGGGTTTCCTTTTGCATACTTGGCTCCTTTTCCTTTGGAAGGATATCTGATGCCGGCAGGTAAAAGGTAAACCTCGTACCAACGTTTACTTCCGACTCGACCAGGATATTGCCGCCATGCTTTTTGATAATCGAATAGACGGTGGCCAGACCAAGCCCGTTGCCATTTTCCTTGGTCGTGAAATAGGGATCAAAAACTTTTTCCCGTAGGGATGCCGGGATACCCGTTCCTTCATCACGGAACACAAACTCCAGATATTTTCCGGGCAGCAGCATCTGGTAATCATCATAATCGTCAATCTGGATATTTCTGGCACTCAGATAAATTGACCCGCCCTTGGGCATGGCCTGATCGGCATTGATAG
>Ga0181593_10004574_pt1 | contig 12603 bp, 10 predicted proteins | sample 071ome_19_FD_133756 | JGI IMG/M metagenome (GOLD analysis project Ga0181593, IMG submission 133756) | Coastal salt marsh microbial communities from the Groves Creek Marsh, Skidaway Island, Georgia - 071413AT metaG (megahit assembly) | ecosystem: Environmental > Aquatic > Marine > Intertidal...
CTACTTGAAAGATGAGCACAAAGAGCGACGGTCTATTGCTGGCGCTAGTATTCAGAATCAAGCAAGCACAAGTCAGCGTAATAATGTGGCATTTCCTGACCATATTAAACGCGTACTTGATTTATATAAGAATTTTTAGTGAGTACCTCTGCATTTAGAAAAAGAGTTTCAAAAGAACTTATTAAAAACTTTTCTAGAAAAAGTGAAAAAACCGTAGGAGAAGCAGCACGAATTCTTTTACAATCTGCAGAAGTCAGCCAATGTATAGTTTTAAAAAATAAAGAAACACAAGCAGTACAAAAAGGTTTTGAAGCAGGAATTGGCAGAAAATTAAGTAAGGAAGAGGGAGTAAATTACAGAAGAGAGTATAAAAAATTTATTAAAATTAGCTCTAAACCTTTTCCGAATGAAAAAAATACTCAAACCAAACTCTTTATGCAGTTGGTGAAAAATAATAAGTTAATTTTTGGTAGAAGTATTTTTTATATGGGGATTACTTTTGATCAAATTAAAGAAAAAACCCACAAATTTAATGAAAAGTACATAGAAACTTTAGAAAATGTTGAAAGCTATGATAGAGATAAGTATGGGGCAACTACTCATTTAGATCATGGAGCAGATGGAAATCCTTCAGGCTTAGTAGGAGCAGTTTTTGGAGCTTTTTCAGTAAAAGAAAAAAGTAAGTCTAAAAAAATTCCAAAAAACTTTAAAAATGTTTTTTCAGCAAATTTAGAATATGTTTTAGCTACATCCTTAAATGACTTAACTAAAGGTGAAAGAGGAAAAGTTCGTGCAGATATTATGAAACTTGTTATATCTGCGGAACAAATTATTTCTTCTGGAGGAAATTTAACAGCAGGAATTTCAATGCTATTAACTCCTGTATTAGCTAAAATAAATATTAAAAGAGGCTCAACCGAAGAAAAACAGCTCCAAGAAGCATTTTTATCAGCTTTTGAAATGACTTTTAGGGGTATAGACTACGAAAATTTAGAAGGATCTAGTACTCTTTTAGAAAAAATTGAAAGTACAATTATTCACGATAGTGTTTTAAAGCCTTTAAAAAGTAAAAATATAAGAACGAATATACAAACCAAAAAAGTAAAACCTAAAAGTAAAACCAAAGTAGAAGAAAAACAGCGAAAAGGTAAAGGCAGCATTGTTGGAAAAACTGCAGTCAGAGGAGCTTTAGCAACAGCACCTTCTTCTAAACCCTCCGGCAAAGCGAAAGAAGCTAGATCAATGTTTTCGGTAATGGCAATGATTAATCAAAAATTACCGCAAACAGTTAAAGAAAATATGAAAACACCTGGGCTTGAAAATAGAACGGGAAGATTTGCAAATAGCGTTAGGCTTACAGATGTTTCAAGTACTCAGAAAGGTTTTCCTAGTTTTGGTTACACATATCAGAAAGACCCTTATCAAGTTTTTGAAATGGGCAGGGGAAGATCTGGGTGGGCAACCCCCGAAAGAGATCCTCGAAAAGTTATTGATCTATCAATACGAGAAATAGCAGCGCAGTTAGCATTAGGAAGATTTTATACTAGGAGAGTATAGTGGCGGAAAAAGCAGCACATAGACAGTATACAAGCCGCCGAGCTGCTATTACTAAAGGATTAGCAGATAAAATAGCAACAATTGATGGTAGAGGAATTTATCATACGGCAATCGCAGAAGTTAGTCCAAGACTAAAATTTTGGGATGAGGTTGAAGAGTTTCCTGCAGTACATTTAAATGCGGGATCAGAAACCAGAGAGTACCAAGGCGGACAATACAAAGATAGATTTTTAAATATTACAATTCGATGTTATGTAAATCAAGAAGATGCAGTAGATGCTCTTGACGAATTACTTGAAGACGTTGAAACTGTTTTAGAAGAGAATAGTAGATTCGTGTACTACGACAGAATGGGTCTGGAGCAGTACACTCAACAAATCACAGTCATTAGTATTGATACTGATGAAGGTGTGTTAGAACCTTTAGGGGTTGGAGAAATTCTAATAGAGGTTCGATACTAGAAAATGCTGGCACGAACAAAAGTTCACGTCCATGCCTTTTCAAGACATAGGAGATAATCTATGGCAGATAAACTTTATTTTAGTCGCGACGCGAAACTGTATGTCGAACTAACAAGTAATGCGGGCGAATTCCAAGGTCTTTGGGAAGTTCCTGTACTTGATGGCTTCAGTTTTTCGCAGAGCACAAATCAAACCGAGATTGGTTTGACCGAAATGGAAAGTACTGCAGGTATTAGCCGACGCGGTCGACGTCTGTTTACAGACTCTTTGGCTCCTGCCGAATGGTCTTTTAGCACTTATATTAGACCTACAAAGAAAAATACTTCCGAGCATCACTTAGTAGACGAAGTGTTATGGGCAGCCATGGCAGGTGCAGATATTCATGCAGGTACAGGAGGCTCTGAGTTTGGCGATTTTTCTAGAAATAGTACAGATAAAGTTACATCTAATGGTACTGTTCTTGATGTAACTGGCGGTAGTTTGCCTTCTGGGGGTACTGGAGGTCTTCTCTCTTTTGACGAGTCAAATCGTTCAACTCTTCCAAAGTTAACTCTTTATTTTGTGTTTGAGACAGATACTACTAATCCAATGGTGTATAAGCTTTCTAATGCAATTGTAAATGAGTGCTCAATTGATTTTGATATTGATGGTATTGCAACAGCAAACTGGTCAGGTTTTGCAAAGGAAGTAAATGATCTACAATCAGAAGGGAAAGTAAATGCTGGCGCAACGGCTCCATTATTATCAACTTACGATGTATGGCTAGACTCTGGCAATGACTTTGTAATGAACTTGGATGTAGATGCCGGTTCCATTAATATTACGGGTGTAAGTAATGCTGCAGATGCTTCAATTACTACCGCAACTCCTCATGGGTTGTCCGTAGGTGACAGTGTAGTTATTGCTGGAGTTGTTGGAGACGGTACAGGAGATGACGCTCTTGAAACAACTATTAATGCAACTCATACCGTTAAAGCAGTTACAAGTACAACGGTATTTACGGTAGAGGCGGACACTTCTGCAAATGACGCATACGCTAGTGGTGGTACTATTAATGCTGCTGCTAACTGGAGAACTGCTTATAATACAGGCGTAACGTCTACAACCAACTTTATTCGTAACCGTTTGACTCAGCTTGAAGTTCGCGGTCAAAATCCAGATGTAATGGAAGGAAAGCGAATAAAAATAAGTACTATTACGACTGCGGGAACGGGAGTTGCAACTACCGCAGCTGCTCACGGTCTAAAAGTTGGAGATAAAATTAAAATCTCAGGCGTAGCAGGACTTACAAATGCAAGTAGCTGGAATACTACGCTTTTTGTTGTGAGCGTGCCGAGCACTACAAGCTTTACAGCTTCGGCAACTGCAACTGGCGCTGCGCTAGCGGGTACAGGTACTTACACTGCTAATTCCGGAGTTGTAGATACAGGTATTTATAGCTTTACGCTTACAGGTGGAAACGTAACAATTTCAAATAATGTTACTTATCTTGTGCCGGAAGAACTGGGTACTATTAACAAGCCAATCGAAGGTGTAACGGGTTCGCGAGCAGTTGGAGGAAACTTTACTTGTTATCTTGTATTTGACAATGATTCTACAGTTAATGGTAATACTGGATCTTCTTCTGATTTCTTTGCAGATCTCGTTGCTCCAACTAAAGGTTTGACAAAAGTTGTAAACGATTTTAATGTTACCTTTAAGGTCGGAGGAGTTGTTGCAGGTGAACCACGAATTCATCTTAACTTTCCTCAAGTACACATTGACGTACCTTCGCACAGTATTGAAGATGTTATCTCTCTTGAAACAAACTTTGGTGCATACACCGAAAACTTTGATACAGTTGATGAGTTTAATCTCGAAATATTTGGAGTATAATAATAATATTACACTGACTAAACCCGCTTCGGCGGGTTTTTTCTTTCCAGGTGTTAAAAATATTTCTTGACTTTTTTCCTGTCCTTCGATATAATATGTGGTATAAATCAACAATAACCCTTTAAGGAACAACTATGACGGATAAAAAAGAGCCTATCTCTCTCGCGAGTCTTATGACTCCGAGTAAAACGGTAACAATCGACTTTCCTGGATACAAAGGAATGTCAGTAGATTTGTGTTATCTAGCAAGAGAGGAATTAATTAAGTTAAGAAAAAAGTGTGTTACTACAAAATTTAATAGAAAGACTCGTCAGCCCGAAGAAGAGCTTGATGAAGAAAAGTTTCTTACAGAATATTGTGATGCAGTTATTAAAGGATGGAAAGGACTTAAATTTCGATACCTAGAAGAGCTTCTTTTGGTTGATATTTCTGAACTTGATCCTGATGATCAACTGCCTTTTACCCAAGAAAATGCAGAACTTCTTATGAAGAACGCAAACGATTTTGATACTTGGGTTACTGAAACAGTAGGTGATCTTGAAAATTTTACCAGCAACAAGTAGTCGAATTAAAAAAACTACTTGAACGCTACGTAAGAGAAAGCTCGCAAATAGACGTAGATAAATATCTGCGTATGTGCGAGCAGCTAGGACAAGAACCAGACCCAGCAAAAATGCCGCTCGATTCTTCTGAATTTCCAGAAGAGATTCAAGTGGCATTTTTTATATTTAGCTTTTTATCTGATAGATGGGATGGAATGTCGGGAACATATTTAGGCAAAGACTGGTCTCAGTGTAATCAACTTTTTGAACTATACGAAGTTGAAAATAAAAAAGAAACTTTATTTTTTATGAAAGTATATGAAAATATTATAGTTTCACACAAAGCAGAAGAAGCAGAGAAAAAACGTAAAGCAGAGGAGCGAAAAGCTAAGTCTGCAGGGGGTGGAAAACAGTATACCCATAACGTGCGTGGCTAATGGCAAAAAATAAGGTTTATATTGACGTAGTTGTAGATGATAAAGGTACTACAAAACGTGTAGCCGTAAATGCAAAAAAACTCGGATTAGCACTGGAAGAAACCAGTAAATCTGCTCGTACCGCTGATCGAAATCTGAAAGGTGCATCTCAGCAGTCTGCTAATGGAACCAAAAACTTTTCAAAAATGGCACAAGGTATCTCAGGTACTCTTGTTCCTGCATATGCTGTTCTTGCATCAAATATCTTTGCTCTTACTGCCGCTTTTGCTTTTTTAGAACGAGCAGCGGATTTTAGAGTACTACAAGATGCTCAAGTTGCATTTTCTTCCGCGACAGGAAAAGGATACATAACTTTATCTAGGTCAATTCAGGCAGCGGCCGATGGGCTTATTGGCTATCAAAAAGCTTCTCAAATTGCTGCGATTGGTTCTGCTTCTGGCCTTTCTGGAAAACAACTTCAAGACTTGACAAGAGGTGCAACTGACGCTGCCTTAGTATTAGGAAGAAATGTTCCTGATGCTATAGATCGAGTTATACGAGGTGTTACAAAAGCAGAGCCAGAACTTCTTGATGAATTAGGTGTTATTCTTCGTTTAAAAGATGCCACAGAAGCATATGCTCAAGCAACGGGACAATCTGTTAACGATTTAAGTGCCTTTGAAAGAAGTCAAGCGGTGGCCGCAGATGTATTAGGACAGTTAGAAAAGAAATACAGCTCTGTAACTAAAGAAATTGAGTTACAAGCAAATAAAATTACTAAACTTAAAACAGCGTTTGAAAAAGTTTTTATCCCTGTTCAAAAGACAGTTGCCGCCGCAAGCGAAACTTTAGCAGGATTTTTAACAAATAATATTCCCTCCTTAACAGCGGCGTTAACCTTGGTAGCTGTACCTATTCTTAGAGCAATTATTCCTGCAACAGAAGCTTGGACAGAAAATACAAGAGAAGCTACAAAAGCAATAAAAACGGATATAGGAAATGCAGGAAAAGCTATAGATGATCTTTCTGACAGACAAAAGGCTTTAAAAGATAGTTCAAAAAGTTTAGTAACTGCTGTTGCAGGGCAACTTGAAGGAAAAGAAACTAAAAGTAAAGGAGTCGCGGCAATCCGAGAAGGAAAAACTCCTACTAAAACTCAACTACGCGCTTTAATTCGTGAAGCAGAAAAAGGTCGTGGAGTTGTTAAAGGCATGTCCGAAGGCATGAAAAGAGATTATATAAACAATCTCAAATTAATGCTTTCAGAAACAACATCTTTTGCTACAAGTACTAAGGCCCAAATACAGGGTATAGGACTGCAATTTAAAAAAGTTGGCCTTGAAATAGTAAGAGGCTGGAAGTTTGCAATGTTGCAGGTTCAAAGAGCAACTCAAGTAATGGCAAGTACAGTTGATAAAGCAGTAAAAGTAATCAGTATAGTTGGGTTTCTTTTACTAATTAAAGATGCTTTAGTAGCTATAGGTGAAGCTTTTGGATTTATAGGACAATCAAAAGCAATAAAAGATTTAGCAGATGAGTTAAGATCTGCAGAAGGCTCTTTAGAGGATTTAGCTAAAGAGTTTAGTAAGTTCGATCAGATACAACAAAAATATAGAGAAAAAAATGATAATAAGATGGGATTAGATTATTATCAAGCAGAGGCCTCTTTTATTCAAGCATCTGGAGAGGCTTTGTCAAAGTCTTTGCAAGCTCAAGAGAAATTTAATAAATTAAGTGCTGAGCAAATATCTTTAGCAGACCAAATTGCGAATAAGCAAAGAGAATATGATAAATTAGAGAAGGAGTACACAGAGAATAAACTTAAACGGGATGAAAACGGAAAGATTAAAACAAGCAGAGCTCTTAAACAAGAAGAACAAGCACTAGGCAGATTAAAAAAAGATCTGAATGATTTAAAAGACCAAGCAGCTGGAGCTTTAGACCCCAATATTTTGGAAAAGTGGGTTCTTGGATATGAGAGCGTAGAAGAAGCCAGTGAAAGTTTAAAGAACAAAATTAAAGAACAAGCAGGTACTGCGATTCAAATATTAGAAAAGCAAGGAATACAAAGTACTACAGCAGGTAAAAAGTATATTGAGCTTTTAAATATAATAAAGGAAGGAAGAGAACTAACTGCTCAACAAACGAAAGATTTTGAGGAGTTAAACGAAGTTTACGGCACTACAGCTCAAAGACTTGCCTCAATCCAAGAAGGCGCTCTTAAATTTGACCAAACTTTTAGAAATATTATAACGTCTATAACTCAGTTTCAAACATCTTACTCAACGACTTTATTAGAGTTAGATAGAGAAATTTTAAGTATCCAAGAGATGCTTGGTCAAACTAACATTTCAGAAGACCAGAGTAACGCATTAATGGCTCAACTAAATAAGTATATTAGTATGCAAGATACGATTAGAAAATTAGAAGAGCTCGAAGTTAATCAAAAGTTACGAAAACAAGGCATTCAAAAGGAAGTCATAGCTTTAACTCAAGGAGCTACTACACTAGAAAAAGAACAGATAGATAGAGCACAAAAACGAGCAGAGATTGAGAATCAACGCCTATTTATTATGGAACAAGTGCGAGCTGCCCAAGAAGCCCAAGAGCCTATGGCAGAAGCCCAGGCAAAAAATTTACAAAATCAATTAGATATACTAGAAGAGCAGGAGAGAGCACTAGAACGACAAGAAGTAATTATCTTTAGAATTGTTGATGGAATGGAGCAAGCTTTGGAAAGCTCTTTTCAATCAGGAGTTGCAGCTCTTATAAAAGGAGCAAAAGACTTTAAAGATGTTTTAAAGGATATTGCAAATTCTGTACTTGGAAGTGTTGCCGATAATATAGCCAAAGCTTTGACGGAGAAAATCTTTACAGACAAAGATACTCCAGAAGATAGAATTCAACGAGCAATGCTTGATGCAGCTGATTATCATGGAGCTGTAATTAAAGCGGCCCTAACGGGAACTACTCAAATGTCATCCTCTGGAATAGATTCCATGATAAATGATATTGCTAGAATGAAAGGAGGAGGAGGAAATATTTCTTCAGCTTCTATAGATTCCATGATAAATGATATTGCAGGTAACAAAACTTCCAGTTCTGGAGGCGCTAATGATGAAGCAGGGTTGTTTGAGAAACTGTTTGGTAAATCTAAAACTACGACGTCAAGGGATGATACATTTGGTGCAGAAGGGGTGACAGTAAAACAAAAAGTGGGGGGAAGTGTAACTAACTTTTTAGGATCATTAAGCGATATTTTTGATAAAAATGCAGACGGAGGCCTTGTAGAAAAATTAGGAAACGTATTTGAAGCAGGGGGAAGTATTTTTAAAGATATTTTTAGTAGTCTTTTAGGTAGCTTATCAAATGTCTTAGGGGGCATGGGAGGCGGTATAGGAGGCCTTTTAGGGTTCTTTTTTGCAAATGGAGGAATAGCAAAAGGCGGCTTCCGTTCAGCTGCTTATGCAAATGGAGGAATAGCTCGTCAACCTACTTTGGGTCTTGTAGGGGAAGGAAAATATGATGAAGCAATTGTTCCTCTTCCTGACGGAAAGTCTATTCCTGTAACAATGCCTGGAGGTGCTGGTCAAAATAATAATGTAACTGTAAATGTAACAATGCATCAGGACGGCAGAGTTGAGCAGCAAACAGAGGGCGATAGAGGAACTCATTTAGGGCACATGATTGCTTCAGCAGTTCAGAAAGAACTTCAAAATCAAAAACGTTCAGGCGGAATACTTAATCCTTATGGTACAGCATAATGGCATATAAATTATCAATTCCTACAAGTACAGGGACTCCTACAGGAACCTACTATAGATTTAACGTTACAAATATAACTCAGGCAAACCCAGGGGTAGTAACTACTTCAACAAATCATGGACTAACAAACAAAACAAAAATTACATTTAGTGATATTACAAGTATGACAGAACTTAATGGAGGAACCTATTATGTAGGATCTGCTTCTTCTAATACCTTTCAACTATATTCAGATGTTGATTTAACTACTTCCTTGGATACATTATCGTATACAGCTTGGGTGGCGAATACTCCGGGATATTTATTTCCAGGCGATAATGCAGATTTTGTTGTAGACAGGGGATTAACTAGATCATCCAAACAAAGAACTATGACTGCTAAATTCGGAGATGGATATGAGCAGCGTCTTCTTGACGGAATAAACGTTAAAAAAGAAGAGTTCAATGCCTCATTCAAAAATAGAAACAAGATAGAAATAGATAATCTAGCAACTTTTTTTGACCATAAAGTACCTAAATCTTTTGATTTTACTATAGATACAGAAACTGTAAAAGTAGTATGTGATGATTATAATATTAATTTTGTTCAAACAAATATAGCAAGTCTTACCTGTAAACTTAAGAGAGTATACGAATGACAACTACCACAATTGCTAAGGAGATAAATAATCAAGCTCTAGGTAACGACGAAGGTTTAGTTAATTTATACGACCTTACAGTTCAAGGAGTCACTTATTATTTTCATGGAGAAGATATTGACGATGTTCTTTTCTTCAGAGGTAATAATTATTATGGGTTTCCTATGTTACTTGAAGGTATCGAAATCACAGGAGACGGAGCACAGGTTCGTCCTACATTAACTTTACCGAATGTAAATTCATTATTTAAAACCCCAGAAACATCAGATTATATCGGAATAGACAAGCTAGAAGACTTAGTTGGAGGAAAGGTTACTCGACATCAAACTTTGGCAAAATATGTAGGAATAGGAGAAGACTCAACTCCTACTAATACAAATGGATATGAGCTTCCTAAAGCAACGTATATTATTGATAGAGTAGCTTCAAAGAACAGATTAATGATTCAATTAGAACTTGCTTCTCCTTTTGATTTGTCAGGGGTTAGAGTGCCTTCGCGTCAAGTCACAGGAAAATATTGTACTTGGTACTATAAAGGGTATGACTATAGTAATACTAATGTAAGAAGTGCTTGTACTTGGGATTGTAAAGTTACTCCTCGGGGTATTGCTACTGTAGGAGCAGCAGTTAGTCAAACTGGCATAACAGGAAATTACTCAAGTGCTACGGCATCTTTTACGAATATTCCACACATTAGTACAGTCTCAGGGGGCCAGGGTGCTACTTTTGATTTTGATATTGCTATTTCATCAACGAATCTTGTAACTGTAAGTAACGTACAAGTTAATAATCCGGGTTATGGCTATGCTCGACAAAATAGAATTCAAATATCTCATACAGATATTACTCAAAATAGTGAGGGTCAAGACATAACCGCTGGAACGATAACAATGTACGTAGAAACTCTGGAAGAGATCACAGCTAATAATGGATTAGTCGAAAAGTCTTTGTTTTACTCAATTGATGATGAGCCTTTTATAGATGCAAGTAATACTCTAATTTCCAGTGCGAGTACTTGGAATAATAATACTGCTACTCAAAATCAAATATGGCTATACGGAGGAGTATATTATATGGCAAAGAGTGATACTAGCTCAACAGATACTCCTAAAGAAAAAAGTATTTATTGGAAAATTGTAAGACCTTATATACATTATAATGATTGGAACAGTACTACAACGGTTAATACTCTAGATCCTAGAAAGAATACTTATATTTATTATAATAATAATATATGGAGAGCTCTTAAAGCAGGAACGAAGGCTCAGCTAGGCGACCCTAGTTCTTCAAATAAAAATTTTGCTATTGCAGATATTTGTAGTAAACTTCTTTCTGGGTGTAAGGCACGATTTCAAGCAAGAATTATTTCAGTAGGGAGTAATGATATTATTCCTTCCGTTTCTGTATATGATAATTCTATCCCCTTACCTTTTGGAGGGTTCCCAGGAACTAGAAAGTATAGATGATTACTGAGTTTTTAAAAGAGATTGAAAATCACTTTTCAAATAACTTTCCTTATGAAGCTTGTGGAGTACTTGCTATAAGAAAAGGAAAATTAAACTGGATACCCTGTAAAAATATTGCTGAAGAAGCAGACAATTTTATTATGGATTCTACGGAGTATCTAAACATTTATAAAACCGCAGATATCGTAGGTATAGTACATAATCATCCAAATGGAACATCAGAAGCTAGTGAAACAGATAGAGAAAATTGCAATACCTTAGGAATTCCTTATTATATATTTTCATATCCGGGAATGGATCTTACAGTACTTAAGCCTAAACAAGATTTTACAGAATTATATGGAAGAGAATATAAATTTGGAGTTTATGATTGCTTTGAAGCAATGAGAGATTATTTAAGTACTCAAAGCATAAATATTCCCGCAAGAATTCCTTTCGAGGATGATTGGTTTAATAAAGACTTAGATTATTTTTGTCCTAAAGTTATAAAAAAATGGGGTGGAAAAGAGGTAAATATTAAAAACATACAAAAAAATGATGTATTAACTTTTAAAGTAAGAGCAGAAGTTGCAAATCATTGTGGAGTATTTTTGGGAAATGATATTTTTTACCATCACGCAGTTGATAGACTTTCATGTAGAGAAAGCTTATACCCTTTTTGGGTACAATATATAGATAGAGTATATAGATATGAAGCGTAATGTTTATTTAGAAGGTGACTTAGGTTCTACTTTTGTTCCTTATTTAGATATGGAATGTGATACTCCAGCACAGGTTTTTCAGTGCTTAAACGGAAACTTTGATGATAAATTCAGAACTTATATGCTTGATAAGCATGAAAAAGGTGTGAATTTTCATATAGAGATAGCAAAAGAAGAGATAGAAAATCCCTTAGAGCTATTAATGCCCCTAAAAGAAGGTGATATCATAGTAACTCCAATTCCTGCTGGCTCAAAAAGCGGTCCTTTAAAAATTATAGCAGCAATTGCACTCATTGCTGTTACTTATGGATACGGAGCTTCACTAATTGCAAGTGCAAATACTGCTGCTGCTGCTTCTTCCGCTGCAGCAACTAGTGCAGCGGGTTTGAGTGGGGCATCTATTGCAGTAACACAAACAACAACATTTATGTCCGCAATGGGAGCTGCACTAGGTGCGGGAGGTTTAGGAGGTACACTTTCTTTAATGGCTGTAGGCATGGCTACTAACTTAGCTATGGCTGGAATTAATCAAATGATGGCTCCCGATCCTTCTACAGACTCGGATTCAGAGCAATCTTATTTGTTTAATGGAGCAGAGCAAAATATTATTGAAGGAGACCCTGTTCCTCTTTTGTATGGGAGACTACGAGTCCCCGGACAACCCATAGGTTTTGAAGTTGGAGGAACCTCTTCTAGCACCTTTGGTGTAGGAACTACTAGCTCTACGGGACAAACTAGTAAAATATCTAGAGCTGTCGGCGGCTATAGGTCAAAATAAAAGTTAAGGAGAAAATATAGTGGCAACAAAATCTCTTACAAGCGGAGATAGGAGAAGATCGTACAGAGAAAATAGCTCTATCAGTACTTTTAGATATGGTATGACAGAGCAAATTATCTCTGTAACTGATATGATATCAGAAGGTCCTATTCAAGGTTTAGTCCATGGTGGAAAAAGTATATATGTAAATAACGATAATCTTTTTTCAGATGATGATACTGGATATACGTCTTCTTTGGAGGAAAAGGTTAGTTGGACTAGTGGGAATTCTTATCTTACCTTAAGTGATGATTCGGGTGCTTTTATATATTCTGCTAGCTCTTTTGGAGAAAGGTATATTTTTGTTCATAATATTATGTCTTTTACAGGGGCGTCCGATGCCCCATCGGGAGCAAATAAATTAAC
>Ga0181593_10004586_pt1 | contig 12584 bp, 7 predicted proteins | sample 071ome_19_FD_133756 | JGI IMG/M metagenome (GOLD analysis project Ga0181593, IMG submission 133756) | Coastal salt marsh microbial communities from the Groves Creek Marsh, Skidaway Island, Georgia - 071413AT metaG (megahit assembly) | ecosystem: Environmental > Aquatic > Marine > Intertidal zone...
AAAAGTCGTGGAGGTTCCCAAGGATGATGGAGGTGAAGCGCTTGTTGCTGAGTTGAAGAGGTTGGGTATCGGTGAGAAGAACTTAAGTTGTGGCGTGCTGGTGCGAACGGGAAGTTTGGTTGCGAAGTATGCCGAATTACTAAGAGCGGCGAATTTCGATGTTGTGGAGGCTGGAGAGCGCATGCCAGGCAAGGAGCATGCAATTGGCGTTGCTTTGGTAAACTTGATTGAATGGTTGGCGAATCCTTCCAATCAATTTGCTCGTGAAATCATCGAGATGTCACCCCTGCAGGAGGCAATCATCGAATTTGGAGCCAAACCCGATGAACAATGGAGTGGGATGCTCAGTGAGATTCAGCACCTTGGATATGCACGCTTCGTCAGTGGTCTCATTGAGGGTCAATGGAAGAACTTAGGTCTTTATGGACGACGAAGAGCAGAGGATTTGATCGCAGCATTGGTGGATTTTGATCGACAGGGAAAGGCTTGCCCACGGGAAGCTTCCGCTTGGATTGCTGAGCTCAAGGTTAATCAAGCACCCGGTGCTTCGGCAATTCAGGTGATGACGATTCATAAGTCGAAAGGCTTAGGATTTGATGTGGTGATGCTTCCAGAATTACCGGATTCCAATCAGATCCCGGAGACCAAAAATTTTAAGGTTGCTCGTGGTCAGAACTGGTTGCTCCAACTACCTGCAAAATGGGCTTATCAAAGGCAACCCGAGATTCAAGAAGCATACAAAAAATGGGAGCAAGAACAGATATATGAAAACCTTTGTTTGCTCTACGTAGCGCTGACCCGAGCAAAACGAGGACTTTATGTCTTTCTGCCCGAGGAGCCGCAAGCTAGGAAAGATAAAGATCTATTTAGAACACCTGCCAACTTGGTTCGTCAATCAACGGGAATTGATTTTGGCGAATCTGATCCTTGCTGGTCAGAAAGCGTGCCTCCCCTTGAAAAAAGCGAGCCTGACCAACAGGTCTCTCTTCCGAAGCCTACCGTATTAAGGGCGCGTTCTAATCCATCCGCCCAAAAGGGCGAAGGGAAAATGAAAGGTGGAGCCGGTCGGCGCATTGGTGTCGAGATCCATCAGCTATTCGAGGAGATTGAGTGGCTCGAACGAGGCGAGATCCCTTCGCAGCCCTTTTCGGCAGCAGGTAAAATTGTTGAAGATGCGCTCAAGATTCCTGCCATTCATCAAGTTTTTGAAAATGATGGATCGATTCTCTATCGAGAGCAACCGATTGAGGTTCTCGTCAAGGGGAAGTGGTTGAGTGGAGTCGTTGATCGGATGCATGTTCATAGCCAGCGCATTGAGATCTACGATTTTAAATCTGATGTCGTGGCTGATGGTGATGCACTTTTGGAGCGATATGGCTCTCAGATGGAAGCTTACCGAAGCGCGGCAGCCGAAATCTTTGGCTTGGAGGAGTCAAAGGTCGTCAGTTGCTTAATCTCGACCTATCTTGGTGAGCTTATTGAGCTAAAAACAACGATTCAGCAAGGAGAGGTAGAGGGATGACCGGTGAATTAGGGTGGTCTTTTGTGAGGATGAAAGAGGGAGTTGTCTTAAGATCTCTCCATGAAGGCTGGATGGATCGTGAGGAAAGTAAGCCTTGGACTCATCAAACGCTTGTTCCGGTCTGGTCGGCAACCAAAGGTCCAATGGCTGCAACGCTCCTGATGGCCTTGCATCAAGTTGGGATGGATTCTGAGAGCTTCGTCCACAGGGTGTGGCCCGAATTGCAAGTTGGAAACCTTACCTTTGGAGAGTTGTTGTCTCATCAAGGAGGGCTGGCAGGTCTTGATCAAACCGTTTCGATTTGGGATCGAGAGGAAGTTGTTTGGGCTCTAGAGAAACAACCGCCTCTCTGGAGTCCTGGCCACCATGGTTACCATCCTCGCACCATTGGGTTTTTGGCAGATGAAATTCTCAGAAAGATGATCGGGTGTTCGCTTGGGGATTACTGGTTTGAGAACATCGCTAAGCCAAATGGAATCGAGTTTTGGATTGGTTTGCCGAAAAATGAACATCATCGGGTCGCAGAGCTTGTTCCTGCACGTCTTGGGAAAGGGGGGGAGCCAAAGGCATTTTATGAGGCTCTTCTGAGTAAAGAGACCCTGACTCGAAAGGCCTTCAGCTCTCCTGGGGGGCTTTCGGGAGTGTCTGAAATGAATCAAGCGAAGGCATGGGAGGCAGGATTTCCCGCGATGGGTGGAGTTGGCTCGGCGTTGGGACTTGCGACTTTTTATCAGTGGGTCTTAAGGCAAGACTTTTTAGGGGAACTCATCGCGGCTCGGGTATCGGGGTTCGATGAAATTCAAAGAATTGAGAATTCATTTGGCTTTGGAATGATGCTTGGGCTTGGGCCTCGGCAAGATTGCTTTGGGCACCCAGGTGCAGGTGGAAGCTATGGAATGGCTAATGCAACAACTGGAGAATCCTATGCCTTTGTGATGAATCGTTTTGAGGCGAATCTTTATCCCAGTAAACAGAGGCTCGATCTGATCACGCAACTTGCTCAAACGAATCGGGAGTGACGTCGGTGATCGATTAAGACTGGGAGGTTTTATGGGCGTGTGCCATGTCAGCGTCTGAGCTGGCAAATGTTGGCCGACTTCATTTCTTTTTGAAAATGGCCAAATGTTTGTCGACCGATTTTCCAGGGGCATCTGAAAGAAGGCGAGAGTTGGGATTAACGATCGATCCAACCTCGATCGCACCAAGACTCCGCAGCGCTTCGGTGGCAAGAGCATGCTCTTTATCGAAGTAAGAGGTGATGACGAGGTGGCCATCCTCACTGAGTTTATCGAGAGCTTGATCAAAGATCTTTGTCCAAACGGGGCGGTCATTCCAGAAGTTTTGATGTCGCAAAAAAGCAATATCAGGTTCATCGATTTCACTTAGCTCATCGAGCAGATCGCCCCGATGAGTGATGAAATCGGTGGTCGTCCGAGTCTTCTCTAGACTGCTTTTCCAACGCGAGTTGGCTTGGTCGATCTGTGCTGCTCGGATATCGAGGCCTTGGATATGAGCGGATTTTGACTTTTCAGAAAGTATTTTTGATAAAACACCTGTCTCGTCTCCACGTCCACAAGCGATGTTGAGGAGATTGAGATGGTCCTTTTGGGCAACATGAGGATCGAGAAGCTTTCGAAGATTGCCTTCTAATTTCTCAAGATCTTGCTGCAGGAGGTCGCTAAAAGGTGTGTGGGCCACTCAAGGAAGGGTAATTTAAGATTCGGATTTTGGAATTTAGAAATTAGAATTCCTTTGTGGAAATTCCAATTCGTCCTCGTCGTAACCGTAAATCAGCAGGAATTCGTGCCCTCGTCCGGGAAACTTTGTTAAGCCCAAGTGATTTCGTTCTTCCTCTTTTTGTTCATGAAAAAGAGGTTGATGAGGCAATCGACTCGATGCCTGGTTGCACGAGGTGGTCGCTTGCTGGTCTCCTCAAAGAAGTGGAAAGCGTTATGGAACTCGGCATTTCCACAGTGGTTTTATTTCCCTCAATTGACGATAAACTCAAAAGTTCGGATGCGAAGGAAAGCTATCATCCGGAGGGGTTGATTCCTCGGGCGATTCGGCTTCTTAAAAAAGCGTATCCGGAGTTAGTGATCATGACCGATGTAGCCCTTGATCCCTACAATAGCGATGGTCACGACGGTCTTGTCGAAAATGGAGTGATCTTAAATGATCAAACCATCGAGGTTCTCAGTCGACAAGCGGTCTGTCAGGCAGAAGCTGGGGCTGATATCGTTGCTCCGAGTGACATGATGGATGGTCGCGTGGCAGCCTTGCGGGATGCCTTGGATTCATCTGGCTTTGAGCATGTCTCAATTTGTAGTTATACGGCAAAGTATGCTTCAGCCTATTATGGTCCATTTCGAGGGGCATTAGGTTCCGCTCCCAAGGAAGGGGACAAAAAAACCTACCAAATGGATCCTGCTAATCGGAGAGAGGCGATTCGTGAGCTCTTATTAGATGAACAAGAGGGGGCGGATATGGTCATGGTAAAGCCAGCGGGTCCCTACTTAGATATTATTTCTGATCTTGCCGAGCAGGCGAGTGTCCCGGTCGCTGCTTATCAGGTCAGTGGTGAATACTTGATGATTAAAAGTGCGGCCTCAGAGGGTTGGATTGATGAGCAAGCGGTCATGATGGAAAGCTTAATTGGGATTAAGCGGGCAGGGGCGAACCTGATTCTTAGCTATTTCGCCAAAGAGGTAGCTCAGTATTTAAGCAATCGTTAGGAGATCTTTCTGAGTCAATGTTAGATTTATTGACGCTCCCCTCACTTTCTTGATCTGATCAGCAAGACAGGGGTAAATAATAACGTAGAAATGGGCATATCATGAGTGATGACAGGGCCGCAGTTCAAAAGCTGCATGCAAGTTATGAAAAAATGAAGGAAGAGTTGTCCCAAGTGATTGTGGGGCAAACTGAGGTTGTGGAGCAGGTTTTGATGGCGATGTTTTGCCGAGGTCACTCGTTGCTTGTTGGAGTTCCTGGTCTGGCAAAGACTTTGCTAGTTTCGACTGTTTCGGAGGCCTTGGACCTCGAATACAAACGAATTCAATTCACACCCGACCTCATGCCGGCTGATATTACCGGGACCGATGTTCTTGAAGTGGATCCTGAGACGGGGCGTCGCGGATTTCGTTTTGTTAATGGTCCCTTGTTTGCAAATATGGTGTTGGCAGATGAGATTAACCGAACTCCTCCAAAGACTCAGGCTGCTCTGTTAGAGGCAATGCAGGAAGGCCACGTGACAGTGGGTGATCGCACACTCTCGTTGCCAAATCCCTTTTTTGTTTTGGCCACTCAGAACCCCATCGAACAAGAGGGAACTTACCCATTGCCTGAGGCGCAGTTAGACCGTTTCTTATTCAATATTGTGGTGGATTATCCTACCGAGGAAGAAGAACGTGAAATCATCCGCCGGGTGACCAGTCCCACTGCAGCGAAGGTTTCCCCCTTGATGTCAGGAGCTGAGATTATTGAATTACAAGGGGTTGTGAAACGTGTTCCAGTTGGCGATCACGTCATTGATTTTGCAGCAAAGATTGCGCGAGCAACTCGGCCGGCCTCCGAGGACGCTCCAAGCTTCGTCAAAGAAATGGTTGGCTGGGGGGCTGGGCCTCGCGCCGGTATTTCTTTGATTGCTGCAGCAAAGGCCCATGCCGTGCTTCGTGGACGTTTTCATGCGACGACTGAAGATGTCGCTTCGGTCGCTTTGCCTGTCTTGAGGCATCGCGTCTTGACGACTTTCAATGCTGAAGCGGCTGGAGTGAAGAGTGATGATATTATTCGTCGACTTGTCATCGAGTTGGGTGCAGGTGATGTGGATTTGAAAATCTAATTCTCAGAAAAAAGAGAATGGAGGCGGATCGGGAGCGATTAAAGGTGCCAGAAAGCATGCAATTGCTGGCGCCTGAGATTGTCGGCTCGTTGAAGCGGCTAGAATGGTTAGCGAGGTTGCGTAAGCAAGGAACGCTGACAGGGCGGCATACGAGTCCCGATAAGGGGGTTTCGGTAGAATTTGCTGAACACCGGGAATACACCCATGGCGATGACTTGCGAAATCTTGATTGGCGCGTGATGGCCAAGAGTGATCGTAATGTCGTTAAGCAGTTCATTGAAGAAACAAACCTGCGAGCCACTGTTGTTTTAGATGCCTCTGGTTCCATGAGTTTTCAGGGGGAGCAATCCAAGTTCTCAAAATTCCAATATGGGCAGTATCTTGCTGCTGCCTTAGCCTACCTCTATATCAAACAGGGTGATGCATCGGGTCTGGTGACTTTTGATCATCAGGTGAGAAGCTCCATGCGGGCCGAGAATCGTCCCAGCCAGGTGCGTCGGATTTGTGACGAATTATATACAACCACGCCTGGCAAAGAGACAGGGGTCGGAAAGGTGTTGCACGAAGTGGCGGAAAAGATTCCTCGGCGAGGTTTGGTGATCTTGATTACTGACCTTTTAGATGACCCAAATGAGATCGTTGAGGCTTTGCACCACTTTGATTATCGGCAACATGAACTCGTTATTTTTCATGTTTTGGCTGAAGAGGAATTAAGTTTCCCGTTTCGTAGTTTTCAGCGTTTTCGGGATTTAGAGGGCGTTGAACAAATGCTTAAGATTGACCCTCAAGCGGTTCGGGCTGCTTATCTGGAAAAACTTAAGGGCTTCATTTCATCGATCGAGGATGTTTGCGGTAATCTCAGGGCTGATTACGTTCCCGTTAGCACAAAAACGTCCGTTTCTGACGCCTTGGTTCGTTATTTAGGAAGGAGGAAGAAGTAACATGCTCTTCATGAACACATGGCTTCTCGTTGGGTTGTTCGGTGTCTCGATCCCCGTGATTCTTCACTTGATTCGCAGGCAGTCTGCGAAGCCCTATGATTGGGGAGCGATGCGTTTTTTAATCGATACGGTTGCCGCTCGCCGTAAGCGACTTGAGTGGGAAGATCTTCTTTTGATGATCGCTCGTTGCCTGTTGATCGCTCTGCTCGTCTTAGCTCTTGCTCGACCCTATGTGCCACCTGATTCCCGGGTTGCATGGTTGTTTGTGCTGCCCTTGGGACTTCTGGGAATTGCTTTTTTTGGAGGGGCGTTTGTGATTTCTTCGAAGTCTTGGAAGAGGGGGATGTGGTTGAGTTCAGCATTACTGATTGGGCTAGCGGCGTTTTTAATCTGGCAGGAGAAGAATCTCAATCTCATGCGCTTTCAAACCAGTGAGCGCCGGGATGTTGCTCTCATTATTGATGGATCGACATCAATGATGGTTGAGCAAGGTGGCCGCTCTTCTTTCCTAAAGGCGATTGAGGAGGCAAAAGATTTTGTCAAAGAGGCTCCTAAAGGTATCGCTTTTTCGGTGATTTTAGGTGGTCCAGCTCCGGAGTTGAAAACAGCGACTCCCCTGACTCACCGCGCTGATGTCATTGAGGTTCTTGATCAGCTTGAGCCCATTGGCGGACCCTTTCGAGCTCATGAAGCGCTCGGAATGGCCACCTTGAGTCTAGCCGAAGGTCGCGGGAGTATGAAAGATCTCGTTGTTTTTACGGATATTCAACGCTTAGGCTGGCAGTTTGAAAGCCCGACTTCCTGGGGGAATCTTGGTGAGGCCTGGGAGGGGCTTCAGACTCAGAGCAAACCTCGGCTGATGGTGCGTTCCTTTCCTCCACCAGAAAGGATTCGCAACGTTGCGATCATGAAAGTTGAGTTTTCGCGTGAAGTGGTTGGGACAGATCGCGAAATGTCAGTGAGTGTTCTCGTTGAGAACACAGGCACTGATGTGGTCACTCCAGGTTTGATGCGAGTCAGTGCCGGAGAGGAGCAACTTGAGCCTAAAAGTCTGAGTCAATTGGCTCCTGGTGAACAGTCGATCTTAGAGTTTCGTCATCAGTTTACAAAGGCAGGACCAACGGTTGTGCGAGTCGAGATGGAGTCCAACGATGATTTGCCAGGTGATGATCGCGCCGAGCGGGTCTTATGGGTAAAACAAAGCCTCCCCGTCTTAATTGTTGAAGGAAACTCGGGGGCTTCATTTTTTGAGAGAGCTGGTGGCTACTTGGCTTTAGCCCTCTCACCTGCGATTGGTGAACAGGAGATGTTTATTGCGCCACGCGTGATTGAGCCCTCGGCTCTCAGTCGAGAAGAGTTAAAAAATGAAGCAGTTGTAGTGCTGGCTGATGTAGCCCGCCTGCCGGCAAAAACTGCTGCGCGTCTTTCAGAATTTGTCCTCGAAGGGGGTGGGCTTTGGATTTTAGCAGGCCCCAAAATTGATCCTGGTTTTTATCAGGGTTGGATTGGAGGAGATGGCCCGATTGTGCCCATGAGCTTAGGTGAGATGGTCTTTCCCAGTGAGGGTGCTCGCCTTGCATCGGGAAGTTTTGATCATCCAGTTTTGCGCCTTTTCAAAGATGCTACTGCCGATGACTTTGGTAGCAGTATTATTGATGGTTATCGTTTAACATCGAATCTTGTCGAAGGTGCTCGGCCGGCTGCTCGGTTTAGCAACGGTGAGGTTTTTCTCGTCAGTCAAGAGTATGGCAATGGTCGTGTCATCCTCTCAACAACCGCGCTCGATGCCCGAATGAGTAATCTGCCTGCTCGCCCGGCATTTGTTCCCTTTGTTCATGAAACAACGAATTGGCTCGCTGGAGGAAAAGGCATTGATCTGAATGTTAAAGCGAGTTGGAGTCCAACCCTAGCTCTCCCCGGGGGGGGAGGCCTAAGTGCGACCTACCAATCTCAAAAAGGAAGTCGAGAGAGCTTTCGTCGTGTCGATCCCGTAATCGATTTTGACTGGGAGAATTTGCCGCCGATGAGAGCAATTCCACGTGATGGGTATACCATTATTTGGGAGGGGTCATTGCTCGCACCAAAGACAGGTGAATATGTTTTTGAAATCGAAGCTGATGATAGTTTTGAACTGATTCTCGATGGGCGTGGAATTCTCACTGTCGATCGAACCTCGGCGAGGTCTGAGCCTGTTTACCTTGAAGCGGGTAGAGCAGTGAAACTGACGGCAAAGTTTGAAGAGGAGTGGGGTGAGGCGAAAGCGATCATGAGATGGATTCGGCCTGATGGCACTAGAGAAGTAGTTCCTTCTTCTTCTCTGGTCTCAGTGAGTCCTGAGGGAGATGATGTGATTCTGGGAGAGGCGGAGGCGAGAGATCCCGTTGGTCGTGATCGCAATGTGACAGCGATTCAAGGTCGCCGAGGCAAACTGCTGGAAGTCAATGGTGCCGCTTTGCCTGGTCAATATTTAGTCGAAATCCCAAGTGCACTGCGCTCAGAGCTCTCAAATGAAGAAGAAATTCCATTAGTTGTTCTTCGAGAAGGTGAGGAGAGTCGTTTTAATCAATGGTCAGAAGATGACCGTCTGTTAATTCGCCGAGAGATCGATTTGATTGAATTAGGGGCGATGCAAGATGTGTTGGCTGCCTTGCGCGGAGAGGGATTTGGTCGTGAGATTTGGAAAATTCTGGCGATTGCTGCACTGATCTTACTTTTCTTGGAGGGTTTTCTTGCGAGGTGGGTTTCGAAGTCCCGAAAAGCTGGCGAAGAGGTAAAGGTTGAGTTTGAACATCGAAACGAGGTTCCTGAAGAGTTTCTAAAATCGCTTTCTCAGATGAAAGGAGGTGATGTTTGAAACAATTGGTAAGAGTTTCCCTTCTATTCTTTTTACTCTGGGGGGGGGTTGTCGGCCTCGCTCAGTTTTTAGAGATCAATCCCTTTTGGCCTGAGTGGTCGATTCCTTTGATTGGAGCCCTTGGTGCGGAATTGATCATTTGGACCTATTCTTATGAACGTAAAGCGGTTGATAAGATGCGCGGGCGCCTGGTCTTGTCATTACGGTTAGGGGAATTAGCGCTTTTGCTTTGGATTTTGCTCCAGCCAGTTTGGAGTCGAATGGTCAAGCGCGAGATTCAAAAGGAGGTTGTCATCATGATTGATCAATCCGCCTCAATGGATTTGATCGATGAAGGTCAAACCAAGAGTCGGTTGGATTTAGCAAAGGAGATTCTCAAGCAGAGCCGGGTGAAAGAAGACCTAGAGGGAAGAGTTGGAATTCGTGAAGTGCGTGTTGCCCGTCGGGCGCTTATTGATGATGGAAATGAAGTTGAGGGTTGGAATCGCGCAACGGATTTAGCAGAGGGCTTATCGTCTGTCTTGGATCAGGTTCCCCCTGACCAGTTGGCCGGAATGATTATGCTGACTGATGGGCGACATAATCGCCCTGGGAGTGTCGTCGATGTCGCACGGCGATATGGTATCCTTGATGCTCCGATTGCAGTCATCGCTTCCGGAAGTGAGAAGCCACCTCAGGATGCTGCGATTGTTTCCGTGAAATCACCGGATTCCGTTTATCTAGGCGACCGGATCAGAGTAGGGGCCACCTTAAAATTTGATGGTTATCGGGGCCAAAAGGCAACAGTCCGCCTTTTTGCTGGAAATGCCGAATTAGAAGAGCGAGTCATTGAAATCCCAGAGGATCATTACCGTGAGGAAGTCCGGTTTCGGCATGTGCCTGAAAAAGGGGGAGTGGGGGAATATCGGGTCGTTCTGGATCCCCTCGAGAATGAAACCTTTGAGAAGAATAATGAGTGGGGGTTCCAGACAGTCATCAGTGACGCAAGGACGAATGTGTTACTCATTGATCAACACCCAAGGTGGGAGTTCCGGTATCTTCGCAATCTTTTTTATGGGCGGGATCAATCCATTCACTTGCAATCTGTGCTTTTAAACCCTGATCGAATTGCCGGGCAGGATCCCCCCAGAGTAGCGGCTTCGGCAAGTCGTCCCTTTGGGGATGCGAATGCGACAGATCTTCCTGAATCTGAAGAAGAATGGCGAAAGTTTGATGTCATTATCCTTGGGGATATTCGTGCTGATGCTCTGAGTGAGTCGCAGTGGAATCTCCTTTCCAAATGTGTAGTTGATCGGGGGGCATTGCTTGTTTTGGTGGCCGGTCCAGAGTCAATGCCTCATGCTTATCGCTCGGAGGCTGCTCAAAGTCTTATTCCTGTTCAATACGAGATCTCAAAGCGAACTTATTACGGTGCTGATGAAGACTTTCACTTCGGGCTCACGAATGCTGGAAGTCAGCATCCCATCACGGCGCAGGTCGAGGGCCAACTTCTCAATGAAAAACTGTGGGAAAGTTTTCCTGAAATTCATTGGCGCCATCCTATTGAGGGGCTGAAGCCTGGGGCTGAGGTGCTGCTTTATGCAGTTGGTTCAAGCCAGAAAAATGAGAGAGTCAACACTGCCGCTCAGCTTGAAGATGCTTTGGCAAAAGTTGCCATGCGCAAAGAGCGAGAAGAAGAAAATGCCGTCTTTGTCGTTCGCCAGACTGGTGCTGGTAAAGTCGCGATGCTTCTTACTGATCGAACTTGGCGACTGCGTGAAGGTGCCGGGGATGTCTATCACCATCGATTCTGGGGACAATTGGTGAGATGGGGAGCGGGTCCCAATTTGAGATCTGGGAATGAAGCGATTCGACTTGGTACGGATCAGTTGACTTACACTGGTGACGATCGGGTTCAAATCATGGCTCGCTTGCGCGATGATGATTTAAATCCGTTGATTGATCAGAATTTGGTTGCCTCAGTGAGGCACGAAAGTGGTGAGGTCATCTCAGTTCCTCTAAAATATCGGGAGCAATCCAATGGCTTGCACGAAAACACAGTGGGTCCATTTGTGAAGCCTGGGGTCTATGAGGTTGTTTTGGAGGATGATGTGTTGACGACTTTTCGAGTCGTGAGTGCGCGTAGTGCAGTTGAGCTTTCTGAGACAACTCTCAATAAACCATTGCTGGAGAGTATTGCTGAACTTTCAGGAGGGAGAATGATCGATGGCGATGGAGTTCTTTCTGATCTTTTTTTAAGATCGGGCGAAGATCGAGAAGAGCTTCGCGAGACGACGCTTTGGGATACGTGGCCGGTTTTGATCATACTTGCGACCTTGCTGACAATGGAGTGGGTCTTGAGGAGGCGAGGGGGGCTGAGCTGATGAAGAATAATTGAGATTCTGATGATGAGAGTGTTCTTACTACTATTGATAGCGATCTCTTGTTTGGATGCTCAGGTTTACCGTGCCATTGATGAAAAGGTCCCGATTGTCCCGCGGGAATTTCGGGGAGTATGGATTGCTTCGGTCTTTAATATCGATTGGCCAAGTAAGGCTGGATTGAGTGCACAAAACCAGCAGCGAGAGTTGAGGGGATTGCTGGATCAAGTCGCAGCGATGAATATGAATGCGGTCATTTTTCAAATAAGACCTCATGCCGATGCACTTTATTCTTCGCGGATTGAACCTTGGAGTCACTGGTTGACTGGTCGGCAAGGGGTCTCTCCGGGATATGATCCGTTGAGTTATTGTATCGAACTTGCTCATGCGCGGGGAATTGAAGTTCATGCATGGTTTAACCCTTTTAGAGCGGCAGCGAATGCGGAGCTTCCGACAAGCTCAAATCATGTCACAAAGACTCACCCTTCGGTGGTGAAGCGCTATAAAACTTACCAATGGATGGATCCATCTGATCGTTTTACACAGAGTCGTGCGCTCGGTGTGATGATGGATGTACTTAATCGTTATGATATTGATGGTGTTCACATCGATGACTATTTTTATCCTTATCCTGATGTTGATAAACAAGGGAAAGCTAAGATCGAGTTTCCAGATGGTAGGTCTCCGTCTGATCGCAGAAGGTCCGTTGATGGCTTTGTGAAAACGATGTATTCCTCAGTAAAATCGAGGAAGCCTTGGGTGAGGGTGGGAATTAGCCCTTTTGGCATTTGGCGGCCTGGTGTTCCGGAGGGAACTACGGCAGGAATTGATGCCTATCATCATCTCGCAGCTGATTCTCGTAAGTGGCTCAAAGAAGGCTGGTGTGATTATTTGTCTCCTCAGCTTTATTGGCGAATTCAGGGTCCACAGAGTTATACTCGATTGCTCACTTGGTGGCGTGCTCAGGGTGAGCGCCCTGTTTGGCCGGGAATTGCGGCTGCGAGAATTCAATCAGATGTTGATCCCGGACGCCCTGCGAGTGAGATTCTAAATCAAGTGGCTCTGA
>Ga0181593_10004588_pt1 | contig 12584 bp, 13 predicted proteins | sample 071ome_19_FD_133756 | JGI IMG/M metagenome (GOLD analysis project Ga0181593, IMG submission 133756) | Coastal salt marsh microbial communities from the Groves Creek Marsh, Skidaway Island, Georgia - 071413AT metaG (megahit assembly) | ecosystem: Environmental > Aquatic > Marine > Intertidal...
CGCTGGATATGGATGCAATCGATTCATTCATGACGTTGCTTTCGTGTTCAAAAGATCTCAGGCGTAGGAAAGTAAGCTCCCTTCATGCTCTTCCTGATGCCTTGGTTCAAAGGGGGTTGAGAAAGGGCGAGCATTCGTATGGTTCTCCTCTTGTTTGCCTTGAGAGTTCGATGGCCGATGGAAAGGGGATGTGTCCTCCTCAGAAGAACTGCCCTGATAGCGAGCATTGGAGGTGTTCCCGATATCCTGATGAGCTAATTTGATACCCTGGGCTTCCAGTTCCCGCTGTAGCTCCTGCCATTGGGGCTTGAGTAAGTTGGCTGTAGACTCATCCATTCTGGCTGCCACTAAAACCTGGTTTTCGACTTGTTGCAGGGTGAGCATCATGGCGAGACCCGATTCAGGGCGGATCGCAACCTGCAAGGTTTGTTGGCCTCCATTACGAAGAACCGTCACATGATCCTGAATCATGGATTGAAGGCGTTGAACCGCCTGTAATTGGGTCTGTGAAGAGGGCAAGGACGACGCTGCTTCGACGCGGGGCACGCTGTGGGCCTGCAAGCTATTCTCTCCCAAAGTGACGGGAGTCTCCCGCAGTGCATGGCCGAACATGGAGTTGGCCTTTGTCTGGGCCCAGTCTGCCGACAGACTACCTGTATCCATCATGGGTTGTTTAGCGGGCGAGGAGGCCTGCTTCAGCTCAAGATTGGAGGGTGTCTCGATTGGATGCTTCATGGTGTCCCATTCGTTGGGTTGCCCAACTTTTAGTTCGGCATTTTGGGCCAATCCATGGCCCTCAGATAGTCTTAAAGCACGAGGTGTGCCATGATTTCTGGAGACACCCTGGTGGGATGCAGGCGTGAGGTTAAAAGCACTTGTTAAGGCTGTTTTTAGCGTTTTTTGTCTGGTTTTAGCCTCCGATAAAATAGGTTTGCTATCGCCTCGCTGGGTAAAAGTTGCCGCCAGATCCTGAATGGGGCGACTTGTGGGGGCAGTTTTCTCCGATGTCTTTTTGTTCAGTGATGCTTGCGCCGTGAATGATGGAGACTCCTTTGATTTCTGAATTGTCACACGATTCGCTGAAGCCTGGCTCATGCCTTTGTGGGTAGCTTGTTTTTTCGATGCCTCCAGCTCATGGCCTATTCGGGTCTGAATGCCTACCTTGGGGCTGGCCTTTTTGTCCTCGGTAGCGAAAGGTCTCTTCTGAGGATTTTCGGGATTCCCTTTTGCTTCAGGGTGCGGTTTGGTCGTCGTCGAGGTGATGGACTCATGCATGCCAGCCAGCTCATGCGAATCACCCTTTTTTGTTAAAGGATCCTCGTTCTTTTCGGAATCGACCGAATCTTTTTCTTTGGGTTGTTTTACCTTCCCGTCTGAGGGCGATGCATGGGCCTTTGAAGGGCTTTCTTTGGAGCTTTCTTTAGGTCCCAAGAGGGAGGATTGGGGACGTTGCAGGGTAGCTTCAAAAGTGGCCCTAAATGATGAGGATTCTCCCGTGTTCAGAGAGGCATCGTGGTTACCATGGATATGCAACCTTGAGGGATCCATTGATTTAGCAATGGGTTGGCTTTGGATTGTGGACATGATTTTGTCTAGAGAGAGGGAATTCTTTCATGACATCCATGTCACGTCGTGGCGTCCTTGCCAGTGGTTGATTTAGGGGGTAATTGCTTGCGCCTCATAGGCATCCATGATGCTTTTGAGATCATCTGCTTTATCGGGTCTCTCCTTTTGCCAATATTGAACCAGTTGACCCACCACCGCTGGCTTGAGAGAGGCCCAAATTTGACCAATTTCCTTGGGTGTCTTGGTATCCAGAATCTGAGTGATGACTGAAGGCTCTAAAGTCTTGAACATGTCGGTGTAAAGTTTGATGGAGGCAGCATCCAAAGTGTTGGTGCTCTCCTGAGGGATCCTGGCCTGGATGTCATCTTTGAGCTGAGTGAGTTCCTGCTTCAATGCTTCGAGGCTTTTCTCAGTTTGTTTGACCAGGGTTTCTCGCTGTTCGAGTTCATTTTCTTTTTCATCGAGCTCCCTTAGTCGGGTATTCAATTCCGTAGTGAGGTCGCCAATCTTGGGATTTCGATATTCCCATGAAGGTCCTGTTAGTTGGGCTTGGTCTTTCTCGACTTGATTGGTTTCGGTCGAGGAGGCCTGAGGCTGGACGGTAGATGGTTTTGGAGAAGCAGGCTTCAGATTCGAAAGTTTTAGCCAGAGGGTGAGGGCGCTAACACCAAAGAACACCAACCCCGAAATGAGGAACAGTGCCAGTGAGGATGTGAAACGCTTTTTCATGCTACTTACTCTGAGGCATCCATACCGCCGCGACTGGCGATTTCGTCAATTTGCTTTTGTTCTGTCTGGTCGTTTTGATAACGATGCTGCTCCTTTAACTCTTCCTGATACTTTTCAATGATTTTTTTCTCGCGACGAGCCTCGAACAAAGCGGCTTTTTTCTTCTCCAGCTCCGCCATGGCATTGTTAAGCTCAGCGGATTTCTGGGTGATCTGTGTCTCGTAATAATCCATCCCCGACCGAGTTAATCGAATCAAGACTGATTGAGAACCTTGGCTCATGCGCTCACGAAGCTGTTGGCCTTGGGTCTCGAGAGAATGTTCCAGGTGCTGGATCTCTTCCTGGAGCGTCTGGACTCGTTTCAAAGCCTCGGCATGATGTTGGGCCGCGGCATTTTCGTCCTGGGCGCGGAGATTGAGCACGGAGTTTAGTTTGAAGCGGAATTTTTTCATGAAGCCTTAATGGTTGGCTGTGTCTCCAGGCCTGGTATTGGCCTTGTTTGCAGAAGGTTTTGTAGAGTTTTCATATTTGCGTCCCAAGTACACACCTGGTCTTTGCTTTGCTTGAGAAACTGATTGAGCGCGGGTCTCAGGGCGATGGCTCGGTCAATGCTTTGATTGGAACCATTTTTATAGGCTCCCAGGGTGATGATATCCTTGTGCTGGTGGTATTCAGCCAGGCATTCCCTCGCATGATCAATCCATGCTTGGCTGTCCTTGCCGTTGAGGTCACTGCTCAGACGACTCACGCTTTGCAAGACATCAATGGCAGGGTAATGATTGCGTATGGCCAGATCACGACTCAATACGATGTGCCCATCGAGGATCGATCGCACATGGTCGGCTATCGGGTCGTTGAGATCATCCCCTTCTACTAGAACAGTGAACAATCCTGTAATCGATCCGGATTCCCCGGCACCGGCTCGCTCAAGAAGGCGAGGGAGTTCGGCGAAAACAGAAGGCGGGTAGCCTTTGGTCGCTGGGAGCTCACCCGTGGACAAACCGACTTCCCTTTGGGCCATGGCAAAGCGAGTCACTGAGTCCATCATCAGCATGACCTTCATGCCCTGATCGCGAAAGTGCTCCGCAATGGCCATCGCTGTGTAGGCCCCTTTCAGCCGCATGATCGGCGGCTCATCTGAGGTGGCAACCACCACAATGGATTTGGCTCTTGCTTCCTCGGAAAGATCGCGTTCGATGAACTCACGCAGCTCACGTCCACGTTCGCCAATCAGAGCAATGACATTGACATCGGCCTCGGCATGCCCTGCAATCATTCCTAGTAGCGTTGATTTACCCACACCGCTGCCGGCAAAAATACCCAGACGCTGTCCCATCCCACATGGGATGAAAGTATCCAGTGCACGGACCCCTGTCTGAAATCTCTCCGAAATGCGCAAACGCCGCATGGGGTGAGGTGGGGCTGCTTTGAGCGAGGTCAGGCAATCACCTCGGATGGAACCCAGGCCATCGATGGGCTCACCCAGGCTGTTGAGCACCCTCCCCATGAGATCGAACCCTATCTTGATTTGGAGCGGCTTTCCCTCGGTGGTGACGGCGCTGCCAGGCTGAACCCCCTCCATGTCGCCAAAGGGCATCAGGAGAACCTTGTTGGATCGAAACCCCACCACTTCAGCCAGAATGGGTGCATGGCCCTCCCGCGTCTGTATACGACAAAGATCGCCAATCGATGCAAGAGGCCCATTGGATTCGACGGCAGGACCCGTGACACACAGCACTTTGCCGGTTCGGGAAACGGGATTGACTCTTTCTAGGTCATCCATCGACTGCAGAAAGCGACCCAGGTCGAGCTTTGGTGGTTGAAGGGCAATACTCATGATGCTGGATCTTGCTGGGTTTCAGAGACCTTTTGCGAGGCTTCAAGGGTCTTGGCGGGTGTTTGTGGACGGCGTTGAAACGCGGCGACCACGCGTGCCCATTTGGACTCCATGGTGGCGTCAAAGTCGCCAAAAGGGGTTTTGATGTAACAGCCACCACGCGTCAGGTTTTCATCTGGAGTGAAGCGCAGGTGGTCTCCACGATTAAACTGGATGGCTGGGTTGTTTCCCTGGATGCCTTCGCTCAGGAGGGCAAGGTCCTCTGGATGAATGCGTACCTGCAAGGCGGCCTCTCTCTCCAATTCTCCGATAGCCTCACTCACGACGGCTCGAATACGCTCTGCATCGACGGGTATGTTGGCCATAAGCTTTTTGGTCAGCGTGCAGGCCATATGGGTGAGCGCTTCCTCCATTTCACGAAAAGCTTTTGGGATGGCTTCTTCCAAGTTTTGAACTACGCTATTTACTTGCTCAAAAAGGGCCCGGTGTTCCGCTTCAAAGGAACCTTTGGCCTCCTGATGAGCTTCCTTTCGCACATCTTCGATCGCCTTTTCGCGAATCGAGCGATAATGGGTTTCAATGCTTTCCCAGAAAGGGACATCCTTACGGATGGACATGTCCAGTGGGACAGGCCCCGCTCCGAAGCGAATGCTGTGCTCAGTGATGCTCATCATCCACCACCACCCATGACCGAAAGATCAATTTCGTCGTTGCTTTCGAGCCTTCGGACGGTTTCCACGACACTTAATTGCGCTGCTTCAATGTCCTTGGTTTTGGCGTTGGTCAGAAACTCCATTTCCTCAAGAACGCCTTCACCCGCACGCTTAGACATGCAGGAGAGGATGAAGTTAATCAATTTCTCAGGCACGTTCTTCATAGCCATCGCCAGATCTTTCATGTCCACATCGCGCAAAATCTTCTGTACGTCCTGAGCGTCGAGATGAATCAGGTCCTCGAAGGTAAACATCTTCTGCTTGATGGAAGCACCCAGATCGGGATTGCTCTCTTCCAGCGTGTTGAGGATGTCTTTGCTGGCTTCCTTATCCATGGCATTGAGCATGGCTGCTGCTACACGTATCCCTCCCGGGTGAGTCAAGGGCCGTGCCACGGCCCGTTGCGCTTTGCCTAGAACGACGGCAATGACTTTGTCGACGATCTCCGATGGTGTCGGGGAAAGCGTTGCCAGGCGCTCGAGGACACCTGCCCGTTTTTCTTCACTGAACGAGGTGGATACATCAGCAGCACGATCGGGAGGCAGATGACTCAGAATCAAGGCGATGGTCTGTTCCTGCTCGTTCTTCAACAAATTGAATAATTGCACCGAGTCCATCCCTCTGAGTTGATCAAGCGCTTCGGATTTTCTTGGGCTTGATGCGGAAAGTTTACCAAGAAGATTGGCCGCTTTGAAGCCGCCCAATGACTTGAGTAGGGCCTGTTCGACAACGTTGAATCCACCTCCCAAAGAGGCATTGGCACGATTGATCAAGTCGGTGAACTCATTGAGGATCTCCTGTTGTTCACTGGCATTGAGGAGTTCCATACCTGAAACCTCCGCTACCACGGATTCAATCGTGGTGTCGTCCATGCCTTTCAAAATACTGGCAGCGTTGTCAGGCCCAAGAATGACCAGTAAGGCGGCAAGTTTTTGAAACTTGTTCATGCCTGCAACTCTGGGGGAGGGGGTGATGGTATTGTTTCCGTCCATGGATGAAGATTAATTGCTTTGACTGTTTTCCTGTTTGAGCCATGACTGAATGGCCTGACTCATGTTGGAAGGATTGTTTTGAATGATCCGGTTCATGACTTCCACCCGTTCGTCTGGCACCGGCGACTCATCAAAGGTATAGCCATTTTTTCGGTTGCGTCGGGCCTCCTCTCCCTGCGGTGCATTGGGATCGGTTGCATAGGCATAATCTCGCAAATCTTCCAACGGAATGCCAAGAGGAATGGTCTCGAAGGGCGTCTTTTTAAGGGTGCGTGTGAACCACCAGAGCATGAAGACGGCCAATCCCGCGATACCCAGTTGTTTGCCTATTTGAACCCAATCATCTCGCTTGAGACGTTTTTGGAAGTTTTCCAGCTGCAAGGTTCTCGGATCCTTCCGAGGGACAAACTGGGCGATGGAAATGTGAGTGGTGTTGGTGATTCCCAGCGCACTGCTGACAATACCCCGGATTTCGTCCAAATCATTTTCTTCACGCACCTTCCAGGTCTTCTTTCCATCGGCGTCGAGCTCACTCAGTTGGGAGACAAAGACCGCTGCGGTGACATTCTTGAGCCCACCGGCCATTGTGACGATATCGTTGGTTGTGGATCCCACAGCATACTCGTTCTCCTTTGTGGTGCGTGAAATCGATTCGGACTCGATGGGGCCTGCGACCAAGTTGGTGTTGGTCGTCCCGGAACCCATCTGATTGTCCGTGGTTTCGGTGGTCTCAGTGGTGGAGCGGGGGATGCTGTCCTCATCGTATTTGGTCTGCGACATGGTGACGGTCTCCCGATTGACCTCGGCGGATACGCGTACGACTGCACTGCCTGGCCCGAGGACTGTGGTCAGCATGTTCTCCACCTTCTTGCTCAGATAGGTTTCCAGCTGACGTTGAGTTTCGAGTTGGCGATCCGACAAAAATCCAGATGCTTGCCCTTCGGGTTCGCTGCTGAGGAGTTCACCGTTGGTATTGGTGACCGACACCCGGTCGGGCACCAGGCCTTCGACCGCTCTGGCAACCAGCAACTGGATGGCCCTGACTTGGTTTTTGTTGACTTCGTCAATCCCTACGGTCTGCAGAAATACCGATGCGGACGCCTGGGAAAGGCTGTCTTCAAAAAGCTTGTTCTCTGGCATGTTGATCATGACATCGGCTGCTTCGATACCGACCATCTTTCCGATGGTATTGGATAACTCGCCTTGAAGAGCACGGATGTGGTTGACCCGCTGTTGTAGATTACTCAGTCCAAAAGAAGAACGATCAAAGATTTCCAAGCCGACCTTCTCACTGCTGTTGGGAAGGCCCTTGCCCGCAAGAAAGATTCTCGCTTCATGCACCTGCGCACTCGGCACGAGAATGGAATGACCATTGGGGCCTATTTTGTTGGGAATGGACTGACCTTCCAGAGTGTTTCTGAGAGTATCGATATCCTTCAAGGAAAGGTTGCCATAAAGTAAGGCGTACCGGGGTTGGCTCGACCAAATGGCCAAAGCGATCAATCCACCAAAGATCCCTATACCACCGGCTCCGACAATCACGCGCTGGTTGATGCCCAGTTGTTTCCAAATATTCTTGAGCTGTGCGCCCAGTTGTTTCAATGGCTCCATAATATCCCTTTGTCAGCCGTCTTTAAGCCTGCATGCGCATGAGCTCTTGAAATGATTCGAGTAGTTTGTTTCGGACCTCTACCATGAGTTGAAAAGACACGGCCGCTTCCTCCGAGGCAATGACGGCCTGGTGCAGCGGGACTCCTTGGCCGGAGAGCACTCCTTGCCAGGCCTGGCCTGCCTGGGCTTGTTTGACCGAAACGTCACTGACCAGCTTGCCCACCATGTCACTGAAAGCCGAGCCGGCATTGCCCGTTTGGGTGATGGACATGGAGGATGGGTTCTGTGCAAACCTCTCCTGGATCTGAGCGGCCTGATTCTGTAATTCCTGAGGGAAAAAAGCGCTAGGGTCTTCCGCCTGTTGGCGGACCACCTTGTTGGCCATGTCCATGGCTGTTTGCGCAAATTGTGTCGCCTGACCGATAGGTTCCATAAGTGACGTTCCTGCTTAAAGATGAATTATCGGCCGATGGTGAGGGTTTGAGTGGCCATCTTCCTTCCGTATTTGATGGCTGCCAGATTGGCTTCGTATGATCGGGAAGCTAGGATCATATCCACCATTTCTTCGTGAATGTTGACATTGGGCATTTGAACGTATCCATTGGCATCCGCATCGGGGTGGTCTGGGTCATAAATCTTGGGACCTTCACCAGAGTTGTCATTTTGCACCTTGGCGTGCACCATCGACGCAGTCATGCCTTGACTCTGTTCCGTCTTAAGGGCCTGGTTGATCACGGATTCAAAAATAACTTCCTTGCGTTGATAGGGGCCTCCTTCAGGAGTGCGGGTGACATTGGCATTGGCGATATTCTGGGAAATAGCCTCAAGTTTGAGCCTTTCCGCATTCAATGCCGAAACCGTTGTGTCCGCTCCAGGGACCAATCTCATCATATCCATATTCAGTAAGGCAGTGTTGAAAGCTTTATTTATTGGCCACCCTTGATGGCCATGCGCAGCCGAGCAAGTCGTCCGCTGATCATGCGCGTCTCTAGCTGGTGCTGAATTTGGTTTTCACTCAGATGGACCATCTCCTTTTCAATATCGACAGTGTTGCCAGTCGCATCATTGACAGGGGCAGCCATGTCCACGGCTAACTTGGGGTCCATCGTGCTCATCTTGTCGCTGCGACCTGATTGAAGGGCATTCTTGAAAGCAGATTCGAAATCACCATCGATATCGACACGTTTATATCCAGGCGTTTGGGCGTTCGCCAGATTGGCGGCAATGGCTTCCTGACGGAGCACCGTCATATCCATAAGCTTTTTAGAAGCCTGATAATTTTGGGAGTCAAATAATGCTTCAATCATGTTTCACTTATCCTTTGTTGATCTGTCCAAGCAACTGGTGTGCCAGATCATTTGCGCGCACAAAAAGAAACAAAAAAAGCAATTAAACTATGCTGAAAAGCATTAAGATAAGTCCCTGAATTTTTGAAGAGGTCTAAAATTTACAAGCAAAACCCCCAAAAAAAGATCCAATCCAATGAATTAGAATTGGGTGCAATGAGAGAAGGATAAATGATATTAACAACATTTCTTAAAGAATTTCGGAAACACTGGCCGTATAAGGCCGGCAATTATTACCCACTGACTTTAAAAAGGGTAAATATTGGGCATGGTCGCACCCAATAATTTTTTATCTGAGGCAATATCAAAATGAATTGACCAGTAAAAAGGGCTAAAACATCAGTAAAAAGGTCATTTATGGCAATATGAGAACATGTCTGAGGGAAGTTGGCATGCCAGGTGCTTGTTGATCCAGCAATGAGTGCTGTTCTAACAAACGAAGTAACGCAGGGCACGGAAGTCAACGTTAGTGAATTCTTTTTTCCAAAAGGATTGCTTGGCTTCGAGAATGTTAAAAATTACTCCCTGACGTCGAAAGAAAACGAAACGCCATTCTCTAGACTAAGGATGGAAGAGGGTCAGGGTTATACCCTGATGGTAATGCCTGTTATGGGTTTGTTTCCCGACTACCACCCATCTTTTTGTAAGGAAGATCTAGCGGAGCTCGAAATTGAAGATCCTCAAGATCTACGGATTCTGCACGTCGTCAATTTACGTAAGGACAAACGTCCTACTGTAAATCTTAAAGGGCCTATTCTTTTAAATGCCAAGAAGAAAATAGGTTTACAAGCAGTCCTTAATAATGCTGCGGAATATTCAACAAAAGAGGTTATCCCGCTGTAAAGGGTCCAATGAAGGTGAAAGAAAAAAAGATATGCTCGTATTATCAAGAAAACCAGGGGACAGCATCGTCATTGATGGGCGAATAAATATTCATGTAATTAAAGCTGACAAAGAGGTGGTTAAAATAGGCGTAGAAGCTGCTAGAAACATACCAGTTTTTCGTAAAGAAATCTATGACGAAATAAAAGTGGTGAACAAAGAATCCATTAATACGGAAGAAGTGAAAGTAGAGACGATAAGCTCAACTGTTTTAGCGAATTGAAGAATAATAAGGAAATTAGAATAAATTGTAAGGAAAGGAATCATTATGACCATAAGTATCAACACAAACTTAGCCGCTAACAACGCAACTGTTTATTTGCAGGCCAATCAAGCCGAGCTTGATAAGTCTCTGACCCGACTGTCATCTGGGTCCAAAGTTGACCAGGTAACCGAAGATGCAGAGGTTCAGCGTCTAAGTGCCATTGTTAAAAGATTTAAATCAGCTAAAGTCAACTTGGCCAATGCCATGTCGTTTACTCAAACCCAATCCGGTTACTTGAAGGGTATCGCTGACGCTCTTGAGCGCATGGGGGAATTAGCCATGATTTCCAACGATGAAACCAAGTCAAATGACGATAGGATCGCATATAACCAAGAATACAAATCGCTTTACGAGTTCGTCGATGAGTCGCGTAAAAAGGCATTTAACGGCCGTGATTTGTATAATGGGGAAAGTATGAAAGTCAGTGCAGGGTCTGATGTGGCAGATCAATTTACCCTTAATGGAATTAATCTGCAACACACCACAACGAACGCCGATGGTGATTGGGAGCCGCAGAATAGTGATGCTGACGGTGGTGGAGCAATGGATGATACTACTAATAAATATTCGTTTTATGCGATTCTTAGGCCGGAGTTGGATGATGATGGTAATGCGACCGGTGAAGCTCATTTCAACATTTCAACTCTGGATGGAGCCAGAAACGTTCTTCAATATGTAGAGAAAGCCTTGCTTGCTGTTTCCGGAGAGAGAGCAAGTGTTGGTGCACTACAGGGCAGTATCGAGGGTCGCACTCAAATGATTGACGTAGCAATTGACAATTACGACTCCACTAGATCGCGTGTTCAGGATGTTGATGTTGCTGAAGAATCAACCAGGCTTGCCAAATATAATATACTGGTCCAATCGAGTACTGCAATTCTGGCGCAAGCCAATCAGTTGCCGCAAAATATTCTTAGGTTGCTTAACTAAAAAGTCACCTCTGCAATTGTATACAGTTTTACTATAACAATTAAGATAATTTTTTCCTGTAAAGAGACAAGGAGGTCTCAATTTTGAAAAAAACTTCCTTTATCAACGCTACTGCTAACCCGACACATGCTCCCAAAGTGTTGCACGTCATGGATTGTCTCGACGATGGGGTCGAGGCATGGGTTGCAATGGATATGGCAAGGTTCTTCAATGGAAAAGATAAGTCCGAGCCGCACCAAGTTCTAAGCTTACAGAGACCGACTTCTGAAGGTCTGCGGCGAGCCGATTTACTCGGCATGCAGGTCGATAGTGGCTCTGGTTTGCCCTTTCTCACCTATCATATCAAGCGCTCGGACATCGTTCACCTCCACTGGTGTCATACCCCTTTCATGGAACAATTTCTTTCCATGGATCTGGGCCCCAGACGCCTTCTGCTCTGGAATCACCGCTTGGGTCATCAGTTGCCCCACTGTTTGAGTTCTCGGCACATGCAACAGGCTGATGTGGTCGTACAAACCTATCAGGGTGGCAAGGAAGCCTTGCTAGCCCACCTTTCGACACCCTTGGGTGCTGATGGGGCCCGTTGTGTTGAGATACCCAATTCCCTTCAATGCGGGTCATTTGAGTGCAAACCGGAAAAGGCATCCTCGGACTTTTGCTTGGGAATTATGGGCTCCATCCTTCCCCATCGCTTGCACCCTCGGGTGATTGCCATGCATGCATCCGAGCAAATTCCAGAATGTCGGGTGAGCTTCGCCGGGCCAGGCAATCCTCAATTTCTCCAGGAACAGGCTCGTCTGCATAATCGAGCTGAACGATTTGAATTTCTTGGTAATACTTTTCACGTCGAAAGTTTCTTTCAGCAGTTGGATGTCTTTGTTTGCCCCGTTGCTGAGAACTTTGATGGAACCCACGACGTGTTTCTTCAAATGGCCATGCTGGCGGGTTTGCCTTGCATCGTGTTTCCACATGGCGGCTTAAAGAACATGTTGTTGCATCGATTTTCGGGGCTGGTTGTCCATTCTGAAGAGGAATATCTAAAGGCCATCACCTGGCTGCATGATAACCCTGAGGAGAGAGAACGCCTCGGAAACAATGCTCGATTGGTGGCTCAACAAACCTTTGGTTTGGAAAGGACGTCCAATCGAATCAAGGATCTTTATGACGAGATGATGGGCAGAGAGAAACGCCCTTCTCTGGAAAGTTCTTCTGAACCCCATGCATCTGGGTCTGAGATCTACCTCACCGCCATGGGTTCCCACGGCCGTGTCTATCTGGCTTCCAAGCAGTCCAGTAGTTTTTCTGAAGCCGCACATTGCGATCTCAAGATCCAACAAATGGGTTCACCTGCGCATGTGGAGGGGATTCAAGCCTATCTTCGCGCTTATCCAAATGATCCATGGCTTCTTTTTTGGTCCGGCTTGGCCTACCTGGGGGCTGGCGAAGCCTCGATGGCCTTGAACGACTTTTCCAAGGCGAAGGATCATGGACTGTTGCCGGAAAGGATTGATGCAGCGATCATTCAGGCCGCGATACGACTCAAGAGGTGGGATATGGCCTCCGCTCTACTTGAAAATCTGGAATGTCTGCACCCTGGCTCGCGTGAATTGGAGACCCTGCGTCAACTGCTTCCCGCCACCAGGGCATCGGATACCCAAAGAGTCTTGAAAGCCCCACCTTTTTCAGTATTCCAGGAGACTCTAGAAAATCACC
>Ga0181593_10004592_pt1 | contig 12582 bp, 9 predicted proteins | sample 071ome_19_FD_133756 | JGI IMG/M metagenome (GOLD analysis project Ga0181593, IMG submission 133756) | Coastal salt marsh microbial communities from the Groves Creek Marsh, Skidaway Island, Georgia - 071413AT metaG (megahit assembly) | ecosystem: Environmental > Aquatic > Marine > Intertidal zone...
CATGGTCACATCGCGTATCCCAAATGAATTCCATCTCCAGCGGCTGTTCTCCAAACAATGGATTTGTAGTATCAATAGAACCTCCTTGTCCGGGCTCTAGTGGAAATCCTGTTGCCGAGAATTCCAGATTATCATCATCCGCATCGGTAGCTATAGCCAGCTGGCGCAATCGCTCACCAGCCTCCACACAAAACCTTGCCATTTCATTTATGATTGGTGGAGCGTTGGGTTCACATACTCTAATATCAATCTGCATATCACGAATCACATGACCTACATATATGCGCTGGCCACTTGCTGGCAGGTACCTCCACTCTTCAATTTTGATGGCGATGTTGTACTCCCCCTGTCGATTTGGTGCATTCCAAGTTAAAGTACCTGTTCGTGGATCGATTTCGAAAAACTCAACCTCTCCTGAAAACTCACTGGGTAAGGTAAATCCAGGAATCGTCATACCATTCATGGTCTTCGATTCGACCAGAGAGTAAACCAAGCTATCACCATCTGGATCTATTGCGCCAGGATTATGCAAATAAGTTTCTTCAATGCAGCCATTATCTAAAGGTGGATTTGATAAAAACGGTGCATTATTACCCCCAGAAATGGCATCAATAACTATCTCACTCGAAGTGTAAAACCATACGTTCTCTGAATTCGGAATATTGTTGACCCCCGCATTTCGATTTTGGTCCTGCATGTATACCGTGTAGTTTCCAATTCCTGGATAGGTATGCGTGGTGCGGTAGATATTCATTTTCGAGTTGCCTGGAAGCTCTTCTCCCATGTGCTCACATTCACCACTTGGACCATTGACTCGATCTACGATTTCGGACGTTCCATCGCCAAAAAATAGCTCCAACTCACAACGATCTGCTTCATCGCTGGGGCCACCCGTCTTGGTATAGGTAATGATCGTTATCTCGTAAAAAAACTGATTGTCATTAACTCGCCTGTACACAATCTCACCCGCTCTATTATGAGTGGCCAAGGCAGTCTGGACTAACCCAACAAAAGCTATAAGAAGTAAAACAAGATTTCGGGTCATGCTACTCCTAAGACGAGGCGCTCTATGTATGGGTTGAACAGTCATTACGTACATTCGCTGCAAGCATTCAAAGTAAGACAAAATGAGTGACTTTTTGTTTCGCAATTAACTTATGGAAACGTTAACTAAAACATGAGCAAATCCAACAAGATTACGGTAGCTATTTCAGTGGGAGATACAAATGGTATTGGACTAGAAGTAGTGCTCAAGACTTTTACAGACCAAAGAATGCTTGAAAGCTGCACTCCGGTTTTATATGCGAGCAAGCAAGTATGTCAATTTCATATTAAGCAAAACAATATCGAGATTCAAGATATAAACTACATCGCGTCTGCGGATCAACTTAAACATGGAAAAATCAATGTCGTTGAAATTTGGCCAGAAAAGGTGTGGATTGAATTTGGTCAAGCTACAAATGAAGCAGGCACTGCGGCCTTTACCTCTATAAAGGCGGCAGTAAAAGATTTAGCATCAAATAAAACCAACGTACTTGTCACTGCACCTATCAATAAAGCCACTATACAATCTGAAGATTTCGATTTCAAGGGACACACGGAATACCTGGCAAACTATGCCAATGAGGAGAATCCATTGATGATTTTGACCAATGATAATTTAAGGGTTGCTTTGGTTAGTGGACATGTCCCCTTAAATGAAGTCCCGACCGTGGTTTCAAGTGAACTCATCACAAATAAGCTACGCGTATTTTCAAAATCACTCAACATAGATTTTGGAATCACACGTCCTCGCATTGCCGTTTTAGGCTTAAACCCTCACAATGGCGATGGCGGACTCATTGGCGATGAGGAATCGACCATCATCACTCCAGCAATTAACCAAGCGCAGGAAGAATCAATACTTGCATTTGGTCCCTTTCCCGCTGACGGATTTTTCGGATCTACCAATGTAAAGCAGTATGACGGTGTTTTAGCGATGTATCATGATCAAGGTCTAGCACCATTTAAAGCGCTCGCATTCGGCAATGGAGTGAATTTTACTGCAGGTTTACCCATCGTAAGAACATCGCCAGATCACGGTACGGCCTTCGATATAGCAGGCAAGGACGTGGCAGATCCTTCGTCTTTTCGTCAAGCCGTTTATCAAGCCTGTGATATTTACAGGGAACGGAAAATCCAAAGAAAATTGTCACAAAACGCGCTCTCAAATAGCTCAAAATAAGGCACATTTCACTGTACGATGTATGTGTGTTTAGTTACATTTGCACCCCTTTAAAATAGGTTCGTTGAAATCCAGTTCAAAATATGATGTTCAGTTTAGCGGTTTAGCTAATGGTCTTCATAGTTTCAGCTGGGAAATGGAACCATCGTTCTTTGATGATGAAATGCTTGATGACATTCAAGAGGCTAACCTTAAAGTTAACCTTGCGCTCCATAAGAATGAGCGCATGCTCAATTTAGACTTTCATCTCTTTGGTAAGGCAAAGTGTGTATGTGATCGATGCGGAGATGACGTATGGCTTGATATTGATTCAAACCATAACCTCATTGCCCGCTTTGCTCAAGAAACAAACATGACTGATGATGAGGTAATTTTCCTCAGCCCGGCTGAGTATCAGCTTGATATCAGACAGTTTATTTTCGAGTACACACTCTTGAGTTTACCGGTTAAAAAAGTTCATCCAAAAGGTGAGTGCAACGACCAAGTTTTGGAATACTTGACTCAAAAATCGGATGATGAAATAGAAACAACTGAAACAGACCCACGCTGGGAAGCACTGGGTAAATTGAATAAAAACGCATAGATATGGCACATCCTAAGCGCAAAATCTCAAAAACGAGAAGAGACAAAAGAAGAACTCATTACAAGGCTGAAATGCCTCAAATCTCTACCTGTCCAACTACGGGTCAACCACATCTTTATCACAGAGCTCACTGGTATGAGGGCAAACTTTACTATAAGGGTAAAGTGGTGATGGAGAAAGAAACAATGGCTTAATTTGGCGCATGGCGCTTAAGCTAGGTCTTGATGTTTTAGGTGGGGACTTTGCTCCGGAAGCAAATGTCCAAGGTGCTATTCTCGCTCAAAAAGAATTAGGGGAGAGTGCAAAAATCTGCCTTATTGGAGACGAAGGCGAGATACATAAGATCTTAAAGGAAGAAAATTGTGAGCCGGATTTATTTCAGATCGTGCACACCACTTCTCAGATTGAAATGGGTGAGCACCCAACCAAAGCATTCCTAAAGAAAAAAGATTCAAGTATTGCTCTTGGGTTTGGTATGCTGGCTGACGGTTCGCTCGATGCATTTTCAAGCACAGGTAACAGTGGAGCTATGTTGGTTGGTGCTATGTACACCATACGCACCATTCCAGGGGTAATTAGGCCATCAATTACAACGGCATTGCCTGTACTCAATGGTGGAGTGAGTGTACTTCTAGATGTTGGTATAAATGCAGACTGCAAGCCAGATGTACTTTATCAATTTGGCAAACTCGGTAGTATATTGGCCGAACAGATTTACAATATTGAAAATCCGAAGGTTGGCCTGCTCAATATTGGTGAGGAGGAGGAAAAGGGAAATATGCTAGCCCAGTCTACCCATGAAATGATGCGCGATACTCGAGATTTTAATTTCATTGGAAATATTGAGGGGCGTGATTTATTCAATGGCAAGGCAGATGTCATTGTTTGTGATGGATATACAGGCAATATCGTGCTGAAACAAGCAGAAGCACTATATACTCTAATAAGGAAGCGAAAAATTCAGGATGAATACTTTGAACGCTTCAACTACGAAATATATGGCGGAACTCCTGTGCTCGGTGTTAATGGAAATGTTATAATTGGCCATGGTATTTCAAATGCAAATGCCGTTAAAAACATGATTCTACTCAGTGCCGATACCGCAGAAGCGAAGTTGGCCGATCGAATCAGAAAAGTGTTTAAATAAATGTCGCAAATCAAAGCCGCCATAACCACTGTTGCTTCTCATCTTCCTGAGTATGTGTTAACCAACAAAGAGTTGGAAACCATGGTAGACACTACCGATGAATGGATTACTACAAGGACCGGGATAAAAGAGCGTAGAATTTTAAAAGGTGAAGGCAAAGGGGTGACTGAAATGGCCAAGGTGGCCGTAGAAAAACTTTTAGAAAAACGAGGCATAGGACCAGAAGAGATCGATCTTGTGATCTTTTGCTCGGTAACACCTGACAAGATTTTTCCAGCCTCTGCAAATATTGTCAGCGCAAAAGTTGGTATGAGCAATGCATTTGGTTATGACTTAAATGCAGCATGCTCAGGTTTTATTTATGGCCTAGTAACAGGTTCAAAATTCATTGAATCTGGCTCGCATAAAAAAGTGATTGTGATTGGAGCAGATAAAATGTCGGCCATCATAGATTACACAGACCGTCAGACATGCATCATCTTTGGAGATGGAGCGGGAGCGGTGCTCCTAGAACCGAACGAAGAAGGGATGGGTATTCAAGATTCAATACTACGCAGCGATGGCAACGGAGAGCAATATTTACATCAAGTTGCTGGCGGCTCAGAGTACCCGCCAACAGAAGATACAGTTGCCAAAAGACAACACTATGTGCACCAAGAAGGTAAAACTGTCTTCAAATTTGCAGTCTCTAATATGGCAGACGTGAGTTATGAAATTATGGAGCGAAACAATCTTACTCCTGATGACGTGGCATGGCTGGTTCCGCATCAAGCCAATCTGAGAATCATTGACGCAACTGCCAACCGCATGGGTGTTGGAAAAGATAAGGTCATGATTAATATTGACAAATACGGGAATACTACGAATGGAACAATTCCCTTATGTGTTAGCGACTGGGAAGCCAAACTTCACAAGGGCGATAACATCATTCTATCTGCATTTGGTGGAGGATTTACTTGGGGTTCAGTTTATTTAAAATGGGCCTACGATTCTGAGGGTTGATAATCCCTCTACAAAAACTACTTTAGCTTACCTATTAAATTCATAATCTATGGACTTAAGTCAAATACAATCTCTAATCAAGTTCGTCTCAAAATCAGGAGTTAACGAAGTTGACCTAGAAACAAAAGATTTCAAAATCAATATAAAGACAACTAGTGGTGCTAAAGAGGTGCATCAAGTAGTGGTGCCACAAAACTATGCAGCGCCACAGCCTCCTGCTGCTCCAGCTCCGGCTGTGGCCCCACAACCTGCTGCAGCGCCTGCTGCAGAAGCCGACAAGCCTTCTGCACCGGCAGCTGCAGCTAGCGATGACGATAAGTATGTAACCATAAAGTCTCCGATGATCGGAACCTTTTATCGCTCTGCAAATCCTGAATCACCAGCATTTGTGAATGTCGGAGATGAAATCAAAGAAGGGCAGGTCATCTGCATCATAGAAGCAATGAAACTTTTCAACGAAATTGAGGCGGAGGTTTCTGGTAAAATCGTAAAATGTTTGGTGGATGACGCTACTCCTGTTGAGTACGACCAACCGCTATTCTTAGTTGACCCTTCATAGGTCACTACACCTAAACAACTTCTGATATGTTTAAAAAGATTCTAATCGCAAACCGCGGAGAAATTGCCTTGCGTGTTATTCGTACTTGTCGAGAAATGGGTATTCGCACTGTAGCGGTTTATTCGAAAGCAGATGCAGATAGTTTGCACGTAAGATTTGCTGATGAGGCTGTTTGTATAGGGCCAAACCCAAGTTCAGAATCATACCTGAAGATTCCTAACATTATTGCGGCAGCGGAGATTACCAATGCAGACGCTATTCATCCTGGGTATGGATTTCTTTCTGAGAATAGTAAGTTTTCTAAAATCTGTCAAGAAAACGGCATCAAGTTCATAGGAGCTTTGCCGGAACAAATTGATGGGATGGGCGACAAAGCCAGCGCTAAACAAACAATGAAGGATGCGGGCGTACCGACCATACCAGGGTCTGATGGGCTGCTTGATAGCTTAGAGCACGCATTGAAGGTTGCTGAAGAAATCAAATTCCCTGTCATCTTAAAAGCCACAGCTGGTGGTGGTGGCAAAGGCATGCGTATCGCTAAAAATGCTCAAGAAGTCGAGAAAGCATGGAACTCCGCACGGCAAGAAGCGAAAGCGGCTTTTGGAAATGACGGAATGTATATGGAGAAATACATTGAAGAACCTCGTCACATTGAAATTCAAATTGCTGGTGATCAAAAAGGACGCGCATGTCACTTAAGTGAGCGCGACTGTTCTGTGCAAAGGCGTCACCAGAAGCTCGTAGAGGAAGTTCCTTCTCCATTCATGACCAAAGACCTCAGGAAGAAAATGGGCGAGGCAGCAATTCGCGCTGCAAAGGCCGTTAAATATGAAGGAGTGGGTACGGTTGAATTCTTGGTTGATAAACACAAGAATTTCTATTTCATGGAGATGAATACTCGTATTCAGGTTGAACATACCATTACAGAGGAGGTGATCAACTATGACTTAGTAAAAGAGCAAATAAAAATCGCTGCTGGAATGCCTATCAGCGGCAAGAATTATGAACCCGTTGGACACGCAATTCAATGTCGTATAAATGCGGAAGATCCGTTAAACGATTTTAGACCTAGTCCAGGACGTATCACAGAGTACCATTCACCTGGTGGTCATGGAATACGTATTGACACGCACGTGTATGCGGGCTACACTATTCCACCATTTTATGACTCTATGATTGCAAAATTGATTACGGTGGCGCAGACGCGAGAAGAAGCTATCACGAAGATGGAGCGCGCCCTTAGCGAATACATAATTGAAGGCGTGAAGACTACCATTCCGTTCCATCAAAAGCTGATGAAACATCCCAAGTTTAGAGACGGAAAGATTACTACCAAGTTTTTAGAAGAATGGGATTATCAATCCGAATTAGAGAAAGGATAAATAGAAAGTGAAGAGGCCCGATTAGGGCCTTTTTTATGATTATCTTATAAGTGTAACTGTCCCTTCTTTGTCAGCTTTTTTCAAATCGTGTGTACGATATGACAAGAACCAATAATAGGTATCAGTTTGCGCAGGTTGCCCTGCTACTCTTCCGTCCCAACCCACGTTTAAATCGGTGGTTTCAAATACCACCCTACCCCATTTGTTAAATATGGTGAGTGTCGGATCGACAACCTTATAATGTTCTAGCTTGAAAATATCATTAACATCGTTGGAACCAGGAGTAAAAGCAGATGGGGCATATACCAAGGTAAAACAATCAGCATTTACTATAACAGAGTCAGAGTTGAAGCACCCATTTCGATCTTGTACTTCCAAAAAATATACAAAGGTTTCAGGACTCAACAATGTTGGATTTGGACTAAACGGATCGCTAAGACCAATCTGAGGTGACCATGTATAAACCGCATCACCAGGACCACTCGGCTCACCACCGAGCTGCACCACATCAATATCACAATTGGCAATGTCTTCGCCAGCATCTATAAATGGTTTAGGAAACACAACCACTCTGGTCTGACCTAAATTCTCGCACCCGTTTGTGTCTGTAGCAGTAACACTGTAAGTAGTTGTCTCTATAGGCTTAGCCATGGTGATCTGGGCATTAGAATCTGTAAGTGTAGCTCCATCGGACCAGCGATAAAGCACCCCTCCATTCGCACTTGCCTCAATTGAAACTGAATCTCCCTCGCAAATCTCCGCTTCATCAGAGGCAGTCACCGTTGGGAGTCTCCACACTCGAATGTTTTGTGAAATACTAGAACGACAACCATTTTGATCAGTAACTGATACTGTATACAACTTATCACTATTCGGATAAACCGAAATCGAATCAGCACGAGGATTGGATATGGCTTGATTGGGACTCCAGAGGTATTCTTCAAACCCTGGAGTGACAATAATTTTTCCAGAATCTTTTTGGCAGAATCTATCAACAGCTCTCACTACCTCAACTACAGGAAGCGTATCAACTCGAACAATTGCATCGGCTGAGTCTGAACAACCATCTATGGAGGTCACTGTTACCCGATATCTAGTTGTCGATAATGGTGAAGCCGTTGGATTACCCAATGATGGGTCATCAAGACCTATAATCGGTGACCAGTTAAAGGTGGCGTTAAAAGGTCCTGTAGGACTACCCCCAATTTGCACTAATTCATTCAGACAAATCCGTTCATCTGGCCCACCCGCTGCGATAGGCAACGGATTCACGGTGATCAGCATATCATCCGTTTCACTACATCCATTGGCGTCAGTCACAGTTACAGTAAAGGTGGTAGTTTGAATTGGATATGCTGATGGTGCAGCCGTGTTCTCTCCATCCATTAAAAAAGGATTACTCCAAACGTATGTAACTCCTCCACTAGCGCCCAAAACTACCGTGTCTTGCTGACATATTGCCACATCGGGTCCTGCGTTGGCTTGTGTCAATGGGTATACAGGTACTTCCGCACTGTCCGTAGCTGAACAGCCATTAGCATCGGTTACAGTAACTGTGTATGTTGTCGACACAATTGGATATGCATTCGTGTTTGCGGTATTTGGACTTGAGAGCGTAGCTATTGGATTCCATTGATACTGTATCCCTCCTGAAGCACTTATAAGCAGTGTGTCTTCGATACATATTGTGGTATTGATAGGAGCGATTTGAGCGTTTGGCAACGGATTGAGTGTCGCCAGAATTGAAAATGTATCGTTGTTATTTAGGCTATCAATCTGGTTATTTGGCATTTCTGTATAAAATGCAATCGAATCACCTTGACTCAAAATAGTTTGTCCTATACACAGCGCAGTGTCCTCTCCTGGTGGTAACGTATTTGTCCAATTAAACGGAGCAAATAGGGTCAGCCCATTTACTGATGATCGAATCGTTACAGTATCAATCGGAACCGTACCCTCATTTACCAGGTTTACGCACAGCTCGCTGCTGTCTCCCTCGCAAAAACCTGAAGAAATATAAACGCTGTCAATACCCGCATTCAAATCCTTGATGCCGAGAAAAGCAAAATCATCTAATGCAAAATCATGAAATTCTTGACTTGTAACAAATCGAATCCGAAGCTTAATTGTATTGTTCATGTAAGGCGTCAGATCCATCGTATCTGAAACCCAATTTGCATTGGAATTTACATTTTGTCCCGTGTATCCCAAAGACCACGTTGTCCCAGAATCTATTGATACGAGCACATCAAAGGTGTCTGGTGCTGCCACGGCCCATTGTAAATGATAGGCAAAAGCAAACCTAGGGTTCTGTACAGAAGTAAGGTCGATAAACGGTGATTCAAGTGCAGCCGTATCTCCATTACAAAGACCAGAGGACTCAACTACGGCATATATGCCCGAAATGAGGCCTGGATTATTATCCACTAACGGGCCAGTTAAGGCTGTTGGCGTACCTGCCGAATCAGGCTTGAAATCAATGTTTCCAACATTAGACCAGTCGCTGGAGATAATACAAACTGAGTTACAATTAACATCGCAAGTATCCCAAGTTTCTAAATCATCGAAATGTGGGAACACATCTATTGTTTGGGCCTTCAGATTGACAAGCACACTGAGGCAAAGGCACAATAAAAGGACGCTATTCAGAAGACTCTTCATACCTTTTTTAAAGACGCGCAAAGGTACTAAGAGTTTGCCGGCTAGCCGGCAATTCCTGAGGCCTTATTTTTAGTGATGTTCTGCGTTAGACTCAGTGCCTCGCGCACTATTGCATCGGCATCATATTGGCATTCTGCATAGAGTTGTGGTTGCGACCCGTGCTCTACAACTCGGTCAGGAATTCCCAACCTTACAACGTCTGCTTTGTAACCATTGTCAATCATGAATTCAATAACAGCTGATCCAAATCCTCCTTGAATACAACCATCCTCCACAGTAATCACTTTATCGTGTTTCCCGAAAATTTCATGAAGAAGTAATTCATCTATTGGTTTCACGAAGCGCATGTCGTACACAGCACAACTACAGTCTTCCTTAACCAACCTCTCTGCAGCCTTAACCGCCTCATTACCAATGTTCCCAATGCTAAGAATCGCTACATCATCCCCTGACTTTACTTTTCTTCCCGTACCGATTTGAACCTTTTTGAATGGGGTCTTCCAATCTGGCATCACTCCTTGACCTCTAGGGTACCGAATTACAAAAGGGGCATTTACTTCATCTCCCTGTGCGGTATACATGAGATTTCTTAGTTCTTCTTCGTTCATCGGAGCTGAAACGATCATATTGGGTATGCAGCGCATGTATGCTATATCATAGGCTCCATGGTGAGTGGGGCCATCTGCACCAGCCATTCCAGCACGATCGAGACAAAAGATCACCGGAAGCTTTTGAATGGCAACATCATGCACCACTTGATCATATGCCCGCTGCATAAACGAACTGTAAATGTTACAGAAAGGCTTTAAACCCTGATAGGCCATCCCAGCCGAAAAAGTAACTGCGTGCTGTTCGGCTATACCTACATCAAAAGCTCGCTCTGGCATCGCCTTCATCATAATGTTCAGCGAACTTCCGGATGGCATCGCAGGCGTGACTCCTACAATCTTTTCATTCTTTTCGGCTAGTTCCACTATAGTGTGACCGAACACATCCTGATATTTTGGTGGTTGTGGATCATTTGGGGTAACCTTGATTATTTCACCAGTATCCTTGTTGAAAATTCCTGGAGCATGCCACTTAGTTGGGCTACCCTCTTCTGCTGGCGCGTAACCTTTACCCTTTTTGGTGATGCAGTGAAGAATTTTTGGACCAGGGATTTGCTTTAAATCTTCAAGTACCTTGGCCACCTTAACGGCATCATGCCCGTCAATTGGTCCAAAGTATCGGAAATTCAAGCTTTCAAATAAATTAGAATGCTGCAAAAGTGCTGCCTTCACACCATTTTCAACCTTCGCTGCAATTTCCTGAGCGTTTGGCCCAAAGCGACTTAGTTTTCCGAGGAGATGCCATACTTCATCTCTAACCTTATTGTAGGTGGTTGAGGTAGTGATATCGGTAAGATACTCCTTTAAGGCTCCTACATTCGGATCGATACTCATGCAATTATCATTCAGTACGACCAACAAATTGGTGTTCTCAACCCCGGCATGGTTGAGACCTTCAAATGCTAGACCAGCGGTCATTGCGCCATCACCAATTACGGCAACATGTTGACGCTCCGAGTCTTGTTTAGCTCGACTTGCAACAGCCATTCCCAAAGCTGCCGAAATCGATGTTGAGCTATGACCAACGCCAAAATTGTCATATTCACTCTCGGATATTTTGGGGAACCCACTTATGCCTTTATACTTTCGGTTGGTATGAAAAATCTTTCTTCTACCAGTAAGAATCTTGTGTCCGTAGGCTTGATGACCAACATCCCAAACTAATCGATCGTAAGGTGTATTAAAAACGTAATGGAGGGCCACAGTTAGTTCTACCACCCCAAGGCTAGCGCCAAAGTGTCCTCCTTTTTGCGAAACAACGTCAACGATAAAATCACGCAGCTCATCAGCTACTTGTGGCAGCTGTTCTACCTGAAATTTATCTCTAAGATCTTGAGGAACCTCAATCTGAGATAATAATGCTCCTGTTGTAAATTGATCTGTCATAATTCTGTGATGGTTGGTTGCAAGGTAACAGTACAGCTACATAAATAGTTCACTATTCAAGAATAAATTCAAGGAATAATGATCATTCTATATGAATTTAGACTGTCACCTCTGCTAAGATGCTCTCGAAGAGTATTCGACCATCAGTATTTCCAAGCTCAGGGTCAGCAGCTCGCTCTGGGTGCGGCATCATACCAAAAACGTTACGTCCAGAGTTGCAGACACCTGCGATATTCTCGATTGCTCCATTTGGATTTGCTTCATTGGTAACATTACCATCCGCATCACAATACCTAAAAAGCACCTGGTCATCATCATTGAGTCTTTTTATTACATCATCTGAGGCATAATAATTTCCCTCGCCATGAGCGATTGGAATTTTGATGACACTAACTTTACGCGCACCACGAGTGAGCAATGTTTTATCAGTCTCAATTCGCAAATGAACGTTGCGACAGATAAATTTTTGGCTTGTATTGTGAAGTAGTGCTCCATCGAGTAATCCCGATTCGCATAAAATCTGAAACCCATTGCAAACGCCAAGAACATAACCTCCGCGATTGGCGTGTTCTATCACGGATGTCATTATTGGAGAAAATCTAGCGATGGCTCCGGAACGCAGATAATCACCATATGAAAACCCACCAGGAACGGCAATAAAATCGCACCCTTTCAAGTCCGTGTCTTTATGCCAAAGTCGCTCTACATGTTGACCCATAATTGTCTCTAACACGTAAATCATGTCTTGATCGCAGTTAGAACCAGGGAAAGTAATTACTCCAAATTTCATCAGTAAACAATTGAGTAACAAAGGTAGAATAACCCTCGGATTGCGGTCTTAAATCCAGAGGTTGAGACTAAAAAGAATCAACAGGATTATGAAGAGTGAATCTTTGATATACCAGGGATATTTTTTTAGAAAAACCCGAGCCAACAATATCGTTGCAGGCACATAGCAAAGCAGAATGGCAGAGTTTAGCGATGCAAAAAGCATCGGACTTAGTCCAAGCAGGCTAATCAGTGCGATAAG
>Ga0181593_10004598_pt1 | contig 12575 bp, 9 predicted proteins | sample 071ome_19_FD_133756 | JGI IMG/M metagenome (GOLD analysis project Ga0181593, IMG submission 133756) | Coastal salt marsh microbial communities from the Groves Creek Marsh, Skidaway Island, Georgia - 071413AT metaG (megahit assembly) | ecosystem: Environmental > Aquatic > Marine > Intertidal zone...
AGTTTAATTTCAGAATATGGAAAAATTATCAGCTTAGAAATGCCTAAGGACCATTACACAAACGAGACTAGAGGGTTTGGTTTTTTTGAGTATGAGCAGAATTCTGATGCCGATAAAGCAATTAAGGCTCTCAATGGCTTAGTCTTTAAAGGACGCTCATTGAAAGTGAATGTTGCTGCAAACAAGAATACGCGCAATAAAAGCAGACGAAGATATTGAAAATCAAAATATCGTTAGCCTCATTACTCGCAGTTACTGTGTTTGCTGAATCATCTTGAAGTAAAACACCTATCCAGATGTTTTAAAAAATCCCTTTCTTGAATCTAGGCAGACCCAAAAAAATGTAGAGGTTTGCGAAACCTTCCAGAGGCAGAGTCAGTCCAGAAGGACCTCCGAGAACTCACCTCGCATGCAGTGATTAGAGGCCATGGAGGAAGAATACCCGCCAGCGTTGATCAATGCTAGATGTGTCTCTTGCTGCATGTTAGGGAGCAAGGCGCCTTCATACCAGACATCCAGAGCCTCATTGATATTTCCTACTACTGTGACTTTTTTTAACTTGGGTGCAGCCTCTCCCTGCGGATCAACTAGCGGCACGGGCTGGAAAGGCAGGTTATAGTAAGCAGGCTCAGGCGCGATGTTGAAGCCGGCGTCAACGCCCAAGAACAGCGTGTTGCGCTTCTTTTCGAGATAGGTTTTGCTTAAGAGCAACAAACCTGAGTCCTTAACTATATATTCACCCGGCTCCATCTCGATAAGTATATCCCGCGAGGCAAAGTGTTTTGCAAGGACGGCAGCCCACTTCCCAAGGTCCAATGGATTTTCACCAGCAGAGTGGGGCACGCCTAAGCCACCACCGACATTGACCCGTGAGACGTCAGGGCAATTTTCCACAAACCACAGGCATTCGCTGATTACTTGGTCCAACTGATTGAGTTCGGACGTCAGGTAACCGCAGCCGGTATGAAAGTGAATCTTGCTAACGGTCAGTTGGTGTCGCTTTGCCAATGCCAGCGCGTCAACAAATTGCTCCTTATAGATACCAAACTTTGTCGTCACTTTACCGGCATATTGAAGGCGGTCGTTACCGGCACGACTCACACCTAATCCAGGATTCACGCGAATGCCGATCTCGCTGCCAGGTTTCAGTCGTCCCCAAGTATCTATTGCGTGCAGGGAATCACAATTCATGTACAGCCCCTCGAATTCGTCGAGTCTACTGACATCCCGTTGTGAGAGGCTACCCGCGGTAAATGATATCTGGTCGGGTTTAAATCCACAGCCTACGGCGTGGGCAACCTCGTTTGGTGAACAGGCGTCTATGCCCACCATGCCTTGCCTGGCAAGAAACTGTAGAAGGGGAGCAAAACGATTCGCCTTCATGGCGAAGAGAATCTTATAGCGACTAACAAGAGCGGTGTCATCGAGCGCTGATTTGAGCCGCTGAATGTTATCAGCCACACGTTGCTTCGAATACACGAAGGTAGGCGTACCGTGCTCTGCGATAAGCTCCCTTACCGCAGAGCCAGCAAAGGTCAGCTCACCTTGCTTATACCCAAGATCGGACCGTTGCCACCAGGTGAAGTAAGCAGGGTCAATCTGCATTACCTAGGCCAGCTCCAAGTTGCCGAGATCCGACCCCAGCAAGATGCCTTCGGGCACCTCCAGGCTGCCAGTAATCCAGCCTCGACAATTTTCACTGCCACAGCCGCAGGGGAACTGCTTGTACAGGACTTCTTCGGTTTCGGAATAGTCCATGTAGAGGAAACTGTTGGCGGCTATGTCCTTCAGAGCTGTCACCGTCATAAGTTGCATGTCTACCGAAATATTGGGGGAGCAGGAGTGCAGCAGGTAGCCGGTAAAGTACAGATCCAGTAGGTGCTTGTTAGCACTGATCTGCAAGGTGTGCTGCCGAATATCCGTGACGATTTCTCCGCTGATTACAGCCACTAGCTCGCCAGCCGAGAAACTGCGAAGCGCAAGAACACCTTTGCCGGAAGACTTGTCTTTAGAAACTACCCTGAAGTCTGAAGCCTGTGGAAAGAGGGAATTTAAGCCAAATTTTTTCGGGTACAGCATCGCCACTTTTCTCCTATTCTGAGGATGCGAACACAAAACACAATCAATGAAAGATGATTCCGGCTCTACGAGGAGTGGGTCCATGGCATCAAAGCGCGCTTTATACAGATGAGCGGTCTCTGTATCAACAATTATTTTACCCTTTAGGCAATATATTTATAGCGCTTACTCCACCACCTAGAATATAAACAGACTCGCATTCAACCAAATTATAAATTTCTGCATATCCGGGACACATGTCCCTGCACCTGTTTGACCCTCCACCTTAGTTGAATGCAAAGGGGGTCGGCAGGCTTTGGGTGTTGGGTAGGGCTGACTAGAAGCAGTCAGGATATATCTTTTTTAGTATTCGAAGAGGTACATTAGCAGTGTGACGCAGTGACGCCCCGCAGGAGGCTGCTGTGATTTCTGCACTGGATTCAGAGCTCAATGACTCAGCCATTACCACCATAGCCTTTACTCTAGTCCTTCCAGTTCGCTGCTTTTCTCTAACCACTCCCCCTCTAGTTGCTGAAGCTCAGCCGCGATCTTTGCCTGATCAAACAGAGCGCTGTTCAGCTCACCTTTCTTCTCATCACTATAGAGCATTGTATCTGCTAGCCGGGCTTCTACTTCGTTCATAGCTATCTGCAGTTTTTCCATCTCACGTTCTAGGCGCTTAATCCTGTCACGCAGTGGCTTCAACTCATGACGTCTGTCAGCCGCCAATTGGCGCAGTTCTCTTTTATTTAGCTTTTCAGGATTCGCTTCAAGCTTCTTACTTTCTATTTCAGCACCCGACAGAAGCGCCTTCTCATAATCATCCAGGTCACCTTCGAAATAATCTAGCTTGCCATCTTTAAGCAGTAAAAACTCATCTATCACATTACCCATGAGGTGCCTGTCATGGGAAACAAGGATCAATGCTCCACCAAATCCCTGCAGACCCATTTCAAGACTGTGACACATTTCTAAATCCAGATGGTTGGTGGGCTCGTCCATCAATAACAAGTTGGGCTTTTGCCAAACCACCAAAGCCAAGGCGAGACGAGTCTTTTCTCCACCTGAGAAATGGGCAACGGTTTCCGTTACACGGTCACCGCGGAAATCAAATCCACCAAGAAAATTACGGATTTCCTGCTCACTAGCAATTTCTTCAAGACGCCTGATTAACTGTATAGGCGTCGCAGCGCCATCGAGTTCGTCCACCTGATGCTGGGCAAAGTAACCAAGCCTCAGATGATCAGAGCGATTTATCTCGCCGCCGAGTAGGGGCAACTTTCCAGCCAGCACTTTGAGTAACGTGGACTTGCCCTGCCCATTCGCTCCAAGAAGCCCAATCCGGGAATCACCTCGAATATTGATCGAAAAATTTTTAACAAGTGGGCTCTCATAACCAAAAACTATCTCTTCACAAGCCACAAGACTTGCAGGACATTTTTCCGGCTCAAAAAAATTAAAATAGAATGGGGAATCAACATGCGCTGGTGCAATATCCACCATGCGGTTTAGTTCTTTCAGCCTGCTTTGCGCCTGCCTTGCCTTGGTGGCCTTGGCGCGGAAACGTCGAACGAAATTCTCTATCTCCTTTCTACGCGCCTGCTGTTTTTCATATTCCGCCTGTTGCTGAGCAAGACGCTCCGCTTTCTGACGTTCAAAGCTACTGTAGTTTCCCTTGGTCAGAAATAACGCCTTGTTTTCAAAACAGACGATATGGTCAACGATGACATCAATAAAACTTCGATCATGAGAGATCAGCAACAAGCTCCCTTTATAGCGGAGTAACCATTGCTGCAGCCAAAGCGTGGCCTCCAGGTCCAAGTGGTTGGTGGGCTCATCCAATAGCAATAGGTCAGACGGAGTCATTAGTGCCTGAGCCAGATTCAATCTAATACGCCAGCCACCAGAGAACTCAATGACCTGCCGCTGAAAATCCGATACGGCAAAACCCAGACCTGACAGCAGTTTTTTAGCACGATTCTGAACATTCCAACCGTCGAGAAGGTCAAACTCTCCATGAAGATTAGCTACCAGATCATGGTCATCTGCCAGCTCTGCTTCTTTCAGCGCCTTCTCTACTTCGCGAGAACGGAAATCGCCATCTATTACATAGTCAATCGCATTTCGGGTTGTGCTTGCCGTTTCCTGAAGCATTTGGGCTTTTCGCAGATCACTGGGAATATCCAGTTCTCCCTCATCCGCATGGAGCTCACCCATAAGTAATTTGAAGAGACTTGTTTTGCCTGTGCCATTGCGCCCAATCACGCCAACCTTTTGCCCGCTATGAATCGTCAAACTGGCGTCTTTAAGCAACTGTTGCTGCCCCCGGCGCAGTGAAATACCCTTTATGGAGATCATTACTTAAGTATTGCGATTGCAAGAATTAGGAATGCCGAGGGCAAAGCGGTACGCCATATCAGGTGTCATTTTTAGGTTGCGCACCTCATAAGCATCCCGTGAAAAGTTGGAGTGCAGGCGCAGGTCACTCAAGTAGAGATTGGTATCCACTAGAAAGTAGGCTGGAGCACAAAATATGACACCAAGATGACTTTTCTTAGAGTCAGAGAAAGTCTTAATTTCTTGTAAGATGTCATAGGCATAACTGTATTCCTGCTTCTTTCGAACATTGCTTACTGCTTGTATACCGGATCTGTCGATGGCCAAAAGCGCGCACGTGAAATTGGCAGTCCGGTGAAAAAGGCATTTATGGACTGTATCTGTCCATCCCAGACCTTAAAGGCTTCGTAGGTCACCAGGGCATTACCTACGCCGTAGGAGTCGCCGGTATGACCAAAGTTCATCCATAAGAGGACGATACCATTTTCCTCGTCAACCGCGGCCACTGACGCAAGGATACCCGGGTGCACCATGATGTTCTGTGCATACATGCCATCCCCCTCAGCAGTAATCCAGCCGTTTTCCACACGGTAGGCGTTTGGCGCGAATGGTGTGCCGGCATCGGTGAAATTGCCGATGCGTAAACCCTCGGTGTAGGTCAGTGCGGTTTCAACCATGGATTCACGGGGCTGCCTCTTACCGGCAGGAATCGGATCATTCATTCCCCTTACTGGCTGATCAAGCACGCGTGGCTGGAAACGCGATTGTGGCGTGACCCGCTGGACAAGCGTCTCAATACCAGAAATTTGCGTGTCCTCGTCAATATGAAGAAGCACAGAGAGAAGTATCTGATTTTCGCCTTCATAAAATGCCACATGTGATGCGGCCACCCGCTCTCTAAGATCAAGATAGTCCTGACGAAATCCCTGTGCCGAGGTCACTGTCTGCCAAACCCCCTCACCCAGTGTCGCGGCCTGACCATCGACGGTAAATTTGACCTCATCAGCCAGCGGTAATCTACTATAGTCATGTGCCAACATAGAACCAATAAACTGGTCCATCATTTCACCTAGGCATCTCCTATCGCAGTCGACTGCGAAGCTTTTTGGGGAAATTTGAAGTAATAGTAAGCCTAACAAGATCGCGCACTCGATTCGATTTGAGTTTTTATTCATATTGACCTCAACTTTTTATATTTTTAATAATAAAACTCAGCAGTAATTTAACAAACTACAACCTTCGCAATTAATCTTGAATATTAAAAAAAGGTTACTTTTTATCATATCTTTAGACTCCTTATCTAAGAAAAATTAAGCTAATTAGCTGGTTAAAAATTTATTTTATTAGATGAAATTTTTGGCCCATTGGATTAGAAATGTAGCCAATATATACTCGTCCGATGGAAGTAACGCTTTTCCCAAACCCACGCAGGCCAGGCGTAGGTCTCAAGCCAAAAAAAGAATCGCAGCGACCATTCTTGCCGCAACACGCTAGGCTATGCCCGGTGCTCGAAGCAGGCAGCGGTCTTGGCGCCTTGGTCTATCCTCCGCTCGAGGAAAACGAACAATTTTCAATTGGCTATGAGGGAGAGGGAGTCTACCAGCTAGGTTACGCGGTCAATCCTACCGGCAAAAAGTGGGAGCAAGTTTTTATAATTACCTACACCCTTGCTGTCGGCGGCATCGGCATGCGCAAGGAAGACGTCAAGTTATTTGTCCCTGAAACAGCTGGCTATAAAGAGACCGCTCTCACCATTGCAAGAATGTTCATAGTCCCAGACGACATGGGAACACCGTCCGGCGCCATAACATTAAGGGGAGCATATAACTTTAAGACTGAGCCAGGATGGGACACAGTCTACTCATCCATTATTAACAACATTGAGAGGCCTATCGCCCCGGTACTCACTATTCGGGTCGAAACAGACTGGCATGCCCATGACACGGAGTTTAGATATGTACTAGCGGAGGGAGAAACCATATCAGTATCCAGAAACCTGCCTATTGGCCAGGTCTTCTTTGTACCAAGAGAAGATTTTACCTATAGGGATGGTACTGATAAAGAAATCAATGCGCGCCTTGAAGAAAATAAAAATTTCTATGACCAGAAATCTGAACTAAAGAAGGTAACTCCCTACGGCATGGAGTACAGCCCCCTTTATCAACAAAAAAGTAGAGAGATAAATAAAAAGTAAGCACAAAAAAGCCCACTTTTTAGTGGGCTTTTTTGATTAAATCTTCCCTTTTAATCGTACTTAATTGGATCGTACTCCGGCGAACAGACTTCAACGATGCATATTGATTGAAGGGTACGTCCTGCCGGGGGCGTCTCTAGCCCAGCCTCCACCATCATCTTTCTCATAGCCTCTGCCGTATCTGGATGTGGGATAGCGGACTGTACACCAACCCTTACCAGTCCATCGGCATAATCGATGGGCAGCCAGGTGTGGGCTGCAAGCTCAGGGCTTCCCCTATTATCTGTATTACCAAAGTCTCTGATGTCTAAACGCCCACCGGCTTCAACCAGCAAGCTTGCAACCTCCGTTGAGCCCTTATGACCGGCACCATGAAGTGGGGTCCTGCCGGTGTCTGCTTGATAGTTTGGGTCAAGCCCCAAGTCTAACAATAACTTTACAGTCTCAACCGTTTGCTCGGTAGACCACTCAGATGTAACACCCTCAACCCAGCCAATGCCTGCCGCCGCCGCAAGTGGTGATACCCCTAGCTCAGTGTTAATGAAGGGATCTGCTCCAAATTCTAGCAGCAGTTTGACTAAAGGTAAGTCACCGGACTGTGCGGCACGCAGAAAGGCAGTAGCACCCTCCTCGTCAAGCCACTGGTTGGTAAATACAGTCCTGGTTTCGGTACTCTCGGTAAGCCTTGCATTCACGTCTGCGCCAGCCTCTAGGAGGATCCTGATATAATCAAAATGATCCATATCTGGCGCTCGTGTCGGATAATCTCCTCCCTCAACGTTCCGGTTATCTGTGGCGAGGTAGAGATTTGTCCAACCTCCTTTGTTGGCTAGATTGACGTCTGCACCACTATCTATAAGCAACTTCCCAACCTGGTAGTTCCTATTCTGCGTGGCCGCGAGCAGAGGAGTCCACCCATATTTACTGGCCTGATTAACATCCGCGCCGGCCTCCAATAGGGTCTTAACTGCCTCATAATGACCCGCCCTTGCAGCGTAAATAAGCGCAGTTAGGCCACCACCATCAGGCTCTCTGGTCTGCCTTCCACCAAATCTTTCCTCAAAGGGATTAGTATTGCCTCCTGAGACCACAGCAAAGCCTATGCCCCTACTTTCAAACTTATTGCAAATGGCATCCATGCTTAAGTCACCAGAATTGACCAACTCCACCATGGCCGGATCATCAGTCGCACTGCGGACCATGCTTTGGAGAGCCGCTAAGTCAGTATCCGGGGCCTCACAGTTCACCACTATAGTTTGGCGCCTCACGTTGATCCTTGGATCTTCTGAGTGACCAAGCGCGGCAGTACGTCCATCCCTCATAACTAAGGCCGATGTGGTCGATATATCTGCCCCACTATTTAGCAGGATCTTTATTACGTCACTGTGACCTTGATCAGAGGCCTGCATCAAGGCTGTTGTCCCTCGAGCCGATTCCTGAGCGTTGGGATCAGCTCCTGCAGCAAGGAGCACTTGTACTGCCTCGGCGACACCCGATCTAGCCGCCAACATAAGGGGACGCCTACCTAGGGGTAGATCCTCATTAGCATCAGCTCCAGCCTCGAGTAATTTGGTAATAACTCCAAGATCTCCTCGTCTGGCCGCAAGCCACATGGGTGTTGATCCGTTGCGCGTCTTAGCGATCGGGTCCGCACCTGCCTTAATGAGTATATCGGCCATCTCAGCGTCAGCGTTGTAGGAGGCCCAGTGAAGCGCCGTAGATCCGTCTGATTGAGTCGAATTTACATTGGCACCATCACGTATGAGGCGTTCAACAAGATCTATGTTGGACTGCATTGCCGCGTCGGCAATAGCAGGTTGAGAATGAGCGTTATTTAGGAACAGCAGGGCAAGTATTGACCCAGCCAGGAATTTAGTAAGGCTATTCATATCGAAAAAACTCTAAAATCTTGGCTGCTATGCCAACCCATCTAGCCGATCAGTACTATCACCAAAGCTCTCTCGATGAATGTCAAACTGATCCAGAATACTTAGTAGTAGATTTCCAGTCGGGACGGTCCGAGACGGATATGCTATATGACGATTACCCTTCAGCCTTCCCTTGTTACCGCCAATAAGTATGTGCGGGACATCATAGTGCAGGTGCTGATTTGGGTTGCCCATGTTGCTTCCATAAAGCAGCAAGGAGTTATCAAGCAGAGTGCCATCTCCATCCTCGGTGTTGGCTAGCTTATCGACAAAGTAGGCCATCATCTTCGCGTGGTACTGATTAATTTTTGAAAATTCGTTGATCCTACCTGGGTCTTCACCGTGGTGAGAACCTCCATGGAAACCTAAGGTGGGGGCGTCACTTTCTGGATAAACGCGCCCAGTTAGATCTCGAGCAAATAACATCGTGCCCACCCTAGTGATATCTCCCTGCCAAGACAGAGCAAGGAGGTCCATCATCAATTTGATGTGGTCATCAAACGACTGGGGTATTCCGGGGGGAACCGCAAAGTCCTCTGGCGCCGAGGTGGTTGCGCTTGCCGCTATATTGAGACGACGCTCTATCTCACGCACGTTCTCAGTAAAACTATCTAAACGGTTCCTGTCAGGAACGCTGATCTCGCGCCTCATACTGGATATCTTATCCGTAATTGAATCTAGGATACTCTGGTTGCGCTCTCTCCTAGCAACACGCTCTTCAGGGGAACTTCCGCTGCCAAACATGCGCTCAAATACAACCTGCGGATTCAGTTCCATCGGCAGAGGGGTCGTTGGAGAGGCCCACGAAATAGTGTTGGTATAAACGCAGCTGTAACCTTCACCGCAATTACTTGAACCAGAGCCCGGATCCTCAACGGACATCTCAAGTGATGGCAGGAGAGTCTCACGACCTATCTCGTTTGCTATTATCTGATCAATCGTGTGGCCTGCGTAAACATCAGCGCCAGCTGTCTTTCTAGGTTTCTCTGCACACAAAAAAGCAGCAGCTACCCAGTGATCAGCCCCAGTCTCTCCAGGAGGAGGTTCGGCCGAGGTAGAGTGAAGCCCGGAGAGGATCGTTAGATGATCCTTAAAAGGCTCCAGCGGCTCCCAAATGAAAGGCAACTTGTCACCGAGGGCTCCCTCCTTTTCTGGAACCCAATACCCCGGCGCAGCACCATGAGGAACAAAACCACCAAAGAATCGCTGGGGCGTCTCGGCAGCTGTTTTAGACTGCGCCGTTGCAGCAGGAATCATGGCGTCAAGCAGGGGCATACTAAGAGCAACCCCTGTTCCGCGAAGTAACTGGCGTCTAGATACATGTTTCTTGGTTATGATCATTCTATTAACCCTCACCCATAGCCAAATCGTGTTTCATATTCATTGTGAACGCGGGACTCTGAATAACTCCCATAACGAGTGATGAGAAGCGATACTCGTCCTGCTCTGCTTGCTCAATAATCTGCCTTAGCATTGGCATATCCTCAAATTCAACGCCTCTGCCTAGTGCATATGTGAGAAGCTTCTCTGTCACAACTGTAGCAAATTGCCCACTATAATTTGAAAGAAGATCACGAAGACTCTCAACACCTTCCAAATACGTTCCGTCGGGAGCAAATCCTGTTGGATCGATCTCATTGCCGGAATCAAGAAGTCTCCACTTACCAACAGGGTCAAAGTTTTCAAGAGCCAGCCCCAGAGGCTCAAAAATTGTGTGACAAGAGGCGCACGTCGGATTGGTTCTGTGTGCCTCCATCCTCTGCCTCAGAGTCTTTGGTGCCTCTCCGGGCTTGGGCGTGAGGTCGGTCTCTACCCCGGGTGGTGGATCTGGCGGGCTGACCCCAAAGAACGTTTCCAGGAACCACTTGCCTCTCTTAACTGGAGAGGTCCTGGCCGCTTCGGAGGTGATGGTTAGAAGGGCTCCTTTACCTAAAAGTCCGCGGCGCATGTCGAGGTCATCATCAAGTTCGACCATTCTGAACTGCTCACCGTAGACGTCGGGGATACCGTAGTGCTTTGCAAGGCGCTCATTAACAAACGTGAAGTCAGCATCAAGCATGTCAACTACACTGCGATCCTGCTCAATGATGCTGGTAAAGAAAAGCTCAATTTCTTGACGGAAAGCATCCCTCAGTGTGCTGTCAAAATCAGGGAACAGCTCGACAACCGGCTCACTCGCCGCCATCCCCCTAACATTTAGCCATTGACCCGTAAAGTTTTTAATAAAGGCTTCCGACCTAGGATCTGCAAACATTCTCTGCACCTGATCCCTCATGACTTGAGGGTCGCTCAGCCTATTCTCAGAGGCGAGACTGAGTAATTCTTCGTCAGGAATACTGCTCCATATGAAGAAGGACAAACGCGACGCTAGCTCAAGGTCACCGATTCTATATGACTCGCCCTCTGCAACTTGAGCAGGCTCTATTTCCGAACGGTAGATAAATTCAGGGTCAACTAGGATTCTCTGTATGGCGGCCTCGACTCCATAATCGAAGGTGCCGCCCTCCTCTCTACCGGCCTGGTAAAATGCCATCACTGCCTTGATGTCGTCATCCTCGGCGTTACGGCGATAAGCCTTGGTGACAAGCGTATCTATAATCTGCCTTGCACAACCTGCCTCTTGATCAGCGTTTGCTGGATAGCACTCAAAGATTTTATTTCGACTGCGGGTATCCTTGGCGGCAGAGCCGTTATAAGGACCCTCTATAAACACCTGTCCGACGTGAGGATAAAATGTGTATCCAGATATTGCTCCGGGTGAGTTCATTGTGCGCTGGAAAGACTTGTTGAGACCGGTGTCTGGCAAATCACTTGTGGCAATAAATGTTACCCCAACCCGATGAAAACCAGCCTTGATTGGTATGGCAGGGGTGCGTCCACCGTTTCCTTCCTTGTTGCCAATTTCATTGTCCCAGTCGTACAAATAGACTCTCTCGCCATCGATTGTAACTTCAAGTTGTTCGCCCTTTACGTTGCCCAGTACGCGAGTAAAGTATCCAGTCATACCCTTCACTGTGAACACGTACTCGCCGTCCGCGGGAAATTCATGCTCGATTAGCATTCCACCCCTGGTACCAAAAGGTAGTCCCTGTATGTGAGAGTTTTGAGAGGTATCAACCGGCACGTCAAATACGGCCAGGGTCGGCGCTGTCTCGGTGCCTATCGCAAGTCGGCTTATCTTGCCTGCAGCTGATAGGTAAGCCTCCATTAGGGCGGGAGAAGAAGTGAGCGTGCCAGCCATGTTATCAAATCCATGACTTGAGTCATCGGGTGGCAGAAAGGTACTTGCGTCGATGTTTAGTGATAACAAATCTCGAATTGCGTTGGTATATTCTGTGCGGTTTAGGCGATGAAGCCCCGGGGCAGGCAGGTAAGTCTCTGCAGTTGTGTCGATCTCACCTTCCATCCAGGCTATAAAGTTTTCATATAGCTCTTCATCGGGGCGGGGGAAAGGATAAGGTGGCATTAGGCCCGCTCTCAGCTTCCTGATTATTGTCTCTGTGCGCTCAGGGTGCTCAGCCATCTTGCCAAGATCGACTTCTCTAAAGTACAAGCCTGTTCGGTCTGCTATACCCTCGGGGGTATGGCAGGCCACGCAGTATTGGTTCAACATAGCGCGATATTTGGCCACTTCAGGGTCAGCCGAGGAATCCTGCGCAAATGCTGCCTGTCCAAAGATAGAAGTCAAAAAGACTATTAAAATCAAAATCTTACTTTTCACGCCAACGTACTCCAAATGTAAATATAGTCTCTGATGCTCGTTGCAATGCTCATGCTTTAAAAAAAGCATGAATAAACGGATATACAACTCCTACGATGTCCGTATATTCAAGGGATCACAGACGTAATTCAAGCCTTTTAGCAGCCGGGCGGCCTATCTCAACACTAGTTACATAATTCGTGCATAATCAGGCACATAGCGGGGGCAACGGACAGTGAATGTCTACAGATCAGGACCGCAGACAGCAAATCAAGGCACTATTCTGCTTGTTCTTCCAACCGCCATTCCCTCCTGGTTGACCATAAGGTCGGGGGCATAGTTCGATTGCTGACAAACA
>Ga0181593_10004602_pt1 | contig 12568 bp, 11 predicted proteins | sample 071ome_19_FD_133756 | JGI IMG/M metagenome (GOLD analysis project Ga0181593, IMG submission 133756) | Coastal salt marsh microbial communities from the Groves Creek Marsh, Skidaway Island, Georgia - 071413AT metaG (megahit assembly) | ecosystem: Environmental > Aquatic > Marine > Intertidal...
AACGATTAAATGCGATGTTGATTTAGACTTTGCGATTGACGATCTTAAACTTGGCAATAAAAATCATGCTGTCTTGAAAGAGTTATACCAAGAGCTAGATTTTAAAACTTGGTTAGATGAGCTTGAGGACGATGTTTCTGTATCTACGGCTAAGCCGAGTGAGTCAATAAGCGCTTCTAAAGAAAGTCACTATGAATTAATTGTTACTAAAAAAGCATTAAAGTCCTGGGTAAAAAAGTGTAAGCAAGCGAAGTTATTTGCATTTGATACTGAGACAGATAGTTTAGATTACATGCAAGCTAAATTGGTGGGAATGTCATTTTCAGTTGAGCCCGGTGAAGCTGCTTATTTACCTATTGCACATGATTATGATGAAGCTCCAAAGCAACTTAGCTTGGAAGAGGTATTGTTGGAAATGGGGGGGCTGCTCAAAGATAAAGAGGTTGCAAAAGTTGGGCATAACTTAAAATACGATAAATCAGTATTAGAGAGAAATGGGATTGAGTTAGACGGGATTCAACATGACACTATGCTTGAATCTTATGTGTTGAATTCTACTGCAAGTAGACATGATCTTGATACTTTATGCGAATTATATCTTGAGCATAAAAATATAAAATTCGAAGATGTTGCAGGCAAGGGTGTAAAACAAACCACATTTAATAAAGTGTCATTAGAAGTTGCATTAGATTATGCAGCGGAAGATGCTGATATGTGTTTGCGTCTACATCAACACTTTTGGCCGCAGTTATCTGACCTGCAAAAGCAACAAGCGCTTTATGAAAATATTGAGATACCTATGCTTTCGGTGCTATCGCGTCTTGAATGTAATGGAGTGTTGATTGATGCAAAGTTACTTGATGTGCAAAGCAAAGAATTAGAGAAGAAAGTCAACAAACTCGAAAAACAAGCACATCAATTAATTGGTGAAGAATTTAATTTAGATTCTCCAAAGCAACTCCAAAAAATTCTTTTTGAGCAATTGCAATTGCCGATAATTCGTAAAACACCAAAAGGACAGCCCTCTACAGCAGAAGATGTATTACAGGAATTGGCGCGGGATTATGAATTTCCTGAAATGATTCTTGAGTATCGCTCACTTAAGAAATTAAAAACAACTTATGTCGATAAACTTCCTAAACAAATTTCGGCATCTACTGGGCGCATACATACTTCTTATCATCAAGCAGTAGCTTCAACTGGAAGGCTTTCATCGACAGATCCAAATTTACAGAATATTCCAATTCGTACTGAAGAAGGTCGTAGAATTAGACAGGCATTTATTCCTGCTTATGATTGCATGTTACTTGCGGCAGACTACTCACAAATCGAACTGCGCATCATGGCGCATTTATCGAAAGATCCCCGGTTATTGCAAGCATTTGAACTAGGAGAAGATGTACATAGTGCAACCGCAGCCGAAGTGTTTAATTCAACTAAAGTTAATAAAGATCAACGTCGTGCAGCAAAAGCCATAAATTTCGGATTGATCTACGGCATGTCCGCATTTGGATTAGGTAAGCAGTTGGGTGTGACTCGAGGTGAGGCGCAGTCTTACATTGATCTTTACTTTGATCGATATCCTGGCGTTAAAACATATATGGATGAGACAAGAGAATTGGCACACCAACAAGGCTTTGTAGAAACGATATATGGTCGTCGTTTATATCTTCCAGAGATAAATTCTCGTAATGCACAAAGAAGACAATACGCTGAGAGAACGGCGATTAATGCACCAATGCAAGGAAGTGCCGCCGATATTATTAAGCGCGCCATGATTGCCATAGATGCATGGATTAGTGACAGTCAGTTACCCGTCACTATGATCATGCAAGTTCATGATGAACTAGTGTTTGAAATAAATCAGAAGGTTATAGATGAAGTAAAGGGTGAAATTGTTTCACGCATGATTTCTGCTGCTGAATTATCTGTCCCCTTAGTAGTCGATGCCAATATCGGTATGAATTGGGATGAGGCCCACTAATCACATTAAACTAACCACTAATCCAAATCGAAAATTGTAGTTAGATTGAGTTCATATAATTCCGTTGCAAACAAGCTCACTAAAGCTACGCAAGATAGTCATGTGAGTATTATGACTCAAACAGGACGAGGATAAGAGTATGTTACGTAAGGTTGCAATAATTGGGGCTGCGTTATTATATTGCTCATCATCATATGCGTTGGACTTGCAGCGTGAAGAGCTTCTAAATTTATATCACGGCGTTGAAAGCAGTAATACATTTTCATCAAGTGCGCTAACGGGCTTATCAAATGGTCTAGTGCCAAACCTACAACAGGGTAATGAGCATGATGAAATTGAATTTGCCCCATTACCATTAGAAGAACCTCAAACCACTTTCGGTGTGTTTACTAGTGATTCACTTAATGAAGACATCTCTAACAGAAGAGAGTTTGAATATAAAACACCTAAACAATTTGGCCATAACGAATCCGAAAGTGTGGGTGTCTAAATTAAGAAGAGTTTTTAATAAATTCTTCTGAACTTCCCAAATTATCCATAGTCAGAGTTACATGTGCTTTGAATGCACTACCGCTTCCCTCCCTGAGCGGAAGGCTCGGCAACCCCAATACCGAGCCTAATTATTTACCCTGAAGCAAGATACTTGCTTCAGGGTTTTTATTCGTCGCTAAACCAAGCTTTCAAAACCTCGATAGTTCCATCTATACCTTCTCCAGATAAGGCTGAAAATAGCTGGATACTTGCTGAGATGTTCTCTTGCCGTGGTAAACGCTTGTTTGTTGACATTAACTGTTTTTGTGCTTGATTTCGGCTTAATTTATCTGCTTTGTTTAGCAGTATATGTATCGGACATTGGTAATGTAGGCACCAATCGATCATTTTTTGATCGGAATCTTGTAGAGGGTGTCGGATATCCATCACTATAATCGTACCTTTTAAGGCGCGTCGATGCGTAAAGTAGTATTCAAGCAGCTCAAGCCATTGGCGCTGTTTTTCATGGCTGGCTTTGGCATATCCATAGCCTGGTAAATCGGCCAATTTATGTGTATCTGATACTCTAAAAAAATTAATTAATTGAGTTCTGCCAGGGGTCTTAGATGTGCGTGCTAACCCTTTTTGTTGACATAGTCGGTTGATAGCGCTCGATTTGCCCGCATTCGAGCGCCCCGCGAATGCAATTTCGATTCCTTCGTCAACTGGCAAGGATTTAGCATTTGAAGCACTTGTTAGAAATTCTGTTTGGGCTAATTTGCGTTTTAAATTCATTAGTTTTAAGCGTTTATTTTGCGGCGACTTATACTTTTATGGTATACAAGGCGCCCGCAGTGTTACTGCGTGAATATTTAACGGTTGTTTAGCATATAATTAACTCTAGGGATTATGCACTTTTGGGAAGGTCACATGAAAATTTCTATTCAGTTCTTACTTGTACTATTTGTATTCAGTAGCCACTCTTTGTTTGCGGCAGGTGATGCCGAAGCAGGTAAGGCTAAATCTACACCTTGCGCTGCCTGCCATGGTGCAGATGGTAATAGTGCCAACCCAGCTTGGCCAAAGCTTGCAGGTCAAGGTGCGCCTTATGTAGTAGAGCAGTTGCAAATGTTCAAAGATGGAATGCGTTCAGACCCATTAATGTCTCCGCAAGCAGCAAATTTAAGTGAACAAGATATGCATGATTTAGCTGCATACTACCAAAGTCAAACCAGGACCCCTGGTGCAGCCGATGCGGAATTAGTAGATTTAGGTGAATCTATTTATCGTGGTGGAATAATTGATAAAGATGTGACTGCTTGTGCGGCGTGTCATGGGCCTAGTGGAGCAGGTAATTTACCTGCTAAATTTCCGATGTTAAGTGGTCAGCATGCTGCATATATAGAAAAACGAATAAAAGATTATCGTGCTATTGATCCAACTATGGAGAAAACATACCCAGCAGCTTCAATTATGGTGAGCGTGACTGAGCGCCTAACAGATCATGAAATTGAAGCACTAGCGCAATATATCCAAGGTTTGCACGACTAACTCGGAACTATCCAAAGTCGATTAGCTCTAAATTGCTATAAAAACAAGCGCATACGTACAAATGCGCTGCTGATTGGAAAATAACCGAGGTATATGGAATATGATAAATATTGCTAAGTTCATCACTTTTGTTGGTCTTATTTTAACCAGTGCAATTGCTTTTGCAGGAGACCACAATCAGCGTGGTGGGTATGAAACGCTTAACCCTGTAGTACCTCGATTAGTTGAAAGTGATGCCAAACATGAGGTTGTCGAACTGTTTTGGTACGGATGTTCCCATTGTTATGATTTTGAGCCACATGTGAAACAGTGGAAACAAAATAAGTCAGACAATGTGAATTTTGTACGACTTCCTGCAATTTTTAATGCACGTTGGGAACAACACGCACGTGCATTTTACGCATTAGAGTTAATGGGCGAGTTGGAAAAAGGCCATGACTTATTATTCAGTGGTATCCATGAACAGGGTAGAAGTCTTAACGACTTAAATGCCATGGCAAGATATTTCGCCGCCAATGGCATCGACGAAGCTAAATTTAAAGAAAGCTTTAATTCCTTTGTCGTGGAAACAAAGATTAATCGTGCCAAGCAGTTAATTCGCCAATATCAAATCGGCGGAGTACCTGCTGTTATTGTTGACGGGAAGTACAAACTTTCAGCATCACAAGCTGGCGGTTATCCACAACTAATTTCTCAGATAGAAGCATTAACTAGCGAGTAATTTTTCGTTAATTGTGCGAGCTCTTGCTGGATGGTGGAAGCTTAAGTGAACCCTGATTTTTACGTCGATCTTGATCAGGGCTATGAAATACATATCGCAGCTTCGCTCTATCAGATCGGCTACCATCTTTGGCACACTGATTGAGTATCTTAAAAAAGATAAATTTAGTTTTATCTCGAATATCTTGCTGCATTAGTAATCACCATCCTTGTGAATAGAGCAAGCATACCCGGATGTTATTTTCATGCGTGCTGCATTATGGATGGAGCTAGAGTGGAATTAGATGAACGGTTAAGATATTGATTAAACTTAAAGTTTTGCTGTAATTGTTGATTTTATAAACACCTAACTTATGACTTCCAGCATAAATTTAATTTTGCCAATATCCGCTCATGGTGGTACGCGTTTAGATGATCTATAATCGCCTCCTTAAAATTTAGACACAAATATACACAGGCAAGAAATAACAGGAGTTACCTTGGAAGATAGACAATTTACAACCATGTTCATGGCCGTATTAGTGGGCCTAGTGGGTCTCACGATAGTGATTTTAATTATCGCAAATGTTCTATATAGCCCAACAATGGAATCTGACCTAAGAGTTCAAAAAGCGGTTGCCGATAGAATTAAGCCTATGGGTGGCGTTTATGTAGGCAGTGTGCCAGAAGAAGTTGCTGGCGCTTCATCTAGCACTGAGCAAACCGCAGCAGTACAAGTTGCTGCAGCTGATTTAAGTGGTGAGCAAGTTTACCAACAGGTGTGTGCAGCATGCCACACTGCAGGTGTTTTAAATGCACCTAAACCAGGTGATGCAGCAGCGTGGGAGCCAAGGCTAGCAAAAGGCATAGATGCGCTTTATACAAGTTCAATTAACGGTATCGGAGCAATGCCTGCTAAAGGTGGGCGTGCTGATGTGTCTGATGATGCTATCAAGGCTGCCGTTGATTATATGGTTAAATAAAAAATACAGACTTAATATTCTAGCTCTTTAATGAGCGATCAAATTGACGATATGACATTGCCTCATTGATGTGAATCTGGGCGATGTCATTCGTTCCTTCTAGATCTGCAATACTTCTCGCGACTTTAAGTATCTTATGAAACGCTCTTGCACTTAGCTTGAGTCGCTCCATCATTGATAATGTTTTATTTTCGGCTATAGGGTCTAACTTGCATACTTCAGTTAATTGTCGTCCTTCAAGCAATGCGTTGGGTAATCCTTGTCGATACATTTGAATTTCAAATGCTTTGTGAATGCATTGTGTTTTATTAATCCAATCTTCAGCTTGTTGATCAGTTTGTTGAAGAAGTTCTCGCGATGGTAATTTAGGCACACTGACTTGCAAGTCTATACGATCGAGTATCGGTGCAGACAATTTCTTCCTGTAATTAGTCAGCTGTTGTTCGCTACATTGACAATGTCCGTAATCATCAATATCGCAGCCATTTGGGCATGGATTCATTGCTGCAATAAGTTGAAAGCGTGCAGGGAATGACACTTGTGCATGCGCCCTTGAGATAGTGATTCGGCCAGTCTCTATTGGCTCGCGTAATGCATCTAATGTATGGCGACTATATTCAGTGAATTCATCTAAAAACAACACACCATTATGAGCAAGTGATATTTCACCAGGCTTTGGTGTTGACCCTCCACCGACTAAGCCAACTGTTGAAACAGTATGGTGCGGTGCTCTAAAAGGTCTTTCGTAAATGTGCCTTTTTATTCCAGAAACATTAGCAATTGAATAGACGCTCATAGTTTCTAACATTTGTTCTTTATCGAGTTTCGTTAATAAACAAGGAAAGCGCGAAGCAAGCATTGTTTTACCTGAGCCGGGAGAACCAATCATAAGTAAGTGGTGTTGTCCGGTGGCTGCAATAGTTAAAGCACGCTTAGCCCGTTGTTGTCCTCGAACTTCATTAAGACTATATGAATGAATTTGATCTTCGCATTGTTGCTTCTGTAGCGAGTGGGCAAGCAGAGTGATTTTATTTAAGTGAGCGCAAACATCTAGTAAGTGCGATGCGCACAAATAAGATGTATTGTCTAAAGGAGAAAGCTGATATTGATTGTGGAGCGATGTAATTAGTATCTTGCCCAAGCGATGACAAGCATATGCGGCTGGTAAGATACCTGTAGACTGATTTAATTGACCGCTTAAGCTAAGCTCGCCAATAAACTCATAACCATCTAATGTGCTTGCATCTATCTGCTTAGAAGCAACGAGCAAACCTAATGCAATAGCTAAGTCAAAGCGCCCGCCTTGTTTAGGAAGTTCTGCTGGTGCGAGGTTGACAATAATTCGCTTAGCGGGAAATTCAAAATTAGAATTGATGAGTGCAGCTCGAACACGGTCTTTGCTTTCTCTTACGGCTGCTTCAGGCAAGCCTACAATTGAAAAGCTTGGTAATCCGTTTGAAAGATGCACTTCAACAGAGACCAATACCGCTTCCATACCGTATTGAGCGCGACTGTATATCGTCGCAATAGACATAATTCTCCTGGTTAATTTATTTTAGAGAGTTTGCTAGTGTTTAGCAGGAGAGTTAATGTATAGAAGTTATTTCTTTTCTAGTAGTTCGATGCGTTGTTCAAGTTGCTCTAAGCGTTGACGTGTGCGCTTTAGTACTTCAGTTTGAACTTCGTACTCTTCTCTTGAGACCATTTCTAATTTTTGCAGTAGTCCTTCCAGTACGAATTTAAGTTTTTCTTCGCCAGTATTTTTGAAGTCAGAGATGTTGTCAGGGAGTAGATCTTTAATCTTTTCCACTGTTTCATCTAGGTGTTTTGGATTAATTTTCATAGTCTTTATTTTAGCAAATAGATACAACGGAATGTGTGTTCACTAGAGAACACTCATGCACCAATATATTCCAAACACATGCACCATTACTGTGCTAATGAAATGCTAATGCCTCTCCGCAAAGCACTAAAATTGCCTAACCAATTGATATTTATGTAAATAATTTAATGGCATGAGATGTGCTTTAACACAGAAGTAAATTTACTGGAAAAATCAAACGGAGAAATATAAATGAAAAAAATGACAAGCTTATTAGGGAGCGCTGCTATTGCATCATCAGTTTTTATGACGCCAGCAACTACTATGGCGGATGACGCAATTGTTACAGGAAATGCTGGGATCTTATCAGACTACATATTTCGCGGAATCTTCCAAGACTCGGGTGTAGGTAATGGCGGTCTAGATATCGAGTATATGGGTTTTTATGCAGGCACCTGGATTGCAGATGTGGGCTCAGGCATTGAATACGATATTTACGGTGGATACGTATATGAATTTGAAAGCGGATTTTATTTAGGTGCTGGCTATACAACCTATCAATATTCAGATGATTTTGATGCTGAATACAATGAAGTTAATTTTTATGCCGGTGGTGCAATCGGTGATTTCACATTAGATCTTGAATACTCGACTGGTGAATACAATGGGATATTTAGTGATGATGATGGCATGGATGAAGGTGATGAATATGATTTCATGGCGGCTACTCTAGGCTATAACGGTGCTTACCTCACATATGGCGACTTTGGTGATGATGCTGATGATGCATTAGGAAAGTACGTAGAGCTAGGTTACACCATGGAATTAGGTGGTTTTGAAGTCACAGGAGCAGTTGTTCATACAATGGATCTTGCTGATGACACAAGTGTTAATGATGATGAAACAGAGACTGAAGCTTACGTATCTATAAGCTGGGGATTTGATGTCATCTAATAAGTAATTACTCTCAAAGCAATTTTGACTGAGAGTCTGACAAAGATTCTCAGTCATTTGCAGGGATTGTTCGGTAAGCAACAGAATTATATTGGTTCAAAAATTTTACGCCCTACAACTCTTTGAGAAATGAATATTAATAGATAACAAGTGGGAGAAAACCAATGAAGCTGATAACAGCCATAATTAAACCATTTAAGCTAGATGACGTTAGAGAAACGTTATCAGAAATTGGCGTGACCGGTATCACTGCAACAGAAGTAAAAGGATTCGGGCGTCAAAAAGGACATACTGAATTGTATCGCGGTGCAGAATATGTAGTGGACTTCTTGCCCAAGATTAAATTGGAAATTGCGATAGATGATGAACTACTTCAATCAGCATTAGATGCAATTACAAAAGCGGCGAATACAGGCAAGATCGGTGACGGAAAAATCTTTGTTTCTGATCTAACTGAAGTGATTCGAATAAGAACAGGCGAGTCTGGTGCGGCGGCTCTATAACGAAAACGAGACCTATAAAAATAGGAGGGAATTGTGGAAAATCAAGTAGTAGAATTAGCGTATGCACTAGATACATTTTATTTTCTAGTGATGGGCGCATTTGTAATGTGGATGGCAGCTGGTTTTGCCATGCTAGAATCAGGACTGGTTAGATCTAAAAGCACAGTCGAAATATTAACTAAGAATATCGCGTTGTATTCCATTGCTTGCATAATGTACATGCTAATGGGCTACAACATTATGTATAGTGGCACCGAAAGTACGTGGTGGCCATTTGCATTTGATATTTTAGGAAGTTCAGATAATACCGCTGCAGAAGTGATTGCTAGTGGAGGTGAAACTTACTATTCGGGTCTATCTGACTTTTTCTTCCAGGCAGTATTTGTTGCAGCAACTATGTCAATCGTTTCTGGAGCAGTTGCAGAACGCATGAAGCTGTGGTCATTCTTGCTATTTGCTGTTGTTATGACAGGGTTCATTTATCCAGTTCAAGGCTTTTGGAAATGGGGTGGTGGATTTTTGGATCAAGCCGGATTCCTTGATTTTGCTGGATCAGGTGTTGTTCATATGTGCGGAGCGACTGCGGCATTGGCTGGAGTAATTTTACTTGGTGCGCGCAAAGGACGATATACACCTGATGGCAAAGCAGTGGCTATGCCTGGAGCAAACATGCCGCTTGCTACTCTGGGTACTTTTATACTCTGGATGGGCTGGTTTGGATTTAATGGCGGTTCAGAGCTTATTGTTTCAAATGTCGCAGAAGCTAATGCTGTTGCGTTGATATTTGTAAACACTAATACAGCAGCAGCAGGCGGCGTTATTGCAGCATTAATCACTGCAAAGTTGATGTTTGGCAAAGCTGATTTATCAATGGCTTTAAATGGTGCGTTGGCAGGTTTAGTGTCAATTACTGCAGAACCTCTTACACCAACACCATTGTTAGCTACTATTATCGGCGCAATTGGCGGAATAATTGTTGTGTTTAGTATTGTTACTTTGGATAAGTTTAAATTAGACGATCCAGTAGGTGCGATATCCGTACATGGCGTATGCGGTTTGTGGGGACTTATCGCTGTCGTATTCTCTAACTCTGAAGCAAATCTTGGTACGCAGCTTTACGGTGCATTTGCAATCTTTGCATGGACGTTTATCGTCTCAATGATCTTCTGGTTTATCATCAAGATGATTATTGGAATCAGAGTGAGTGAAGAAGATGAAATGGAAGGTGTAGATATCTCTGAATGTGGTATGGAAGCCTATCCTGAGTTCGTTAACAAATAGTAAAACTCCTGGTATTAAGTGTGCCAACCTTGGCGCCCCTTGTGGAAACAATGGGCGCCATTTTTTATATTAGCTTTTTAAAAAATTAGGCATTGCAAATGCGGCTAAATGTGTGTCGTAATTATAGTACTGAGTGTTAAATGATAAATGCTTAGCATCTTTATCCCTAACTAGATGAATATCATTTTTTGCCGCCATTGTTGCTGACCACCAGCCTGTAGGGTATACCGGTTGAGGGAAAAATAATGTTTTCGTTTGCTTGAATTTTGCGGCCAGCATTTCGTTTTTCATCGGTACAGTAATACTCTCCCAGTGAGCAATTGGAGATTCGCTTTGTTGCATAATTATTCCATCCTGTCTTAAAGCAAATAGACATGATGAGTAGAAATCTCTGCAAAATAAGCCTTTTGCAGGGCCAATGGGATCTGTGCTATCAATAATGATGACATCAATACTTTCTCTATCGACATTTTTCATCCATTCAATTGCATCTGAGAATATAAAGTGACATCGAGGATCTGTATTAACGCTACATAGCTCAGGAAAGTATTTCTCAGATAAACGTGTTACACGCTCATCGATTTCTATCTGAGTAATTTTTTCGACACAGTCATGTTTAGCTACTTGCTGCAAAGTGCCGCAGTCGCCACCGCCGACTATTGCAACATGCTTAGGGCATGCATGACTAAATAGAGCTGGATGACTCATCATTTCATGGTATATAAAATTATCACGGCTAGATAACATGATGAATCCATCTAGCACCATAAGATTGCCAAAACTTTCGGTCTCATATATCTCTATATGTTGGTAAGCTGAAGTTTCTTGGTGGACTAATGCTTTAGTTTTAAGTGAAAATGCGCTACCTATATCTTCTGCCACTTCAGTAAACCATTGATCATTATTTTGTATAGTCATGGGTCAAATTAAATACAGTTGCATTAAAATAAATTATGTCATCAAGCAATAAAAATATAATCAAGCCAAATAAGGCTTGGTGTGTTGATCAGGCAAAAGAATTCTACAGTATTTATGAGTGGGGTGAAGGCTATTTTGATGTGAATAATCAAGGTAATGTTGTTGCAACTCCTGGGGGTGATGTAAAAATTGATTTGGTTAAAGTCTGTCAAGAAGTTAAGCGGCTTGGTTTATCCTATCCACTATTAGTTCGTTTCCCGCAGATTTTACAGGCACGCAGTAAAGAGATTGATACAGCTTTTGAATATTCTGCCAAGAAGTATTTTTGCTCGCTAACACATATACCTTGTTACCCAATTAAAGTTAATCAGCAGAGGACCGTAGTTGAACATATATTGTCAAGCCAATGTGAAAGCATTGGATTAGAGGTGGGTAGTAAAACAGAATTGTTAGTTGCTTTAGGGTTAATAGAAGAACAAACACATGTGTTGGTGTGTAATGGCTATAAAGATCGTGCATATATTCGTTTAGCTCTTTATGCGCAGTGTATGGGTATTAATGTATTTATTGTTATTGAGAGCCCATCAGAATTGTCAATTATTAAACAAGAAAGTGAACGCTTGGATTTGATTCCCAATATAGGATTACGTTTAAAACTAAATAGTGTTGCCGAAGGGAATTGGCAAAACTCAGGAGGCAAAGATGCTAAATTTGGTTTAGATGCAAAAGATATTTTGTTTTGTTTGGATAAATTAACTAAATGGAATTGTCAAACATGGCTAAAGCTAATTCATTTTCATATGGGATCACAGATATCAAAACTAAATGAGTTTGCTATTGGTTTGCGAGAGGCCATGCATGTATACAATGAAATATACAAGCTAGGAGTTAAATTAAAATACATAGATGTAGGTGGTGGTCTAGCGATAGATTATGCTTCGCAACATGATGCCAGTTACTTCTCGCGCGCTTATACGATTCAAGAATATGCTGATGTCGTAGTGGAAAATATTAAAACGTATTGTGATCTGCATGGAATACCAATTCCTACCGTTCTAACAGAAAATGGTCGAGCTATATCTGCACACCATGCAATGTTAATCACTAATGTAGTGAGAGTTAGAGAATATGAAGAAATAAATAATGATATCAACGCATTTCAAAGTGATAGCGATGAATTAGTGAGTTTGGGGCGCCAACTCAATCAACTCGTAGATGATGGTGTGAAAGATATAAGAAGTCATAAAGTTAAATTTGAGTTGATGCTAAATGAAAAACTGTTTCGTGGCGAAGTTGACTTAGAAACAAAGGCATGGGCCGAACAAGTAATGCGTAAGTGTGAAGCCTATGTAATGCTTCATAATCACGATAAGCAACATATGTCATTATCAAGTGTAGAAAA
>Ga0181593_10004609_pt1 | contig 12566 bp, 7 predicted proteins | sample 071ome_19_FD_133756 | JGI IMG/M metagenome (GOLD analysis project Ga0181593, IMG submission 133756) | Coastal salt marsh microbial communities from the Groves Creek Marsh, Skidaway Island, Georgia - 071413AT metaG (megahit assembly) | ecosystem: Environmental > Aquatic > Marine > Intertidal zone...
TCGACGCGCGCGGTGTTTTCCTCGGGCAGAAGCGAGCACGTGGCATAGATCAGGCGCCCACCGGGCTTGGCGAGCGGGGCGGCGCGATCGAGCAATTCGTTCTGAGTGGCCGTGAGATTGGCGAGATCAGCGGGCGTGATATGCCAGCGGGCATCGGGATTGCGCCGCCATGCGCCGGTGCCCGAACAGGGCGCATCCACCAGAACGCGATCAAAGCTGCCGGCCTGGCGTTTTAGCCATTTGTCTCCGTCTTCCAGGATGCGTAGCGTGGCATTGTGAATGCCCGCGCGGCGCAGCCTGAGTTTACTGCGCTCCAGGCGGCCCACGGACACATCGCAGGCGACGATGCGGCCCTTATTGTTCATGGCCGCGGCGATGGCGAGGGTCTTGCCGCCCGCCCCCGCGCACAGATCAATGACGGCATCACCGGGCTTTGCGTTCACCAGCTGTGCGCAGATTTGCGAGGCTTCGTCCTGCACCTCAAAGAGTCCGCTTTTGAATCCTTCGTGCGCGCCCAAAGCAATTCGGGCGGGCAATCGAACACCGAGCGGCGATAGCGGTGTGGGCTGTGCATCTAGACCCTCGCGCTTCAGGAACGAGAGCACGTCATCGCGGGTGCTTTTGAGAACATTCACGCGCAGATCAAGCGCGGCTTCTTCACCCAGGGCGGCGATTTCCTTATCCGCATCGTCGCCAAATGCAGCATCGAACTTCTCCAGAAGCCAGTCGGGGCACTCCAATGCGGCGGCGCGCGGCGCTTCCGCGCCGGTGTCTTTGGTCAGCACATCGAGTAGATATTTTTCATCGGAAGAAAGTGGCCGCGGGCCATGTTTGGCACCCGAAAACAAGCCCGCAACTGAATCGACGGATTTGTTTTCGCCGCGCACGAGATTACCCATCACAAGCATGCGCGCGCTGGGTGCCTTGCTTCCCAACGCAAACGACAAGCGCGCGCGATGCCTGAGAACCCGCCAAACCTGATCGGATACCGCGCGCCGATCCTTCGCGCCGAAGAAGCGCCGGGCGCGGAAATAGGCCGACATCACACCATCCGCCGGGCGGTCCGTCGACAAGACTTCGTCGAGCAGTTCGATGGCCGCTTGGATACGTGAGGAAGGCGTCATCGGGTCAAACGCCTCAGCATAAAGGTGTTTTGCATTTTTGTTTTTGTCGGCCTTCGCCGACGGGGCGCGATGCGGGCGTCATGACGGGCGTCTTTCCCCCGCGGGGAGAAGCGTCAGGTGTTGTTGAGGCGGTAGTTGGGCGCTTCACGGGTGACAGTAACATCGTGTACATGACTTTCGCGCATTCCCGAGCCGGTGATGCGCCGGAACTTAGCGTTCTTCTGTAATTCGGGAATACTGGCATTGCCGGTGTAGCCCATGGCCGCTTTCAGTCCGCCGACGAGTTGGTGAATGACCGCACCGGCAGGACCTTTATATGGCACGCGGCCTTCGATGCCTTCCGGCACCAACTTCATGTTATCGCGCACTTCCTCCTGGAAGTAGCGATCGGCCGAGCCGCGCGCCATGGCGCCAAGCGAGCCCATGCCGCGATAGTCTTTATAAGTGCGGCCTTGATAGAGGATCACTTCGCCGGGACTTTCTTCCGTGCCGGCCAATAGCGAGCCGATCATCACGCAATCCGCACCGGCGGCGATGGCTTTGGCGATGTCGCCCGAGGCTTTGATACCGCCGTCAGCAATGACCGGAATGCCCTTTTTCTTCGCGACTTCGCCGACTTCGAGAATGGCGGAAAGCTGCGGCACGCCGACACCGGCGACAATGCGCGTCGTGCAGATCGAGCCCGGCCCGATGCCGACCTTCACCGCGTCCGCGCCTGCATCGATGAGCGCGCGCGCCGCTTCGGGCGTTGCGATGTTGCCGGCGACAACCTGCGTGTAATTGGACTGGCGCTTGATCCTGTTTACGGCGTCGATCACACCGGACGAATGACCGTGTGCGGTATCGACCACAAGCACATCGACACCTGCATCCAGCAGTGCCTCAGCGCGGGCGTAACCGTCGTCGCCGACCCCGGTCGCCGCGGCGACGCGCAAGCGGCCCTGCTCATCTTTACAGGCCAAGGGGTAGGCACGCGCCTTCTCAATATCCTTCACCGTGACAAGACCAACGCAGCGCCGCTCATCATCGACCACGAGAAGTTTCTCGATGCGGTACTGATGCAGGAGTTTGACCGCTTCGTCGCGGCTGATGTTTTCCGGCGCCGTGATCAGGCGATCCTTAGTCATGAGCGCGCTGACAGGCTCTTTCATGTTTGTGGCAAAGCGCATATCGCGGTTTGTGAGAATGCCGACAAGCTTGCCGGTTTCGCGCTCGACCACCGGAATGCCGGAAATCTTGTGCAGATCGCGTAAGCGCAGTGCGTCGGCAAGGGTTTGATCGGGGAATATCGTGACCGGATTGACGACCATGCCGGACTCGAATTTTTTCACCCGGCGCACTTCCTGCGCTTGGTCTTCGGCGCTGAAGTTCTTGTGAATGACACCGATGCCGCCAGCCTGCGCCAAGGCAATGGCGAGACCGCTTTCGGTCACGGTATCCATGGCCGCAGAGATCAGCGGAATGTTCAGAGAAATGGTTTTGGTCAGGCGCGAGGAGGTATTGGTCTGGGCAGGAAGAACCGATGAGGCCGCGGGGACGAGCAGAACGTCGTCAAACGTCAGGGCTTCAGGTATTTCCATATGTCCTCCAGTCCTCGCCCCCTAGCTGTGATGCCCGGTGCGCAAATATGTACCGGGCGGCCTTAAAAGGTGCGGGGTTATGGCACGATTTATGGGGTGATACAAGGCCGGGGGCGGGGCAGCGAACCCGCTGATTTCACGCCCCGACTCAGCCCTTAAAACCGGTGGCGACCAGGTACATTTCGGCGGAATCCTGACGGCTGGCGGGGGGCTTCACGTGACGCACGGAGGCGCAGCGCTGTTTGATCTGCTTGAGAAGCTCGCCCTCGGTACCACCCTGGAAAACCTTACAGACAAATGTACCGCCTGGCGCGAGCACTTCGGCAGCGAATTCCCAAGCCGCTTCCGCGAGGCCCATGATGCGCAGGTGGTCCGTCTGATTATGGCCGGTCGCGGGTGCGGCCATATCGCTCAAGACGATGTCGGCCGGGCCGTTCAGCGCCGCTTTCAGTTTGCCGGGCGCGCGCGGATCGAGGAAGTCGAGGGTCATGCACGTTGCGCCCTCGACCTCGTCCCATTCATTGATGTCGATGGCCACCACCGAGCCGCCGCCTGCGTCCCGGGCATTCACACGCGCACATGCAACCTGTGTCCAACCGCCCGGTGCCGCGCCGAGATCAACGACCTTCTTGCCCGGTTTTAAGAAGTGAAGCTTGTCGTCCAGTTCCAAAAGTTTGTAGGCCGCACGTGAACGGTACCCCTCTTCCTTCGCGCGCGCGACGTAAGGGTCATTCAACTGGCGCTGCAGCCACCGCGTGGACCCGACAGGGCGTCCGCGGGCGGTTTTGACCCGCACGGTCAACCCCCGGCCGGATGTCGATGTTAGTCCAGAACGTTTGGAGCGGCGTTTACCGCCGCTACCTTTTCGCTGAGTCATGCGAACAAAACACTCACGCTTGCGCCGACGGCATATGCAATTCGCCGTCAGCAACGCGCAACATGGAGGGGTGGATCATATCCATCAGCAGGCCTTCGCGCAGGCCGCGGTCGGCCACACGCAACTTGCCCACGGGCCACTGCTTGCAAATGGCTTCCAGGATGGCGCAGCCGGCGAGCATGAGATCCGCGCGCTGCCAGCCAATACACGGTTCCGCAGCACGCTGCTGCAGGGTCATGGAACAAAGAGACTGGCTGGTGGCATGTACGGTTTCAAAATCAAGTGTAATGCCGTCCACCACCGCGCGATCATAGCGCTCCAACCCCATATGCAGTCCGCCCAAGGTCGTCACAGTGCCCGAGGTGCCAATCATCTGGGCCGTACCGTGGGTGATCTTCTCGCGGATGGCATATTTATTTTCAAATGGCTCGAGTAATTGGGACACCCGTTCGACCACAGCCTGATACGTACGGGTACACAGGTCTCCGCCGCCGCAATCTTCCGCGACCGTGACCACACCCATGGGCAATGAGATGCACCCTTTGACCGACAGACTGCGGTCTTCATGCACCTCGACAAACAAAACTTCCGTCGATCCGCCGCCGATATCGAATATCACCGCATAAGGAATGGAAAAATCCAACAGCGCCGCACAGCCCTTGAGCGCAAGCGTGGCCTCCTCCTGCGGAGAGATGATTTCCAGGTCCAGTCCCGTTTCCGAAACAACGCGGCTTAAAAATTCTGAGCAATTCGAAGCGCGCCGGCACGCCTCCGTAGCAACCTGGCGGGAGGTGACGACCTTTCTGCGGGTCATCTTGTCCGCGCAGCGTTTAAGCGCATCTATAGTTCTGTCCATCGCACTTTGCGCAAGACATCCGTTGGCACTCAGACCTTCTCCCAACCGGGTAATTCGGGAAAACGAGTCTACGATCCTGAATTCGCCGCGATGGTCATCACCCGGCAATGCGCGCGCGACGAGCATACGGCAATTATTGGTTCCAAGATCGAGCGCCGCAAACGATGCGTCTTTGCCGCGCGACGCCGACTTTGAAGCTGAGCAATTTGGATCTACCTTGCCCATCTCAAGCGACGCGGCGGCCTGCGCATTCGCGCCGGCGCCAGTTTTAACGGCCATTCGCCGATAATCCTTTTATGTCCCGGCGCGCCAACATCTGTGGCGCTGCCCCCTTCCACGTATGAGCATGCTATCGGCTTCACTGGCCAAGGAAAAGGCCCGTAACCGCTTCCTTTATGGAAACAATTGCCCGAAATCCCCTTGAATCCGGGATCAGTTTCCACAAGGATGCCGCCCTTCCTCAAAAGGGGCCGGATACCTATATTCGCGGCCCGGGCAAGACAGCGCCGTTGCTGGGGGATCGTCTAATGGTAGGACAGCGGACTCTGACTCCGTCAATCTAGGTTCAAATCCTAGTCCCCCAGCCAATTTTACTTCCGTGCCGTTCAGCTAGTTCGATCTGAGATCGAATCCCCGTGGTTACGCGAGCCAAAACCCGCGTATCCACAAATTCATGCGGTAAATTATACGGAAATGTCGAATTGGCCGCAGTCCAGAGGGCTGTATCCAGAGGCTGGGTTTAATCGGCGTTCACTCGCTCGCTTATCGATTTCAGCGCATATTCCAACGCCGCGTCACGATTTTGCAGGGCGATTCGTTTGAATTCTTCTTTGGAAAATAGCGGAAAGTATGGCGAGAATTCTTCGTGTAGGTCTAACAGCGCAAACAATCTCTGCCGCAAATCGTGAATTTCGGAATCTGTAATTCCCAGTTTGCGTAGCGCAGCGATTTGAACTGAAAGAGCAGTAATAATTGGGTCAAATCGAATCCCGACACCTTCGGCCCGAAATATGGATTGCACGACTTCATCGTCGTACCGCCAGTTTTTGCTGTTCTCAAAGTGCTCCGGCGGAAGCTTTTGGCTTCGGTACTTGATGTAAAGATCTACTTCTTCGGTGGGCGTACCATAATCGAAAAAAATTGCATTGCGCGGGCCTGGTTGAGGTTGGAATACATTTGGATATTTATTGTAAATCTGTCGTTCGTAGGCAGGAAGAAGCGCCAGGTCCGGCCGCGCTGAAAGACGCCGCGCTCCTGCGCTGTGCAGGGTACGCAAATTCCAAATCACGAGGTCGCCAGGTTCTGAAGGTACGATGTGAATCGCTTTTTTCGGCCATCCCACCTCAAAACTTTCGCCATCGATCTCCAGAGACCTAAAAAAGTCCATCACCATCGCGCTATCGGCCACGTGTTCGCGAATGCCACCTCGGTGGCTGCCTGCGACCACGAGCAGTCCGCCGCTCCAATGCTTGTAATTTTGGAGGTAGACCGCAAAGCGGTACCCACGAAAAATCTGATCCGTCGAACTGAACCAAAACTCATTCAAGGACTGAGGGGTGCCGCGAGCGTCAAAGTGCAACTTTGCGAACGGCGAATTCGTGAGTTGACCGACCTCCGCCTCATAATCTACGTGGGACTCACCATAGTAATATAGCGGCCCAGGCATCAGAGCGCGGGCTATGGCTAAGACGCGAGGCTCCACGGCGGCCCAACGCAACGACGGGCAGCTCATGAGCTCCGGGAAATTGCCCTCGAATACGGCATTTTCGTTTTCTAAATTCTGCGCCAGAACTTCCATTTGTTCCTGCGAGTAAACGTTTTTCACCAGGCAATAACCGTACGTCTCCGCAATGCGGCGGATGGACTCTAGATCGTCGAATGCAGCGCTGTACGGACTGGACATGAAAAGCGCACCCAAATGGCAATGTCCCGCATTTAGACTAAGAGGGAGTGTAGGCCAATATTTATACCCTCACCCGCCATGCCAACAACGTGCCAAGTATTCTCATTTCCAGCCCCAGTTGGCACGCTCATTGAGATAGGTGCCTAGGATTAGGATTCCCTCCTAGGAGTTGCGCGCTGATGCTACCAAAGACGAAGGCCTCCGTTCGCGCTGCAAGCAACACCTGTACAACGCGAAGGGCCGAAGTCATTGAATAAAATCGATTGCGACCAGACTCTGACTCCGTCAATCTAGGTTCAAATCCTAGGCCCCCAGCCAATCGAGTCATTCACCCCACTTGGCGAGATATGCGGCGTAAGCTTTTTTCCAGGCGTCAGACCGAAAATTGCCGCCACTTTCGTGAACGATTGATAGTGGCCACGTCCCGCAAGAGACATCTTTCTCTTCAGCCTGGCGACACAAATCCATGTCGTAGAAATGAAAGTCAAAACGCTCATCGAAGAATAGGTCGCGATCAATAAGCGTCCTGCTATGGGCAGCCAGGAATAACCCATCCAGCAACTTCACGCGAAGCCCGGAAGGGCCGTAGACGTCAAGGTGTGTAGGTGGAAATCCGGTGCCATGACCGACGACACCGCTGAGGTTCGGCGGCTCATCCAGCGCAAAATTCTCGTCAATGAAAATCCAACTGGGTTGGCGGGGCAGTCGGCGCACATTACCAGCAACACCCAGAATTTGAAACGCATTCAAACCGTTCAACACATGGGCCATCCAGTAATAGTCCAGTATATGAAGGTCGTCGTGGGCGAATATCAGAGTGCACGGCGTGTTTTCTACTTCGCGTATGACAGAATTGTACAACGCCGGCAGTCCTACCTTGTTCTCCGGAAACAGGCACACGTCCATGATTGGAATTTTCTGCAACGCAAGTGAGCGGCCGGTGGCGGTGTTTGTGTAGAAATCCGCCGCGCTGACACGTGATGCAACGATGAATTTAACCCGATTCAAGGGATCTCCGATCTATGGCGTCATGGCCGGATTGAAGGTCGCGCGACAACCACGACACGTACTATGTCGCATTATTTAAAGGGTTTGCCATCGTCTCATAAGGGATGCTTTCGTTCAAAGGCAATGGATGTCCTCCGGCTGGCTCTGGAGATAACCCGCGACGTCAAGCCCAAGCCACAAACATTGGCGGCGGTGAAAGCAGCCTTGCCAAACACGCGGCAAGTGATGGAACTCATCAGCGTGATTGCCGCTTACAACATGACATCGCGCATCATCTTGACGACCGGCATTGATATGGAAGAGTGAGAGTATCTCGCGTCGTCACTCCCCCTTATCAATCAATCTGCGTCGATTGTGATCTCTCCATAAGACCACGGATGATCGCGGCAAATGTAGGTGTGCACTCCGGGCTCGCTAAATGTCAGCTTTGCGGTTTGGCCAGGCGGGACCGGACCTGTCGTCCATGATCCGTCCTGTGCCTCGATGGTGTGCGTCTCCTTGCCGTTATTGCTCCAGGTGACCTCCGTGTTCACCGCTACACGAGAACGCTGAGGAGCAAACGCATATTCATCGAACGTCGTTTCCATGACGCCCAGACCGCTGTCTCTGACCTCGGTTCCCATCTCAATGATATCGGACGGAAACACGCGGCCGGTCCAGGACGTTTCGGTGGGCGGTGTTGGCGGCGGCTCTCTTTCCGCAACAGTTCCGCCAATCTTAAATGCCCAAAGCGAGTCGCTTGCCATAGCGGCAACGTATTGTTCGCCATCGACCTCGTAGGTCACGGCCGAGCCGCTGACATCCGAACCAGTTTGGAAATCCCAAAGCAAGTCACCGCTTTCAGCGTTATAGACCTCGAATTTGCCATCGGGCTCGCCGTGGAACAAGACGCCACCGGCACTCGCCAAAAATCCACTACCGTTTCGAATGGCGTAAGACTTCGGCACGCGCCAGACGACTTTGTTGCTTTGGGTATCAAATGCGATGAGCTCAGACTTGATCATCACACCTGGAATGCCGCGCAACGCCGTGGCACTGAAAAACCGCGGAGATTCATAACGACGCAGATAAAGCGGCCAAGGCGAAGAGGCCATGTACACGTATTGTGTATCCGGGCTGTACGCTAGGCGGGCCGCACGAACCGTGTTCACGATATACATGCCGTTCAACAAGTCGTAGTCGATAGGATCGTAATGACATAACAACTTAAATCCTTCGGGCACCATGTCCGCCGGTGTGCACGTCGGACCGATGGGCTCAACACCAAGCGGAAATGGTTGCGTCGCAGACGTCATCACGCGCTCGTTTTGCGGAACAGCCCTTTCCACGACCGGCACGAGAGGCTCCCCGGTTTCGCGGTCAAGTTGGAAGTAGTAACCGTCCGTGCGCATAAGTCCCAAGGCCTTGCGGACTTGGCCGTCGAACTCCGCTTCGTAGAGCATGACCGGATTGGTGACATCTTGTTCCCAGATATCGTGGTGCACCAATTGAAAATGCCACTTGCGTTCACCGGTCCTGAGGTCAAGCGCGACTATGGAATCCGTAAAGAGGTTATCGCCTTCGCGCAGCTCACCGCCCCATTGCGGAACGGGATTACCGACACCGAAGTAAACCATACCCAGGTCGGGATCGATCGTCGGGGTGACCCACACGCCTCCGCCGCCGCGCTTCCACTCGTCATTGTCGGGCCAAGTATCGCCGCCATACTCTCCCGGCTCGGGAACCGTGAAAAAGGTCCAGAGCTTTTCGCCGGTCTGAGCGTCCAGACCTGAGATACGGCCGCGGATACGGTAGTCACCATTTGCCAATCCGGCAATCACCACCCCATCTGCATAAGCGGGCGCAGCAGATATAAATTGTCCGGTCGAAGATTGCGTTTGAGAGCTGCTTTCCGGAGCATTCTCGTCGCCGATCTTTGTGCTCCAGAGCTGTTCTCCGGTGCCGGCATCGAATGCAACGATGGAAGAGTCCGCCAGACCTGCGAAGACTTTGCCTTCACCGATGGCGACGCCTTTATATAACCCAACCGTGGACACAGGTGCCTTCGCCGACCAGATTGTTTCACCTGTCGCCGGATCGAGCGCGAGAACCTCGTCGCCAACCGTTATATACATGCGACCGTTTACCACGACCGGCACGGCTCTTGACCTTGACGTGCCCCACTCACGCACCCAGGCCGCGCCGAGCGACTTGGCTGTGTCCGTGTTGATTTGATCGAGCTGCGAAAAGCGGGTGCTGCCCCAATCGCCCTCCACCATCGGCCAGTTTTTACTTGCCGGCGCGCGCAGGTCCGATTCAACTTCGCTCGGTTCACACCCGCCAACAACAAGGGCTGCGATCAAAATGCCCGCCGACGTAGTCAATTCTCTCGGTTTAAACGTCCGTCTCATTATGTGTCCTCCTAATCACACGCCCCGAAGGCTCGCGTCTGAACGCATTCTTCGACGGAGCACTTGCCCCACCGAGAAAAATTTCTTCAATCTCCCCCGTCTACAAGGCCGATAGCACATAAATATAGCGTGGAGCAGCGTGGCGGTGAAACAGGGACAATGCAAGTCCTGTTCTGACATCATGCAAAATGGGGGCCTCGGTTACCGCGAAAGTATTGCCCGGTAATCGATTGGGCGCATAGGATGCCGCCGGTCATAAAATAGACTTGCCCGTCTTTTGCACACGCGCCGATTAATCTCGCCGCACGGACAGGCGGAACTGGAGTGGTGAGATTTGGTCGTACAGTTTGATTTCAATTTCTTTTGCCGCAAAAAAAATGCCTGCGTTTCTATTCTAGTTCTGGCTTCGAGCTTGGCATTTGCGAGCGATGTATTTGCCCAACGCGCGAATGAAAATGTGGTCACGAGCGCCCAAGATGCGTTCGGCACGACGGTGGGCGATGACGACGTCGGTTTATACAGCTCGGAAAGCGCGCGCGGTTTTAGCCCAAAAGATGCCGGCAACATGCGCATCGAGGGATTGTATTACGACCAACAAAGACCCTTTGCTTTCGGCACACAGCTGGTTGAGAGCACGGCAATTCGCGTGGGGTTAAGTGCGCAATCCTATCCATTTCCTGCCCCCACGGGCATTGCGGACATTCGCTTGCGTCTTCCGGGTGATGAAACAATCACCAGCTTTAGTACAAATTATGGACCGTACACCTCTTCGTATGGCGGCCAATTAGATCTGCAGACGCCGCTCATCGAAGATGAATTGGGGACGGTGTTAAGCATTGCGGGCAAACAAGCCGAGACCGACCACCACGGCGTTTATTATTCGATCGACCTGTCCGGCCTTGTTCACTGGAGACCAACGGAGAATACGGAGATCATTCCATTCGCGCAGTACAGCAAGGGATTTGATTCCGAGCTCAAACCGCTCATCTTTACCGGCGGCGCCTATTTTCCACCAAAGATCGATCGAAGCGTCTTTTTCGGACAGGAATGGGCGCGCCGCAAAAGCCGGACAGAATTTGACGCGGGCCTGATTGCCCGTGGGCAACTCACGAAAAATTGGCGGCTGCAAGCAGGCGCGTTTCGTTCATATAACGGCCTAACATCCGACGGCGCCATATTGTACCGCAACACGCAGCCGGACGGCACCGCCGATCTGGAAATTCGCCGCTCACCGCCGCCAGTGAAAAGATCCTATTCCGGCGAAGTCCGGGCGTCGGGCGTCTTCGACGAGGGACCTAGACGGCACACTGTGCATTTGTCCGCGAGAGGGCGGCTTGTAAGACGCTCGTTCGGTGGAGAGGACACCGTATCCTTTGGCACTGCGACCATCGGCGTGCCTATCGTTCTGCCCGAACCGACCTATAACCTCAGCCCGCAAAGCATCGACAAGGTGCGCCACGGTACAGTTGGCGCCAGCTACGTAGCGCAATGGCAGGATGTAGGTGAAATCAGTGTTGGTTTGCAAAAATCTTTTTATAACCGCACGGTAATTCAGCCTGGCCTTCCGGATGCGGTTTCAAGCAGAAGTCCATGGCTCTACAACGGCACCATCGCGATCTATTTAAGCGATGCATTAAGTGTTTACGGAAGCTATGCACGGGGCTTGGAAGAATCGGGCATTGCTCCGGAAAATGCTTCAAACCCGGGTGAGGCGCTGCCTGCCAGCCTGACGGAACAAGTTGATGCGGGGCTTCGCTACAAGATCACATCGGACCTCACTTTAGTTGCTGGTGTTTTTGAAGTCAGCAAACCGTATTTTGATCGGGACCTATCCAACCTTTTTACGCGCGTCGGGTCACTGCGTCACAGGGGGATTGAGTTGTCTCTCTCCGGCGAGCCCGTCGAAGGATTAAAAATTATCGCGGGAGCACTGCTGCTTCAGGCCCGCGTATCCGGAACGACGGTTGATCAAGGTCTTATTGGAGAAGTGCCTCCGGGACGTGTTCCAGCGCTCATTCGCCTGAATGCAGATTACGGTCCTGCGGCTTGGCGCGGCTTTTCCGTGAATGCTCAGCTCAATTTTGAAGATTCGCACTACGCAAACCGCATCAATACATTCAGAGCTCAGTCATCTACGACATTGGACATGGGCGTCCGCTATAATTTCAATGCTTTTGGGTCTTCCGCATCCATCCGCGTGGATGTAGACAATGTAACCGATGAGTACATCTGGACCGTGAACGGCGCGTCCGGTCAGTACGAACCTCTGGAACCCCGCAAATTCACAGTGCGATTTGCTGCGGATTTCTGATTTTTCACTATTTCTGAATTGGCGAATTTCCTTTTGTACAACCTAAAACTCTCCCTACCAGCCTCATTCCAAAATAGACGCGGCGTTTTTTACTTGGCGGCGCTGTTTGTCTTTTTGCTAGTTGCCGATAACGCACACGCCCAGCGGGCCTCGGAAAACGTCGTCACGAGCGCGGAAGATGCATTTGGCACATCCGTCGGCGAAGATAGCATTGGTCTATACAGTTCTCAGGCCGCGCGCGGTTTCAGCCCGAAGGATGCGGGCAATATGCGCATTGAAGGTCTGTTTTACGACCAGCAGGGCAACTTTGGGTTTACCAATCAGCTCATTCAAAGCACGACAATTCGCGTGGGTTTGAGTTCGCAATCGTATCCTTTTCCTGCACCTACGGGCATCGCGGACATTCGGTTGCGATTACCTGGCGACAAAACAATCACCAGCGTTTCCGGACATTACGGTCCATACGGGTCTTCTTATGGCGGAGAGGTAAACCTTCAATCTCCGATTATCAATGGAA
>Ga0181593_10004610_pt1 | contig 12564 bp, 16 predicted proteins | sample 071ome_19_FD_133756 | JGI IMG/M metagenome (GOLD analysis project Ga0181593, IMG submission 133756) | Coastal salt marsh microbial communities from the Groves Creek Marsh, Skidaway Island, Georgia - 071413AT metaG (megahit assembly) | ecosystem: Environmental > Aquatic > Marine > Intertidal...
CATCGTGCCTTCCAGACCGAGGGCGGCCCCGATCGAGAACCAGATATAGGCCATATCATAATCCGGCTCCTCGAGCATCAGCAGATGATATGTGGCAAATTGCGGGATGGCCGCCGGGTCACCATTATCAATGCGCGCCTTGAGACGGTTTCCCACCAAACCGCGAACCTCTTCAATGATGTCCTCGGGAAGATAGCCTGTCAGCTCGTCCGACAGCTCCTCGGCCGCCTCGATTCCGCCAAGCTGCGCGGCCCATGACCAGTTGAGCGCCGCTGCGAAATTCTGCGGGGTACCCTTGCCGGCATGCATCAGCAGCGCCAGATTGTACTGCGCGTCATGCTGGTTGTCGTCGGCCTGAAGGGAAAACAGTTTCACCGCGTGGGGAAAGTTCTTGGCCTTCACAGCCTGCATGGCTTCGTTGAAGGTGGCGTCGCTGCTACTGATCTGCGCCGATGCAGGAAGATAGGACAGAGCCACGCACAGACAGAACGCGCAGGATGCAAGGACCGACGTCACGGTTTGTCTAGAACGCCGCAACGGAATCACCCTACCTACCTGCCATCATGACAAGTTGGAGGTAGAGAATTCGGAGTTTGAAATTCGAATTTGGCCGGCGTTCATAGACAACGATACGCGGTCGGTCAGTGCCGGGTTTCTGAAACTCGATTGATGTGTTTTCGGGAAGAACGACGCCTTCTCTTTCCAGCGTTTCCTGTGGATCGCGGGCGAAAATATCGGCGAATTCCTTATCAATCCAGATCAGTGCCAATGCCTTGCCAAGAATGTCGGGCAGACGTTCGCGCACATCAGCCCGTGAGGTAAAGGTCACCTGATCCGAAACCAGATCATAGCGTGGGCCGGTCGCCCGCTTCACTGGCAACTTTTTCGGTTCTATGGGAACCAAGGCATTTTTGGTGGTCTGGCTCATGTTGTGACCCGGTATCTCAACTCAACAAAACATCGCAGGAGGTCATGAACATGATGCCATTTTCCAAGGAAATCGCAACCGCTAAGCGTTCCATGGCAAATCGCATCCAATTTGGCACGGAAATTGAAGAGTTTGTCGGGAGCAACAGACGAGGGCACCATGATTCCGACCATTCGCAACGCGTTGAAAATGGCAAGCAGCGAGATCGATATTGTTTCCAACAACCTGGCCAATTCAGGGTCGACAGGTTTCAAGCGGAGCGACGGTAATTTTCTGCATTCCTACGCTGAGGACATCCCGATTCCGGGATTGAATGTCGGTTTTGGCGTTGTGCATGAAGAGCCACGGCGCCAGGACAATAAGCAGGGATCGCTGCGAGTCACAAACAATTCGCTTGATATGGCGGTGAATGGGGTCGGAATGTTCATCACCGCTAATCCGGATGATAACGGGATCTCCTACACTCGCGATGGATCATTCCTGATTGACAATGCGGGTCGGCTGACCACAACGAATGATCGCGCCGTGCTGAACGAAAATGGGCAGGCGATTGTGATCCCGCCAACCCGCAGGGATGCTGACGGGCGCGAATCGCTGCTTGATGTAATCAATATCGACAATCGCGGCGGCATCAACTTGACCTATGGTGATGGTGTGATCGTCAATGCGGGCAATGTGGGACTTGCCCGATTTGGCAATATCGCCGGACTGAAGCCGGTTGGCGGTGCACATTTCGTGGCGACCGAAAAGTCGGGGCCGCCTATTGTCGGTGTGGCGATGGAGCAGAATTACGGGCAAGTCGTGCAAGGCCATCTTGAGGCATCAAACACCAATGTTTCAGACGAGCTGGTGAAGCTGATGCGGGCCCAACAGGCCTATGCCGGCTCCTCGCGGCTTTTGCAGTCAGCTGTCGAAATGTCGAAGCGCCTGAGCAGCTAGGCCACTCTGATTACTGGCTGATTGCGGCGTTGCCTACGATTCCCGCCGATAACAGCTCATTTCAGCGGCAGCGTCACTGCGAGATCGGTAACCTGAACGACTGTCTCGTCATCAATTCGAAGATCGCCTTCAAGGCTCACCGCCAATTTGGAGGCGATGCTGAGATTGAGGGATATCTGGCGCGGTGGTGCGCTCGCAAGCCGTGAAAGTAAAGCATCATATAGCTGCCGTGGTATGGTCGCATTGCCGCGGATTACCGGTCTGTCAATCTCGATCACAAGCTGCCCGATATTGGCCCCGATATTGGGCCCGACATCCGCACTGTCCGCTAGCTCGCCGGAACTGATTTCAAGTAAGCACTGTCCGCGGGCGATGTTCACAAGACTGCAGGAAAGATTCAAGGTTGGCTGGCTGGTGACGCTTGTCTGTCGTATTTCGGCCGTCTGCACAGCCATGACGATTCGGTCTGTCTGTTGCCAGTCATCGCTCATGCGCCAACATCACCCTTTGACAACAAGCGCCTCTCGCTCGCCAAGGAAGTGCCGTAGCGAGCTGACAGCCGATTTCTTGATCTGCGAGACGCGGCCGGTGGTAACGTCCAGCACCTCGGCGATTTCATAGACATTCAGTTCCTCTACATAATAGAGCTGGATGACAAGGGCCTCGCGCTCGGGGAGGGTGCGCAACGCCTCTTTCAGCAGGCGCCGCAGCTCTTCATCGTTGATGTTTTCCTCGGGCGTATTCTCCGGTGATACGAACCACACGGAGAATTCATCATAGACGCTGTCGAGCGACTGGTGAACATTTGCCTGGAAGGCCTGTTGCCAGCTGCTCATTTCGTCATCCGAAATCTCCATGTGTTTGGCGAGCTCTCCGGTTGTCGGCTCGCGACCAAGGCTGTTGCGAAGCTCGCGCTCGGCGACATTGGTTTTCTTCTGCATCTCGATTGTCGTACGGCAAAGATTCGAATTCTTGCGAAGGTGGTCGACAATCGCCCCACGAATCCGAATGCCGGCGTAACTCGCAAAGGTCGCGCCCTCACGAAGCGTATAGTTCTGCGCCGCGGTCACCAGGCCAAAATAGCCGATCTGGATCAGATCCTCGATTTCAACGGATGAATACACCCGCCCATGCATATGCCAGGCAATCTGGCGCACCAGCTCCATGTGGCTGGTGATCAGCTCCTCAACATCGGGTTTCTGTTCCACATACTGGTTTCGCATCATCATGTACCTGCCGTGGCAACCTCACCTGATGCAAAGAAACGAATGCCGCCATGGTCATTTGCTGCCGACGCGAGCACCGATTTGGAGATCTGCATGAGGCATTGATTCTCGGGCAGCTCGGGTTGGTCCATGCTGATCGGGCGGCGTGACACAACCGAACGCCGCATCCGCTCCGACAGGGGCATGTGACCGGCATAGCTCAGATTTACGTCAAGGAAACGCGTCGCGGTGGCCCGGAATTTCTCAAAATGCTCGGCGGCTTCCTTGGCTGATCGCGCCATGTTCACGACGATCGAGAAATTGTGAACACCAGCCTCGAGATTGGCTGCCTTGATCAGCGAATAGGCGTCAAGAAAGCTTGTCGGTTCGCCAACCAGAACGACGATCACCCGGTCAGCCGCTGCCACGAAGGCAATGGAACTGTCGGAGGCACCGGCAGGAACATCCGCGATCAACACCTCGGTCTGATCACGGAGTTCGTCGACCATCCGGATGGCCTGGTATCTTGTTGTCTGGTCGAGGTTCAGCATTTCGAGCAATCCGCTACCACCAGAAATAAATTTCATCCCAAAAGGCGCATCACACAAGACATCAGCCATGCCAGCTTCCCCTTGAATCGCGTCCATGACAAAGCGTCCCGGATTGGCGCCCAGCAGGATATGTGCATTTGCCATGCCAAAGTCGGCATCAAACAACACAGTGCGGCGCCCCTGGCGTGCAAGGGTCAGTCCCAAATTGACAGCAAGGCTGGTCTTGCCGACTCCGCCCTTGCCACTCGCTACGACGATTGAACTTGCCATATTACCCAGAATTCCTTGTCGTTTGACGAAACAGGTCGCGGCTATTTGGCAGCATTTTCCTGTAAATATTGCGCCAGGATCGGCCGCGTCGCAATTGCAATTCCACCGACAATCGACTTGGTGCCGGTGAGCAGTCCGACACCGGTGCCATCAAGTGCCAGAGCCGACAATTCGGCCGGCATCGCCTCGCATTCATCAAGCTTGGTTAGCGCGATCATCGGTTTCAGCCGGTGGTACAAGCGGCACTGGTGGCCGATCATCGTCGCGCTGCTACCACCCGGAATGGCTTGCACGACTGTTACTTTGTTGCTGCCGAGACGCTGCGTTACCTGGCGGATGGCGGTGTCTGCATCTTCTGGTGATGCATTGACATCGATGATCAACCGGTTACTGGTTTCCATAATGGCCGTTGACACTTCACCTATGCCAAGCTGCATGGTGCGCATGTTTAGAAGCCGCGCATAGGATTTGATATCCTCATTGGCGCTGATCCCCGGGCCTGTGGCCGCTGTCAGCATCATTCGTTCGGAAATGCCATGCTCCTTGAAATAGGCGGCGATCTTGGTGGCAAGCGTCGTCTTGCCGGTCCCGGAGCTGCCGATAACAAAGACCACTCGCGAATCAAAAACCGATTCTGCGTCGCGATGCACCACGCGTTTGGCAAGGGCGTTGACAAACGCCGCCACCGCCTCGTCATCATCAAGCCCAACCATATGATGGTGGAGTTGCTGAATTGCCCGTGAGGAGAAACCTGCCTGATGGAGGCGCACTGGCGCGGCATGGCCAAGGGTCACGTCAAGACCCTCGGGCCTGGTGATCATCATGCCGTCAAGCATTTGTCTGATGCTGCGAAGTTCGGTCAGCATGTCGAGATTGTTAGAGGCGTCCATGGCGCGCTCGACAAGATGATCCGCCGTGCTTGTGGGGACTGCACCACGATCCCGAACCTTGTTGATCATCTGCTGGTCAAACAGGTCTGTGAAGCCGGATCCGCCGCCAACCTCAAGGTCCAGCTTGCCGCGCGGCGCGGCGTCAGGCTGTGAGGTGACCGATTCCAGCTCTGGCGTGTCATCGCTGCTGTCGGTGGCGATCATCTCGATCCGGCCATTCCGTTTCACGGTTTCCAGGATCAGCGCGTCTTCTCCAAGCCGTTCAACGATCTTGTCCATCGCTTGCGCCGTGTCGGCAGCGGTGACGGTAATGGTTGTCATGACAAACTCCCTCTTTCTCTTGTGACGGGGGCGGCTTAGCCGGCCTCGCCGCTAATGGTGGCCACAACCTCAATCTTCCGGCTGTCCGGAAGCTCGGTGAAGGCAAGCACGTGTAAATCCTCGATGTGCTGGCGGACCAGCTGGGCGAACTGGCGGCGTATGGCGGGGGATACCACCATCACCACCTGGTCACCGCGGGCGCTGACTGTCTCGGAAGTCTCGGAAATCTTGCGCAGAAGCTGCTCGGCAAGTGTATTGTCGAGGATCAATCCTTCCTCGCCGCTCTGCCGCACCATCGTGATGAGCATATGTTCAAGCTCTGAATCGAGCGTCATTACGGGCAGCGACTGGTTGAGAGGTGCGATCTGCTGGATCAAGAGCGGGGCAAGGCGCGGGCGAAGTGCTTCGGCGGTTTCGACCGCACCAAGATTGCGCGCGGCAAGTGGCGGCAGATCTTCCAGAATGGTTCGAAGATCGCTGATTGGCACCCCTTCCTCGAGAAGTACGCGCAGAACCGCGGTGAGGCTGTGAAGGGGCACAAGCTTTGGCACCACCGACTCGACAAGATGTGGGGCTGTCTGACCCAGATTGTCGAGAAGTCCCTGCACATCATCCTGGCCAATCAACTGGCTGGCATATTTATGGAGCACCTGCGAAAGGTGCGTCGCCATCACCGATTCCGGATTGACCACGACATAGCCTTGTGACTCCGCTTCGGCCACGGACTGCTGGCTGATCCATATCGCGTCCATGCCAAAGGACGGATCTTTGACCTCGATGCCGTCAAGTTTCACCCGGCTCTCATCGCCGGCGATGGCCAGCTTTCGGTCAGCATAGATTCTGTCCTCGCCAACAATGGTTGCGCCGACACGAATGCGATAGCTGTTGCCATCCAGCGTCAGATCATCCCGGATGCGCACTGGCGGAATGACAAAGCCGAGCGCCCGCGATACCTGACGGCGGATACCGGTCACACGACTGGTCAACGCGCCGTCGCCATCCTCGGACACCAGGTTGATCAACCCGTAGCCAAGCTGGATGGAGATCGGGGCGTTATCCGCAATTTCATCAAGCTCGATCTGGTCAGGGCGTGACACTTCTTCATCGCTGTTACCGTCGGCCGGCATCGCATCCTCAGCGCGCTGTCTCTCTTTCATCAATGACCAGTAACCGGCGCCGCCGGCGATCAGCGCCGCAGCTAGAAACATGATGTTTGGCATGCCCGGCACAAAACCAATCAGCAACAGCACCCCCGAAACAGGAATCCACGCCCGCGACAGGCTGATCTGACTGCCGATATTCTCGGCCATGTCGTGCTTTGACGAGACGCGTGTAACGATAATCGCGGTTGAGATCGCCAGCAGCAGCGACGGAATCTGCGCGACCAGACCATCACCAACGGACAGCAATACATATGTCTCGGCGGCAACGTCGACAGGAAGATCGTGTTGCGCAAGGCCGATGATCAATCCGCCAACGATGTTGATCACAAGAATCAGGATTGAGGCGATGGCGTCGCCCTTGACGAATTTCGAGGCACCATCCATGGCACCGTAGAAATCGGCTTCTTCGGCGATTTCCTCACGCCGCACCTTTGCCTCTTCATTTGTCAGCACGCCGGCATTCAGATCGGCATCGATGGCCATCTGTTTGCCGGGCATGGCGTCGAGTGTGAAACGCGCCGATACTTCTGAAACACGGCCTGCACCGCGTGTGACAACCACCAGATTGATGATGATGAGAATCAGGAAGATGAACAATCCGACAGCATAGTTGCCGGAAATGACAAACTCTCCAAAAGCCTCGATGACCTTGCCCGCGGCGTCGGGACCATTATGGCCGTCGCTGAGGACAATCCGCGTGGAGGCCACGTTCAGGCCAAGTCGCAGAACCGTTGCGATCAGGATCAGGCTCGGGAAGGAGGAAAATTCAAGAGGGCGCTGGATATTGATTGCCACCATCAGGACCAGCAGCGAGACAAGGATGTTCGTGACAAAAAAGGTGTCGAGAAGGAGAACGGGAAGCGGCAGCACCATCATCGCCACAAGGGCGAGAATGCCAAACGGCATGATCATACCGCGAGCCAGTTTCGCGTAATTGTGCAGACCGAGTCGCTGGAGTGTCATTTCCATGACGCATGCATCTCCCGCTGCCCCGCCACCGGGGTGGTGGCGTCAAAATTCCAGCACCGCCTGTTCACAGCGATGCAGTCTGCGCCAATTCCCGATTCATGAAGGTCAAGCATATGTTTTCCTTGCGAAAAATAATTTCAGTTCCAGCTTTTGCAGGGCCAGCCTCGCCTTGGTTCGGCCACCCCTGTGCCTGGGCATGACAAAAGTGAGGCAAGAACCATGCCACTCAGGGAAAACATCTATAAAACAGAGGCTTATCTCGAATCTGTTTGATAAAGGACGCTGCCGTTGATGCAATGGCATGAAATCTGCATCACCCGTCGCACAGTTATTTGCCCGGGCGTGCTGCCGGGGCGCAACAGGTCGAAAGGATGTAACGGGCCATGTCACGAGTAGCTATTGCCACCCTGTCGAAGCGGATGAAGACCTTCGGCATGATCTGCGCAGCGACGCTTGCCGTTTCGGCATGCCAGACCCTCGGCGGATCTACCGCTCAAAACAACTCTTTCAAGTCGGATGACAGCTCGGCCGCGCAGCTCGCCGCCGTGCAGGAAGTCTTTGACGCCAACGCTGAACAGGTGCCTACCCTGACGGCTGTCGGGTATGCCGTGGTATCGTCACAGCCAGGACGTTCGGACTCGCAGAAGCGCCTGATGGCCATTCGCTCCGCCCGTATGGCGGCGATGCGCGATCTTGCCGAGCAGATTCATGGATTGCAGGTGGACTCGTCAACGACCGTGATCGACCTCATGGTGCAGAATGACACTTTCCGCGGTGTTGTCTCCGGTACCATCCGCGGCGCGCGTACCGTTCGGATCAACCCGACCGGGTCTGACACCTATGAAATTGTTCTCGAGATCGATCGCGAGATGATCAGCTATCTCATCGGCACCGCACGTGGTTTGGTTTGAAGACACGAAGAACAACGTTGCGTATTACAGGATGGAGGCCAGGGTGATGCTCGATCTCTATGCAAGGCTTGAACGGCGGAGCTGGCTTGACCTGGCCAGACTGCCACTGGTGTTGATGCTGGCCTTCGCCTGTTTCCTGCTTGGTGCCACTTCTGGTCATGCGGCTGGCATGCGTTTTACCGAAACAACCGGTCGCGCCGTGATCCTTGATCCGGCCCTTGAACAGCAGGCCCGCATGACGGCACTTGAAGATGCGCTTTATCTGGCCGCTCTGGAAGGCGGGGCACGTATCGATGGTTTCTCGGCCGTAATGACAGACTCCAGCCTTGAAGACCATTTCGTGGTCCGTCCGGCCAGCCGCATTCTGGATTATACGATCACCAATGAGGTGATCGACGATCTGCATTACCAGGTTAGTATCCGGGCGGCCGTCGGCGACCTTCCGAAGGGTCCCTGCCTGCATCGTCGTGATGTGAATGTGACGATTTTTGCCCCGCGGATCACACATGACGAGGCGGCACCGGCGGAAACCGGGCCGATGGCCCCGCAGGTGATCACGGCACTTGTCGAGGCTGTGGAAGCACATGTCGGTGTGAACGCCGCGCGCGCCACCGACACCAGCCTTGACCCGCAGCGACTGGCGCGCACCACTGACAAGTTCGATTATCAGGCGCTGACAACCGGTGTCATCCGGGTCCGGCGAGGTGATGTCGCGCTGATTCCCGAAATTACGGTAATTGGAAAGCGGACCGGCACCGGGCTCAACCGCCGCAATGAGATGCTTGTTACCTTGCGGATGCATCTGTTCGAGGGTGACAGCTACGCGCCGATTGATGAATTTGTGGTTGAGCAGCTTATCACGACAGGAAAGCGCTCACCCTTTCGAACACTCAACGTTCTTGGTCAGCCACGCCGTGTGGACATCCTCGATCAGATGCGCGCACCGGTTTTCGAGCTTGTTGACTCGATGGTCACAAAGCTTCAATGCGAGCCGCTGACAGCAACGATGTCTGTCGCTGATGGCAAGCTCAGCGTGCCAATTGGCAGTTACCACGGGATGCGCGAGAATGCTCTTGCCGTGGCAAGTGGAACAGACACACCCTGGCAGATCATGCGGGTGACGTCGGTTGCGCCAATGTCCTCAACACTGACGCCATTGAATGACCGGCGTGATATTGCCACGCTGGCTGGCCGGACCGCAGAATTCATGGAGATACCACAATGAAGCCGCTTCTTTTTGGAATTGTCGTGACAGCAGGCCTGTTGGTGCCCCAGCTTGCCGGTGCCCAGGGCCAGCCCATCGTGGTCCTTGAATATCCGGGCTATGCCACCGGGGGTGGCGGGTCGGGCCTGAATGCGGACAACCCGTTCATCTATGATCCGAACCATACAGCATCGCACCAGGTGCAACCTGATGAAACCCTGTCGCATATCATCACTGCCTATTATGCGGGCAGCGGCCTTGACCTGTCGGTCGTGCAAATGGCGATTGTCAAGAAGAACAGGTCTGCCTTTGTGCGGGGAAACCCCAATTTTCTATATGCTGACAAATTGTTACACCTTCCCTCGCTGAACGAGATGAAGGATCTGGTGCTTGGGTCCAAGCGCCATGATGAACCACAACATGGTTCTAGCTTGCAGAACGAAATCTTCTTTATCGGGGGCTGAAGGAATGAGGCTGTCTCGTCGTATCCTGGCTGGATTGTTCGGTTCGATCACCACCATTGTGATGGTCGCCGCCGGTCAGTCTGCTGGCGCTACAGACGCCAACATCACGTCGCCTCTTGGGGCTGACATCTCGCGTCTCATCATCGCCAGTCTGGCTGATCAGGGGCTTGAAGGTGCGCCAAGGATCGAGGATGACCGCGTGTTTCCGGCTTGTGACAGCACTCCTGAGGTTGAGCCGATGTTTGGTGGATGGAATACGGTTGCTGTGCGCTGCACGGGTGAAAGCGCCTGGCGCTTTGCCATCCGTACCAATTTGAACAGCCGCCCGGCGCCGGTTCCTGTCCGTGATTTTCGCCCGGATCAAAGCGCAACCGGGCCTATCGAGCGCGTTGTCGCAAGGAGCGTAAACTCGCGCGCGGGGATGGAAGAGGTCGAGGTTGTTGCGCTTGCCCGTAGCGTGTCACGAAACGACATCATCGCCGATAGTGATCTGGTGATGATTGCGATGCCGGCCCGCAACGCCATTGGCGCCTTTTTCGAACTGGCCGACGTCGCTGGCCGTCGTATGAAGACATCGCTCAGTGCGCATAAGCCATTGATGGCACGTCATCTTCATCCAGATTACCTTGTCGAAGAGGGGCATGAGGTGTTGATCAGCAGTTCTGCTGGTGGAATCAGTGTCGACATGATAGGCTATGCCCTTGAAAATGGGCAGATTGGCGAATGGATCGACGTTGAAAATGCCGGTAGCGGAAAAACCGTTCGGGCAAAGATTGTCGGCGAAAAAAAAGTCCGGGTAATCGCTAAAAAATGACTCCGTTGCGTCGTTACCTTTACTGAGGAGGGTTTAGAAATGGTTGATGCCATTAAAACCGCAGTTAATCGTCTGGAGCTGACCAAAGGTCGTGCATCCGATGGGCGTCCGGCAAGTTCCGGCGCACCTTCGCTTGCGGCTTCTCCCTCGGTAGATGATGTCAAGGTAAGCGACGCCGCGTCGACGAAGGCGCAGATGCAGCTTGCCCAGACACCACCTGTCGACAATGAAGCTGTCAGCCGGATCAAGGATGCCATCGCGCGCGGGGAATACCCGATTGATGTTGATCGTATCTCTGAAGCTCTTATGGATGCGTACAGAGATATGAAGGCCTGACGTCGCGACAGCCGTCGAAATGACTGCGACCGAAATGCTTGAAGGTTTTATCGGCACTCTCAATGAGCTGATTGAGAGTGCTCATGCGTGTGCGCGCGAACCAGACAATTTTCTTGCCACAAATGAACAGATCAAGATGTTGATCGACAAGGACTTGCCGCCGCTTGTGGAAGCGATCTCGGCAGGGGAGCTTGGCGGTGATGCGCTGGCGCGCCTGGAGCGGTGTCTCGTCGCGCTGGGAGATCTTGAGGCGAAGGGACGGGCGAGGCTTGTTTGGGCTGATGATTTCGAGGATTATATGCGCAAGGCGCTGTCCGGAGACGAGCAGTGAGACCCGCTGCTGCGGGCCGGCCAGCAACACACCATTGCAGGGAAGTCTGACATGTCCGAACCCGACCAGTTCCTGACACCGGAGGTCATTCTGCTGCTGTTACTGTTGTTGATCACACTTGGCATGTGGCTTCAGCTTGCGCTGCTACGAACAAGGCTGTCGTCGCGGCTGACCCGTCTTGAGGAGCGGTTCCATGAACATGACCAGCTTCTCGAGCTTCAGACGAAAGGTGGCCGTGAGATTGCCGCGGCCAGTGATCAGGTTGTCGAGGCAATGCATGACAGCCGCACCTCGTTGGAGGCGCTTCGCCGCGATGTTGTCCGGCTTGCAGATGATGTGCGCGGTGAGGTTGGGATGAGCCGGGCGATCGAATTGGCACGAGGCGGCGCGTCCAAGAAAGCCGTTGCCGACGCCACCGGGCTTTCGCTTGAAGAGGCCGAGGCCATCGTGACCTTTCACGGCCGCGCCAAATCCTGATGCCGCGTATAGCACGCCGGTGGGCGCGTCCGACCACGCTGATTAAATCTTGAATTTGGACTTCACGCATTTCACCTTGCGATAACGCGTGCCTCTCGTGAGCCTCACAGTCCCAGACGATCTGTCAACGCGGATAATCAGGCCATCATCGGCTAGCGTGAAGTTCTCATCACTAGCGCTTATGATTGGCATCGTGACTGCTTCATCAATGAAAATTACCGTTGCTTCTGCACCGATCTTGAAATCGCGAAAATCGATTTCAACCAGACCCTGCTGGTTGAATTCGCATTCATAGCGCTCCTGCTTGAACCTTGTTAGATCATAGCACCCTGCTAAAAGAAAAGCTGCTGTGACAAGTGGTGTCGTGAATAACAGTCGCCGCCGCATCTCAGGCCTTCGCATCTTCTGAATCGTCGCCATCATCGCCAGGCTCGTTGGTTGGTTCATTGGCGGACTCATCAGTCATCGTGTCAGCGGATGAGGATTGCTCGGCTTTTTGCTGTGCCGCGAACCAGCCACTGGGCTTGTCTGCATCTTCATCCGTTGTGTCCTCTTTTAATGCCGCGGGGGCATCCTCAGCATTTGCACTGGAAGGGTCTGCTGTCATTGCGGCTGCCATGGCCTCAAGCTCGGCCGCAACATCTGCGGCGTCACTGTCTGCATTATTGCCAGCACCACTGTCGACGTCACCGTTGGCATGTTCACCGGTGGCCGCGGCATCAGCCTTATCGGCTCCGTCTGCCGCGCTTCCCGCGCCCAGCGCCTCAAGTGCCGCTGTCACCTCTTCGGCA
>Ga0181593_10004618_pt1 | contig 12538 bp, 7 predicted proteins | sample 071ome_19_FD_133756 | JGI IMG/M metagenome (GOLD analysis project Ga0181593, IMG submission 133756) | Coastal salt marsh microbial communities from the Groves Creek Marsh, Skidaway Island, Georgia - 071413AT metaG (megahit assembly) | ecosystem: Environmental > Aquatic > Marine > Intertidal zone...
CTACTAATGCTGTTGCTGCTGCTGGTGGTTCGTTAGGTGCGGCCGCTCTTCTGGAAGCACGTTCCGGTATGGGCAAGTTTGGTCTGTCGCCTTCTGACGTCACGTATGTCGTTTCACAAGAGCGTTATTATGACCTGATTGCAGACGCAGGTTTTGCAGACATCACGGATGTCGGTTCTGATGTAGCAACCAAGCTGGTTGGTGCTGTCGGTTCAGTATATGGCTCGCCCGTACTGATTTCCGACAACTTTGCTACTACTAATAATGTTGGCGATGACATTGCTTATGCAGTTAACACTGCTAACTTTGTTATTCCGCGTCTCCGCGGCGTTAATGTTGAGCAGGATTACGAAGTACGCGAACAGCGTCGCCTCGTTGTTGCTAGCCAATCTCTCGGTTTTGACCGTATGTTTGGTGGTACTACTAACAACCCTGCTTGTATGGCTATCAAACTCTCTTAATATTAGGGTTTGGAACGTGGGGAGGTTCGCCTCCCCAAGTTTTTACTTATATACTTATGGCTAAAGATTTAATTACATTGCAAGAATATAAGGATATGGAAAGAATTTCCAATCCGAAAGATGATTATAATCTTCAGCGATTAATATCATCGGTGAGTGTATTAGTAAAAACTTATTGTGCAACAAGTTTCTTAGACTTTTATAGCGTTAATAAAGTAGAAACTTTTCACCACAAATGGGGCACAGATATAGTACAACTAACAGAAACTCCTTTAGTTTCTGTTAGTCTTGTGGAAGAAAGAGACAACTTATCTTCAGCATACCAGACTTTAACAGTAAACGAAGATTATTACTTAGATATGGATACTGATAGTATTTTTCGTATATCTTCTACTGGGGCAGAAAAACACTGGGCACGAGGTCCCGGAGCTGTTCAAGTTACGTATCGAGCAGGGTATCCCTCTACTCCTCTTGATTTAAAACTTGCAGTAATTGATCTTGTTACATATTATGCAAGAGACGAATATAAAGAAAGACGAACGCTTGCTGGAGCTACACTGCAAAATCCACAATCTGCTCGTCAAGATAGTAGCGTAGCTTTTCCCGATCATATCAAACGCGTACTAGATTTATATAAAAACTTTTAATGAGTAGTAGTGAGTTAAAAAAAGCAACGAGATATGTAATTGATCGTGCAACTCAAAGAAAGAAAACTATCAAAAAAACTAAAGACTCTCAAGCACGCTCAGATGCAGAAAAAGATCCTGGTCAGTTCTTTGTAATTAACAAAGAAAATGAAGCCGCAAAGATTTTAAAAATTACAGGTATCCGACTAAATAAAACTGAGCGAAACGATCTATTTAAATTATGCACTACTTACTTAGCTACAAAAGAAGCAGGAGTAAGACTAGACCCAGACGAAAAAGCTTTTTTAATGTCAAAAAAGTCGTTATTTAAGAAAAAGTCAGGAGATGCAGTATTTTTAGTAAGAAACTTTGAAGCGGTAAAAACTCAAAAGTTTAAAAATAGAAATAAAGAAGATTTAGCAAAAATTCAAGCAACCTATTTAAATAGTTTAGAAAGAAATAATAAAGCAGTAAGTGCGGCAGAAATTTCAAAAGGTTCACAAGTAGGGCACGGAGAACGAGGTATTGCAGCTTCGCAGTTCGGACTAGAAAGAGCTCTTGGAGAAGCCTCTGATAAGTTTGATTTATCTGATGCAGAAGTAACGCAACTCAAAACAATTATACTTCAACAAAGAAAAAAATATAGAATAAAAGTCGATACTGGACATCAGCAATTAATTAGTGCGGATGGAAAATTTAGTAAAAAGTTTGCGTTTGTATTAAGTTCTCAATACTACGAAAAGAATAAATCAGAAGCAGAATTAGAAAGACTCGCCTTTGAAGGTGCAATAGAAGATTTCGAAGTACTTGAGCAAAAGACCAGTACTCCTGCAATAGAAGCCTTAGAACAAGTAATGCTCGAAGCTATAGCACCCTCGAAAAAATCTAAGAACACCAAAGTAGTGGGCAAAAGAAAAAAGAAGGTAAAAGAAAAAAGTAAAAGCACTAACAAAGTTAAAAAAGAAACAGAAGTTACTACTGCTTATACAGCGCAACGAGGAGTAGCTCTCAGAAAAGGTAGCGTTAGAAAGACCCGAACTAAGAGAGCTGATACTTCCATAGTGCACTTAATTGGTTTGTTCAATCAAGAAATAAACAGAACTGTAGTTAAAAATATGGGAGATCCTAGATTAAATAATAGAACAGGAAGATTTGCAGAGAGCGTAAAAGTTACAGATATTACAAAAACTGCAAAAGGCTTTCCTAGTATTGGATACACATATCAACGAGATCCATACGAAACTTTTGAAACTGGAAACAAGCTAGGAAGTACAGATAGAGATCCCCGTAGATTAATTGATATGTCTATAAGAGAGATAGCAATTAAAATGAATATAGGAAGATTCTACACAAGGAGAGTATAAGTGTCCAACCACGCTAGACGATATAGCACTCGACGAATGGCAATAGTAAATGCTTTAGTAGATAAATTAAAGGGCATAGATGGAAATGGAGGCTTCCATACTAATATTTTTAATAATGTACACCCTCGGTTAAAGTTTTGGGATGAAGTAACAGAATTTCCTGCTATTCATTTAAATGCCGGAAGCGAAACCAGAGAGTACCAAGGAGCAGGTTACAGAGACAGATTTCTTAGTGTAACCGTTCGCTGCTACGTAAATGAAGAAGATGCTGTAGAAGCATTAGAAAAATTATTAGAAGACGTAGAAACAGTAATTGAAGATAACAGTAGGTTGGATTATCTAGACAATACTCAACCTACAGGCCAATTACAATCAACTCACCAAATCTCTATTATCAGTATAGACACTGATGAAGGAGTACTAGAGCCCCTAGGAGTAGGAGAAATGCTACTAGAGGTTCGATATTAGAAAATACTGACACGAATCAAAGGATTCACGTTCAAGTCTTTTCAAGTCTCATAGGAGAAACACTATGGCGCATGCGGCAAATTTGCAATTGAGTAGAAATACTCACGTATTCCTAGAGAAAACACAGGCGGCTTATTCAGCTCAAACTACTGATTATTTGTGGCAAATTCCTGTTCTCGATGGATATTCTTTTTCTCAAGCTGTTGCAACTTCAGAGGTAACTTTGAATGAAATGGCAAGAGATAGTGATTTAAGAACTCGTAGGGCTAGAGCAATGTTTAATGATGCTCTTGAGCCTGCTGAATGGTCTTTTACATCTTATGTTCGTCCAGCTAATAATGGACAGTCTGTTGATGAAGCTCTTTGGGCTAATATGTTAGGCAATGTATATTATGATGGAGCGGATTGGCAAAATGTTACTACCGGTTCTCCCGTTACTCGCACCCCTGCTTCACAACAAATTTCTTTTGATTGTGAAAGTTCTAATTTTGTAGAATTAGGTACCTTTAACCTATATTTTGTACTTGGTGCTTGTGGGGATACCGACCCTGCTGCATATTCTCAATCAAATGGACAAACTATTTATAAGCTACATGACTGTGTTGTAAATAGTGCTACAATCGACTTTGATATTGATGGTATTGCTCAAATTACTTGGAGTGGTTTTGGTACAAAAATTGAGCAGCTTATTACTAAATCATTGGCGGGAGCACAAGCTATTGGTTTGACTGGAGCAAATCCAGGCGGCGGTTTGACTTCTACAAGAAACTTTATCAAGAATCGTTTAACTACTCTTCGCATTGTTCCAGGAGATATCCTCAATGTGAGTCAAGACCAAGACTCTGATGGCACGGATGAATTTGAAGCCGAATACTACGTAACTCTTACAGGCGGAAGTATTACTTTTGAAAATAATATCTCCTTCTTAACTCCAGAAGAATTGTGTCGAGTTAATCTTCCTTTGGGGCATGTTACTGGAACACGAAATATTTCTGGCTCCTTTACTTGCTATCTAGATGATTCACAACATCAGTCAGATGGGAATAACGGACCAACTAGCTCTAAAATGTTTGCGGATCTTGTTTCTGATAACGCGCGCGGCGTTGTAACAAATGATTTCCAGCTATTGTTTAGTGTAGGTGGCTCTGCGGGAGTACCAAAAGCAGACTTTTCCTTCCCAACTGCTCACCTTGAAATTCCGGCACTTAATATCGAAGATGTTATTTCTCTGGAAACCAGCTTCCATGCGCTTCCGACTTCTTTAGACGGCGCGGATGAGGCAGTAATTACATACATAGGACCTTCTGTATTGTAACTTATTCTATAGGGGCTTCGGCCCCTTTTACCTTCTAAAAATATTTCTTGACTTTTAAATATTTTTATACTATACTTATATTTCAAAAACAGAAAATTTCTTTTCACGAGGCTATAAATAAATGAGTGATACTCCCATTTCTCTTTCGAGTCTTATGACTCCAAGTAAAACCGTAACGTTAGACTTTCCGGGCTATTCTGGATTTAGTGTAGATGTTACTTATTTAGCACGAGAGGAGCTTTTAAAGCTTCGTAAAAAGTGTTTAACTACAAAATTCAATAGAAAAACTCGTCAACCTGAAGAAGAGTTGAACGAAGATATGTTTTTAATTGAGTATGTAAGGGCAGTAATTAAAGGTTGGAAAGGTCTGAAATTTCGATACCTAGAAGAGCTTCTTTTGGTAGATGTAACAGAACTTGATCCTGATGATGAACTTCCTTATACCCAAGACAACGCAGAGCTTTTAATGAAAAACTCTGGAGATTTTGATACGTGGATTACTGAGGTTGTTGGTGACCTCGAAAATTTTACTGGGAACAAGTAGCTGAAATAAAAAAGCTACTTAAAAAATATGTAAATCAACAGGAATCAGATTTAGACGTTGAACGTTATTTAGCTATTTGTGACCAACTAGGTCAAGAGCCTGATCCTGCCAAAATGCCGCTCGAACCTTCTGCTTTTCCAGAAGAAGTTCAAGTGGCATTTTTTATATTCTCATTATTTTCAGATCACTGGGAGGGAATGAGCGGTACATATCTAGGAAAAAACTGGGATAATTTACCTTATTATTTAGAGCTTTATGAAGTTCAAAATAAAAAAGAAGTAATTTACTTCATGAAAATTTTTGAAAACATAGTTGTCGAAAACCGTCATAGTGCGGCAGAAAGAAAAAGAAAACAAAAAGAGACGGCAGCTAAAAATTCAAGCAGCAAGCAGTTTGCTCATAAGATCGGTTAATGGCTAGAAAAATACAAATTGATATTGAAGTCAATGGCAAAATGCAAAAAGCCACTGTCTCCGCAAAAAAACTTAGAACTGCACTAGATGGTATCGACGACCGATTAAATAATACCGCAAAAGGCGCTCATAATGCAGATCGACGGTTAAAAGGAGCTGCTCAAGCTTCCGCAAATGGAACTAAAAACTTTTCTAAAATGGCACAAGGCATCTCAGGAGGTCTTGTTCCTGCCTATGCAACTCTTGCAGCCCAAGTATTTGCTGTTAGTGCAGTCTTTCAATTTTTACGTAGTGCAAGTGATACGGCAAACCTAATTGCAGGTCAACAAGCCTTGGCCGCTACAACTGGTATAGCTTATAAAAGTATCACAAATAGTATCAAAGAAGCGACGGATGGACAGCTCTCGTTTGCAGAATCTGCAAAAGCTGCCGCTATTGGTACAGCTTCTGGCCTAAATCCTACTCAGCTAGCCGAATTAGGAAGAGCCGCTAAAAATGCTTCTATTGTATTGGGCAGAGATTTAACAGATTCTTTTAACCGTTTGATTCGAGGTGTTACAAAAGCAGAACCAGAACTATTGGATGAATTAGGTATTATTCTTCGATTAGAAACTGCAACAGAAAGGTATAAAAACCAGTTAGGAATTGCCGGTCGAGAATTAACAGCATTCGAAAGAACTCAAGCGGTAGCAAACGAAGTACTTGGCCAAGCAGAACAAAAATTCGCAGCAGTAGAAGCGATTATGGATCCTTCTGCTGCTTCATTAAATAGATTTTTAGTTAGTTTTGAAGAACTAATTAATACAATTAAAACAGGAGTTATTGGGGCTTTACGTCCTGTATTTGATTTTCTTTCAGAAAATACAGCATCACTTACTGCAGCTTTAACTTTATTTGCCCTACCAATTGTACGATCAATATTACCTGCTTTCGGAGATTGGGAAAAAGAGTCTCGTGAAAAAATAAACAGAATAAATAGAACTCTTACTGTTTACGAAAAGAAAATTGAAAAAGCTAAAAGAAAAACTCAAGAATTTGCGGCAAGTTCTGCGGAAAGAAAGGCAGGAGCAATAAGTACTGCGGAAGGCATTTTAGGTAAAGATACTCCTCAAAGTAAAATGGGGCGATCAGGAGCAGACTTTTTACTAGGGCGCTCTGATAGCGCTGCAGCACAAAAAAATGCAAAGAAAATTTTAGACAATGCCGAAGCTCAAATCAAAAAGTACGGCGCAGTTACTACGGGTTATTTAAAAGGTAAAAACGCAGAGCAAGTAGCAGATTTACGTAATTCTTATGCTACAAGAATGGGTATTTTGAAAGGGCACGAAGCCCGGCACAAAGCATCAACTACTCGTATGGGAGCTCACTGGAAGCTTTATGCTCTTCAGGGTCGAGCTGCTATGGCACAAATAGGACTAGGATTACAAGGATTAGCGGCAAAAGCTGCAGCAGCAGGAGCAATGATAAATGCAGCATTTGGTTGGATAGGCTTGCTAGTACTTGCAGGTCAAGCATTGTATGCTGCATATCAATACTTCTTTCCGGTTGCAGAAGCAGTAACAAAAGCAAAACAAGCAATGGATGACTTTACTCAGTCAACCAAAGATATAAATGAAGAGCTTGGAAAAACTGCAGAAGTTTTAGGAAGAGGTGATCTTTTAAATATTTCAGATAGTGTTGTTGCAATGGGTAATGCCCTCACAAGTGCAAACTTAGCTGAAAGAGTAGCAGAATTTGGAAAATTAGACGAATCAATTGATCCTGATAAATATGCAGATGCTAAGTCCGCCCTTGTAGAAACTTTTCGAACAGTAGGACAATTTAATCCTGAAGTTCGTGCACTAGGAGACGCTTTTGAAAGAAATGGATACTTAACAGAAGCTCAAAGTGATCGACTGTCTCAGCTTACAGGACAAGCTGCAGATACTGCAAGCGCAATACAAGGCCTTGCAGGCGCAATGGAAACTCTTGATCAAATTCTTCTTGAAGTTGGCGCAAAAGTACGCGCAGGTCCTTTTGCTCGTTTGGGTGCTGCGGCCAGATCCGCGGCAGACTTGAGCAATACTGCTCTTGCTGGCATGGAAGACGAGTATGCAGATCGACGTTCAGGTTTAGCAACTAACGTTGCAATGGCAGAAACAACTGTAAAAGTCAGAGGCTCGGATGAAGATGTCGAAGCGCTGAAAAAAGCCAGGAAAGAGCTAGAAGCAATTGATGATGAAATGGAAGCAGCAAGAACTCAAAATGAGTACTTAAATAATTTAGCAAAAGAATACGAAGGAATATCTGGTACTCTGCTCGAAAATGAAAGAACTAGAGGAGAGCTAGGAAAGTCTTTTGCAGAAGCTCAAACTCTTGGAAGAACTGAAGCCGAAAAAATAGCAAACTTAGAAGCAGAAAGATTCAAGGCAGGTCAAGCCATTTTAAGTGCAACAGATAAAGTAACGGTTGCAAAAGCAAATCAAAATGCTCTTACTGAAAGATCTTCTCAGCAGGATAAGGATAGCGCAGCAGCAGCAGTTCAAGCCGCAGAAGATGAAATGAGTATGCTACTTACTACTCTAGGATTAGAGGAGCAAAGAAGGCAGATACGAATCGACGAGCTAGAAACAGCAAAAGAAATAAGACTTCAAAGAGAAAGCATGAAGCCCCTTGAGCTGCAGCAGCAAGTTACTGCTCAAATGGAAAAGCAGAACCAGCTAATTGCAGAGCAGCAAAGAGCTACAGAGCAAGTTCTCAATGCTCGACTCGAACGTGTACTAATGAGTACTCGTAGTGAAGGAGGTTACCAGAACGAAGAGCAAGCACTGAAAGCAAGAATCAAGCTAGAAGAGCACATGGTTAAAGTGAGACAAGCTGCAATTATGCGCGAGTATCGAATGAAACTCATTCAAATTGACATGGAAAATAAAATGCTCAAGGCAAGAAACCAACTTGCAAGAGCAGAGCTTTTAGCAGCAAGAGAAAAAACCAATCCTGGAGCAGGATTAACAGAACAAGAAGAAAGTTTATTTAAAACAATTGATGCAATGGCAGATAAAACAAGAGATATTGCTATGACCACTGCTGAAATGTCAAAAAATGCCGCATTAGAAACGGTAGATCTTACACTAGAAAAAATGCAACAAAAGTTACAAGATCTAAGCTTCGAAGGTCAAATGGCCGCAGCTTTTGAAGGAGGTGTTAGAACTGGAATTGGAAATGCTTTTCAAACTTTAAAAGAGGGAGGCAGTTTAAAAGACGCAGTAATGGGCTTTATTGATGGTATTGCAGATGCCGCGTTGGCAGCAATTGAAAAGCGTATTACAGATTCTATTATGGAAGCCTTATTCGGCCCTGAAGAAGGGCCTGCGGAAAAAATGGAAAAAGTTCTTCAAAATGAGCCTTTATCTAAAAATGTAGGAGAAGCTATTGAAGATAAAGGGAAGAAATTTACCGAGGACTTAGAAAGTGCTTTAAGTTCAGAATTAGAGCATAGAGTAAAAGTAGAGTGTTGTGACTCTGCTGAAAGTGAAAGTAGCGACCCTATTACAAATATAGTGAAAAGCATAACAAAAAAAGACGAAGACGATCCTGTAGGCGACGATCCTGTAGATCCAGCAGGCAAAGCAGAAGAAACTGTAGGAATCCTTGGGGACCTTGGAAGTTCCTTTATGAAACTTCTTGATAGTCTAGGATCTTTTGGAGACGTATTGAAAGATTTAGGCTCTTGGATTATGAATCTATTTGGAGGAAGTGGCGGTGGAGGTTTTGGCGATATAATAAATATGGTAATGGGTTTCTTTGGCTTTGGTGGAGGTGCTCGCTATGGAGGTATCATGAGCGCTCGTTACGGAGCGGTCGCCCAAGCAAATTACGCCGCCGGGGGCATAGCTAGAGGTAGAGACAGTGGTTATCCTGCTATACTACATGGAACAGAAGCTGTGGTTCCTCTTCCGCATGGCAATAAAATACCCGTAGAGTTAAAGGGAGCAGGGGGAACTCAAAACAATGTTGGAGTAACCGTAAATATTAATAATAAAGATGAATCAGAAACCTCATCAGATAGCGACAGTGCAGAAGGCGAACAGCTTGGTAGAGCAATTGCTGCGGCTGTCCAGAAAGAGCTTATAACTCAAAAAAGAGCCGGCGGAATGTTAAGTCCGTATGGAGTACAATAAATGGCAACAACAGTATCAGCAACGACGCCTTCTAATCCGAGTCAAGGAGATTTATGGTTTGATTCTGTAAATCTTAGACTGTTTGTGTACTATGACGATGGAAGTAGTGCACAGTGGGTAATAACTGGGCCAACAGGATTAACAGGTGCTCAAGGCCCTGCAGGAGCAGCAGGTGTAAATGGAACAAGCGGTCCGCAAGGTCCGCAAGGCGCCACAGGCCCACAAGGTCCCACAGGTAATACAGGGCCACAAGGCCCTCAAGGTGCTCAAGGCGATGATGGTCCGGCTGGTCCAGCAGGAGCAACTGGTCCCGCCGGCCCTCAAGGACCTATTGGTGTTCCCGGATCAGACGGAGCAACTGGTCCCGCCGGTCCTCAAGGACCTATTGGCTTAACTGGACCTACAGGACCTCAAGGGCCTCAAGGTCCTCAAGGAGCAACAGGACCCGCAGGTCCTCAAGGTGATACAGGAGCTACAGGAGCTACAGGGGCTATTGGCCCACAAGGCCCCGCAGGAGTAGACGGAAATCAAGGCCCTGCTGGCCCGATAGGGGCTACTGGTCCTCAAGGAGCAACAGGACCCGCAGGTCCTCAAGGTCCTCAAGGAGTTCAAGGAGATGAGGGTATTGAAGGTCCTCAAGGTCCTGCTGGTCCAATAGGGCCTGCTGGACCTCAAGGTGCCACAGGGCCTCAAGGACTACAAGGACTTACTGGCCAAACTGGGACAAAGGGGGATACAGGTGCAATAGGGCCTCAAGGCCCTCAAGGAGATCAAGGAGATCAAGGTCCTGCTGGTCCTACCGGTCCTCAAGGTGCCACAGGGCTCACAGGTCCTACAGGTCCTCAAGGTCCTGCTGGAGCCACAGGTGCTACAGGTCCTCAAGGTGCCACAGGGCTCACAGGTCCTCAAGGACCCGCAGGCAATGATGGAGCTGACGGAGCTACAGGCCCTCAAGGTCCTCAAGGACCTGCCGGACCTGCTGGGGCTACAGGACCTCAAGGCCCTCAAGGCCCTCAAGGGATTCAAGGCGATGATGGAGCTATAGGACCTGCCGGACCTGCTGGACCTCAAGGTCTCACAGGTCCCGCTGGTAATGATGGAGTAGATGGAGTAGATGGAGCTCAAGGTGCTCAAGGCCCTATAGGCCCTCAAGGTCCTCAAGGTCCTCAAGGTGCTCAAGGTCCTACTGGTACTCAAGGCCCAATAGGACCTGCCGGAGTAGACGGAAATCAAGGTGCAGCAGGTCCTCAGGGCCCTGTTGGAGCTAGTGGTGCTGGTTTTACATCTGGGTCATATAACGCATCTACAGGAATTGTAACATTTACTTCAAATGATGGATTAGGATTTATTACAGGCGATCTTCGAGGCGATGGAAATAGAGGTATTTCTTCTGCTCTTATAGACGGAAACGACGATCTTATTCTTACTTTAAATGATGGTACAAGTCTAAATGCTGGTAATTCTACCGGACCTACAGGTCCACAAGGTCCTACTGGTCCTACTGGTCCTACTGGTCCTACTGGCCCTCAAGGCCCCACAGGCCCTCAAGGTGCCGGAATAACTATGAAGGGAGCCGTTACAGCAGTAGTAGATCTTCCTGCAACTAACAACGCTCAAGGAGACGCATATCTTGTACAAAGTAACGATAGCTTACATATTTGGGACGGTACTCAGTGGGTAGATGGCGGCTCTATTCAAGGACCTACTGGAGCAACAGGACCTACTGGAGCAACAGGACCTACTGGACCGCAAGGTCTAACAGGAGCTACAGGCCCGGGATTTACAGGAGGAACCTACACTGCGTCCACTGGTATAGTACAATTTACTTCAGATGATGGACTTGGATTTAGTACTGGAGATTTACGAGGAGATGGAAATAGAGGTATTTCTTCGGCAACTATTGATGGAAATGATGATTTAATACTTACACTTGCCGATAACTCAACTATAAATGCAGGAAACGCTACAGGTCCAACAGGTGCAACAGGTCCTCAAGGTCCAATTGGTCCTACAGGCGCTACGGGTGCTACAGGTTTAACAGGTGCAACAGGTCCTCAAGGTCCACAAGGCGCTACGGGTGCTACAGGTGCGGCAGGAGTAGACGGAACAGGATTTACAGGAGGCTCGTATGATAATAGTACAGGTGTAGTAACTTTTACATCTGACGATGGACTCGGATTTTCTACTACTGATTTAAGAGGGGCGGATGGAGCCGATGGCCTAGATGGTCAAGCAATTTTAAATTTTGATGTTGCCCCAAATAGTACAAATACTGCGTTTACTTTTTCAGGTGGAGTGTTTGTTGCAGATACAGATAATCCCACTTTGCACTTACAAAAAGGACTTGAATATCACTTTAATTTATTTGATGAAGACCTTCCTTTAGCAAATACACATTGGTTTATCTCCGGCTCTTACTATGGTGACTATACTACTTTGTTTGGAGAAGCCACAGGAATAAGTGATGGAAGTGCAACATTATTGAATCCGATAACAGGAAGCGCTCAGTATACCACAGTAAATGGTAATCCTGCTATAAATGTTACAACCACTTTTTCTCAAGGACAACAAAGTGGAGCGCATACTCGCCGAGGATATGCGTATTCAAACGAATTTACGGTACCTGCAGGAACAGTATTAACTTTTGATGTATCTTCTACAGGCCATAATTCTAATTATGAATCCGTAAATGCAATAAGTCTTATAGACTATACAAATTCAGCATATACAATTTTATTTAATAGATTAAGCAGTAGTACTGCATTAAATTCATCCGGAAGTAAAACTTTTACAATTGCTCTTGCAGGTACTTATCGTATATTTATGGCAAGTGGAGGAAAGCGAGCATCTGGAGGATTTTCTTCTACTAATCAAACTTTTTCAATCACTCTGTCCGATCTCGCACTGTCTAATGGGCAGCCTATCTGGTTCCAAACATCTTCTGGTGCATATAATGCAGCAAATGTACTTGGAACTGCAGATGGCGTAACAAATAATGGTGCAGAAAGGGATAGTCTTGTATTTAAAGTTCCTATGAATGCGCCTGATGTTCTTTATTATGTAGCTGAGAACACTCCTGCAATGACCGGTACAATTTATACGAGCGATGTGGCGGCGAGCGGAGGGAGCAGTAGCTCTAGTTCTTCAATTCCATTTACAAAATTCTATATATCTGCAAGTCAACCAA
>Ga0181593_10004624_pt1 | contig 12529 bp, 8 predicted proteins | sample 071ome_19_FD_133756 | JGI IMG/M metagenome (GOLD analysis project Ga0181593, IMG submission 133756) | Coastal salt marsh microbial communities from the Groves Creek Marsh, Skidaway Island, Georgia - 071413AT metaG (megahit assembly) | ecosystem: Environmental > Aquatic > Marine > Intertidal zone...
ATTTCAAGGTTTTTCGCAGGCCGATTCCAATGCCGCCTAGAGCGATGATGGCGACGAGAATTCCACCGAAAACGCCAGCAGCCTCCTTGAGGTCATCAGTCTGCAAGATCGAGAACCACAGCGTTAGAGCTCCGATAGCTGCGGCAGCCATCCAAACCAGCCAATCCCGTCGATTCTCACTCAATCCGCTTGATGATCGGATCGCTCGCAAAGGCGAAAGATTTCTGGTCGGCAGCAAGGGCAAGAGGGCAAATAAAAGGGTCAAGGCCCAGGCGAAGAGGAAAGCTTCCAAGAGACTTGGCCAAACAATCTCAAAAGGAAGATCGAAGGGAAGGAATGCTTTCACGATCTGTGGAAGAATGGCTTGCGTCGCTACTCCCAGGGCTGCGCCTACAACGCATCCCGCAAATCCAACAGCAACAATTTGGACGCAGAATACCATCATGGCTCGTAAGCCGGAACAACCCAAACAACGGAGGATGGCCATAGAGGCCGATTTCTCTTTCAGGTAAACTTGTACGGCGCCAGCTATTCCTACTCCGCCCAGCAGCAAGGCAACGAATCCAACGAGGCTCAAATAGCTCGTCATCTCGTTGAGCATGTTTCCAATGTCTTCCTTCTCTTCCTCGGCCGTGTCGTAACGAATGCCGTTTTGTCTCAGTTGGCCCTCATTGGCTTTTAGGGCGGATTCCAATTCAGTGTCGACGCCATTCTCGAAAACAAGTCGTCTGCGGAAAGTGGTGCGGCTTCCAAAGCCCATCAAGTCGGTTTCCTCCAAGAACGCGAAAGGAACGAGAATACGCGGGGAAAAGGAGTTGCGAAATGAGGATTCGCCGGGGAGGCGCAAAACTTCGCCGATAACCTTAAATTCGGATTTGCCAATACGGATTACGTCGCCGATCCCCAAGTCGTATTGGATTTTCAAGGATTCCTCGATGATGGCCACCCTACCCTGTTCCGGATCCAGATTGAGGCTGGGCGGCCGCGTCTCTAGCTCCCCATACCAAGGAAATCCGCCCTCCAAAGCCCGAAGGGAAACGAGGCGTGTTTGATCGGATTTAGTAAAGTAGGCCATGGTCGATAAACGAATCTCATTGGCTTCGTCGAGAGCTTCCAATGAGTCGATAAAGACTTCGGTTGCTTCATCGAAAGGATCGGAACTGCGGAATTCTAAATCAGCCCCGAGCAAGGCTCGAGATTGACGATCAACCTCTTTCTCGAGATTCGCTCGTAGAGAGTTAACCGCGACCAGGGCCGCGACTCCGAAGATAACCGAAAAGCCGAACAAGGCCAGTTTGGCCCGAGTACGGCGCGTATCTCGCCAGGCCATCGTCAGTATCCAGGCGATTTTTGGCTTTCGCCCTATTTTTTCTGGCGCTGAATCGGAGTTCACGTTTCCTCCACCACTTTGCCATGGTCGATCCGCAATATGCGATCCGTCTTGCTGGCTAGCTCCCTATCGTGGGTAACGAGCACAAGCGTTGTTCCTGAATTTCGGTTCAGCTCGAAAAGCAAATCGACAATGGAGTGACTCGTATCCGAATCCAAATTACCGGTTGGCTCGTCGGCAAAAAGAATTTTTGGACGATTGATAAAGGCTCGGGCGATGGCTACCCTTTGCTGCTCTCCCCCTGACAATTGGACTGGATAATGATCGATGCGTTCGCCCAGACCCACTTTATCCAGAAGTTCTTTCGCTTCGGCTTCCGCATTGCCCTCCCCTCGCAATTCGAGCGGAACCATGACATTCTCCAGGGCAGTCAAGGTGGGCAAAAGCTGGAAATTCTGAAAAACGAAGCCGACAAAACGATTTCGAATATCAGATCGCTGATCCTCATTGAGATCGCCGAGCGATTCCCCATTCAATTTTATTTCTCCCGAAGTTGGGGTATCGAGCCCAGCGCAAATCCCCAGCAGCGTCGTTTTACCACTTCCGGAAGGGCCTACGATGGCGATTGATTCGCCAGCTCTAGCCTCAAAACTATTTTGCTTGAGCACATCCAGCGAGCGTTCGCCGCTGCTGAACGTTTTACTCACTTTGTCCAAACTTAGGACCGTTGCGTCGTTTTTCATTGTTAAGAGACTCGTTTCCTTTAAATCGCGACCCCTGGCAAGCGCGCATTGCTTGCGGACGCTCCAAGGATCAAATCGTCGATATCCTTCTCGTAAATTTGCATCGCGGGCGGCTCGCCCGCAGGATTATGTGGGATTCCATCGAAATGCGGGCAAGCCGCCCGCGATCCCAGCAAGGTGACTCTAGCATGTCTGGCGTAAAAGTGCACTAGAGTCGAGAACGGCTCCCCGCGAGCGAAGGTTCCAGCAAAATCTCATCGGCGCTTGAAACCAATAGGAGAAACCGGTGTTCTCTAGATTATGCCCGCGTTAAGGCCGCTTTTCATTCTGTTAGTTCTTATTGTTCCAATGGCGCTTTCCGATTACGCAAAGGACTCCAGCAAGACGGTCATGTTTTTTGGAGATAGCCTTACGGCCGGTTATGGGGTGGATTATGAAGCCTCGTATCCAATGGCGCTGCAATCGCTCTTGAGAGAGAACGGGCTCCATTGGAAGGTTATTCCCTCGGGCGTGAGCGGTGAAACGACTGCCGGAGGACTCAGGCGCGTTAACTGGGCTCTTCGCCAACCAGTCGATGTCTTCGTACTTGCTCTGGGGGGCAACGACGGGCTTCGCGGGATTGATCTAGAGAACACGCGATCGAATTTGATTGAGACAGCAAATCGGGCCCGGGCGAAGTACCCTGACATTCGTATCGTTATAGCCGGCATGCAAATGCCTCCTAATCTCGGAGAGCGCTACGCGACAGCCTTCAAAGAATTGTATCCAGAAGTTGCGGAAGCGTTGGACGCGGATCTCATACCTTTTTTGCTAGAAGGTGTGGGTGGCGAACCCGAGTACAACCAGAATGACGGGATCCATCCAAACGAAGCGGGCCATCGCGTTATCGCCAAGCATCTGTTTAATGCCTTGAGGCCGATTTTGGAGGAATGAATCTGCAGGGTTGCCGCAAACGGCGAGAACGTTGCGATCCTGGAAAACCATTTTAGCCCCCATTGCTGATGACAGTCATGCTCCAATGGTAGCCAGGGCTTTGTCCAGCAAAAGCGTGTTGGGTTCATGGGCCTTGTAGTTGCGAGCGAACCCACTTTGTAGATACCGTTGTCGAGACAGGCGATTCCGTCTGAAGGCATAGCTCGCCGAGCGTCGGCCACGAGCCTTTGAGGCACGATCGGGAAGCGGGGGTCGTCATCCTTGTTGGTGAGGTACTTTTCTACATCTACTTTAAATCGGGAGAAATAACCGTTGTCCAATGAGTAGTCCTTGCCAATCGACGCGGTCATGCGATCGATTGAAGTGGCAAGGTCACCTATGACTTCTACTTGAGGGAAGTAGACATTGTCCACTTGAGCGGGAATGAAATTGACGTGGATAACTTTTTTGCCACCCGGCCCCATGAAGAAGGGCGGCTTTTCCACCACATCGTGCCCGACATTGACAATCAAATCGGAACGCTCAATCGCGCAGTGGACATAGTCCTTGTCAGACAAAGCAGCAGTGCCAAGGAAGCGTTCGTGCCGTTCGCCGACGACTCCCATGCCCATTTGCGTGCAGAAAAAGTAGATGCCTGTTTCGTAGATGAATCTTTCCATAGCCTCTTGCGTCCGTTTGCGATTAGCCCCGGCTCCTATCAATAGCAAGGGACGTTTGGCCTCTCTCGATAAGCTCACTGCTTGGGCTGGGCTCTCTGTATTTGCGTGAGGAATGCCGGCTGAGCTACTCTCAAACAGGCTCTGCGAGGCTTCTTACGCAGGGATATCTTCGGGCAACTCGAGATAAACGGCTATTGGTCGCTCTTCTGTGCTAACGCGGAAGGCTTCCCTCGCCAGTCTGGGGATGGTGTTCCCGTTTACGTTTTGGCGAGACAATCTGGAATAGATCGTGTTCGAGTAGTCCTAACATGGGGATGGAGGAGATTGGAAGTGCGTGCGATAAAGCCTGTCAAAACGTTGCCAAGTTTACGCCAGAAACGGGCTTGCGTTAAGTTAAACGATCGTTTTAAACGAATGTTCTAGTAGCTTTAATGAACGAAACGAAGCGGAAAATTTTAGAGGCGGCCGAGGTAGAATTTGCGTTGAACGGCTACGGAGGGGCGTCTGTTCGGGAGATTACCAAGCGCGCGGACGTGAACGTAGCTGCCATAAATTACCATTTTGGAAACAAGGAATCGCTATATAAGGAGATGGTTCGCAATCGTATCGAGCCGCTCAATCGCAAGCGAATAGACATGCTTGAGAAGGCACTGGAGTCCAATGACCACTTTCCCCTCCCCTTGGAGCAAGTGGTCGAATTCTTGGTGCGCCCTATTCTTGCCGAACTGATGACTGATGATGGGAATGATTTCCGTTTCTTGCGGGTGATTGGAAGGGGGTTGTCAGAGGGACAGGCTTTTATGAGAGACTTCCACAGGGAGTTATTGCAAGAGATCGTGGCCAAGTATACAGCGGCGATTTCCGATTCGCTCCAAAATCCTGGATTCGAGAAAGTTGCCTACGGTATGCACCTATTGTCCTGCACGATTCTGGGTTCCATGATGCAGCATACCCGCCTCGAGCTTGTGTCAGCAGGCCGGATCGACTTAAATGATGTGGACGGCTTGTGCCAACACTTGGTGGCCTATATTTCCGGTGGTCTCAGGGCCGTTTCAGAGGTGGAGATGAGAGGAGTGGGATCGTGAAAAGGCCCCGAGCTGAGAGCTATTGGCTATTAGCTGGCGTCAGCTTGTTGGTCGGTTGCGCGACCACCTCTAAAGAGTCCCAGTCGATTTCTCATCTCCAAACGGGTGAGGCTTTCCGTATTGAGGAGCCTAGGCCCGATGCCTCATCGGCCGCTGCCAAATGGGCGTCTAGGTTTGGAGACGAAACGCTTGACGAGCTGATAGCAGAGGCTCTGGAGTCAAATATCGGACTCGATGCAGCCAAGGCCAATGCCAAAGCCGTGGAGGCTGCTGCTCGGATTTCGGGGGCCTTGAAAGGGCCCAATCTGACCCTTGGATTGAATTCGGCGAAGCAGCAGAGCCGATTTTCCTTTTTGAATTTCCAAAAGATAGAGATCGAGTCCCACGCTCTTTCTCTCGGTTCCCAATGGGAGGTGGATCTTTGGGGGCGTTTGCGAGCGTCGCATGCGGCTGGAATTGCTGAGCTGGAAGCGGCGGCGGCGGATGTCGAGGCCCTCAAGCTCTCGATTTCTGGTCAAGTGGCTCGAGCCTGGTACAATTTGCTGGAATCGCAATCCCAGTACGAGCTGGCCATTGATTCCGCCCGGTCTCTAGAAGACAAAGTAACATCCCTGGATCGGCGCTATGATCGCGGCCTAGTCACCAGTCTGGACCTGCGTCTCACTCGGGCTCAGGCTGCTTCCAGCAATGCTTTGGTCCAGCAACGCAAAACCCAGCTTGGCAATGCCAAGCGGAACCTTGAAACACTACTAGGCCGCTATCCGAGTGGTCAGCAGCCGAGCGATTACGGATTGCCAGATATGGAGGCTTCGATTCCGGAGGGGCTCTCTTCCGAGTTAGTGGGTCGTCGTCCAGACCTGTATGCGGCTGAACGGCGTTTGGCGGCCTCGCTATCGAGGCAAGAAGTGGCCGATCGCAGTTGGCTGCCCAGCTTGTCCCTGACCGGAAGCGCGGGTACCACGAGTAGCGAACTTACGGATCTGTTGAACTCCGACTTTTCCGTCTGGAATATCGCCGGCAATGTTGGTTCGGCTCTATTTTCTAGCGGACGTCAGAAAGCAGAGCGTGATCAAGCGGAAGCCATTGCGGAAGTTCAAATCGCCAATTTTCGATCCGTTGCCCAAACCGCATTCCAAGAGGTAGAAAACGCTCTTTCTAGCGAAGGAAATCTGGCTCGGCTTTCGGAGGAGACAGCTGTAGCCGCTGAAGAAAATCGGAAGGCTGAGGAGTTAGCTTGGGAGCAATATCAACGAGGGCTAATTGATATTACTGCCCTGCTAGATGCCCAGCGGCGAGCAAACGAATCCGCTAGTCAACTCGTGTCGGTCAAGAACCAGCGCTTGCAGAACCGAATCAACCTCCATTTGGCTCTCGGGGGCGATTTCGAATAATACAGTCAAAGCCAACTTTCGAATACAAAAAGATAGCATGTCTTCCGAAAAAGAATCGATTATAACCTGGTTGCTCAAGTACGTGGCCCCAGTCTTGGTCTTGCTCGCCGTAGTAGCCCTGCTCGTTTTCGCTTTGCTGAATCGGCCCGTTCCCGAAAAAAAGGAACCGACCACTATCCTTCCTGTAGTTGAGGTGATGGAGGTGAAGTCCGAAGCATTGACGCTGGAGGCTCGAAGCCAAGGTACGGTGCAAGCGCGAACGGAAACCCTTTTGGTAGCCGAAGTGTCCGGGCGCATCCAGTCGGTCTCTAGCGCCTTTTTTGCGGGCGGCTATTTCAAGAAAGGAGATGCCTTGGTCGAGATCGATCGGGTGGACTATCAAGCGAATCTCGCCAACGCCAAAAGCCGCTTAGCGGAAGCTAGACTGGCCTGTGAGCAAGAGAAGGCTTTGGCCGATCAAGCCAAAGAGGACTGGGATTCGTTCGGGCGTGGGGAGGCAACGGACCTTGCTCTGAGGAAGCCCCAACTGGAACGGGCGGCAGCAATGCTCGAGTCCGCGAAAGCGGCGGTCCAAATTGCCGAGCGCGATCTCGCCCGCACTGTGGTGAGGGCGCCCTACGATGGGCGGATAAAGGAAAAGTTCGCGGATGTCGGGCAGATGGTGGGAGCTCGTCAGTCTCAGCTGGCTCGTATATATTCAACGGATACAGCGGAAATTCGGCTACCGCTGGCCATAGATCAATTGAATTATCTGGAGCTCCCTGAAGCCTACAGCAATTACGCTAGCGTCGCGAATAAGCCTAGGGTGACGATATCGGCAGACTATGGGGGCGAGACCTATGAATGGGTTGGCGTAGTCGATCGCGCAGAGGGCGCGATCGATGCCCGAACCCGCTTGTCCTATGTGGTGGCCCAGGTAGACCGGCCTTACGAAAAGGCTGCCCAGACCGACCGCCCACCCCTCAAAGTGGGACTATTCGTGGAGGCCACCATCGAGGGCAAGCGGATTGAAAACGCCTTTAGGATTCCCCGTCGCGCCCTTCAGGAGGGCGACGTGGTTTATGCGATCGACAAGGAAAATAGGGTCGTGATCAAGGACGTGGCAGTGTTGCAAAAGGGAATCGACACGGTGATCGTTACCGAGGGTCTAAGCGATGGTGATCGATTGTGTCTAACACCACTCGAATATGTGGTCATGGGTATGCAAGTGGAGTTGGATTCCTCGTTATCGATGGAAAACGAGACGCGCAGCGAGTAGGAAACGATAGGGATATGCTGTTATGATAGCCTGGTTTACCCGCAACGGCGTAGCCGCCAACCTAATCATGCTGATTCTCGCGATCGGCGGGATCGCGTCCGCGTTCATGGTAAAGCGAGAGTTGTTTCCTACCTTTTCGCTCGATTTGGTGACGATTCGCGTGCCCTACCTTGGCGCTTCGCCTGAGGAGGTAGAGGAATCGGTTATCGTTCGTATCGAAGAAGCCATTCAAGCAGTCGATGGCATTGAAGAAATGAACTCAGTGGCCCAAGAGGGCTACGGCTTGGTGAATGTCACGGTCGACAGGGGTTACGACATCGGCAAAGTCAAGGACGAGATTAAAACGAGGGTCGATGCCATTACTACGTTCCCGGCCAATACCGAGCGCCCGATTGTCGATGAACCTCTGATTCCTAAGGAAGTGATACGCGTTTCCGTATATGGAGACGCGAGTGAGAAGCAAATCAAGAAGATAGCGGATCGCGTTCGGGATGATCTGGTCGAGCTTGACGGAATCAGTCAAGTGAACGTCGATGGAGTTCGGGACTACGAAGTCTCCATCGAAGTATCCGAAAGCGCATTACGAAACTATAACTTGAGTTTCGATCAGGTCGTGCAAGCGGTGCGCGGAAGTTCGATCGATTTACCGGGCGGCTTGATCAAGGCGAATGGTGGGGAGATATCCTTAAGGACCAAAGAGCAGGACTATGTCGGGAGCGATTTTCGGGATATCGTGCTCCTCGCGAATCCTGACGGAGGAAAACTGACTTTAGGCGAGGTAGCCACTGTCAAGGACGGGTTTGCCGACCAAGATATAGTCACGCTCTTCAACGGAAAGCCGGCGGCGATCGTTCTGGTCAAGGAAGTCGGTGACGAGAATCCATTGGAAATCTCGGAAATGGTTTATGAATACGTAGAGGAGGCTATGGATACTTGGGTCCCCGAAGGAGTCGCCTTGGAGGCATGGAGCGACTCTTCCTTCTATCTTCAGGGACGTATTGACATGCTGGTCGAGAATGGCCTCATCGGATTCGGCTTAGTCCTCATAGCTCTAGCTGTCTTTCTGAGGCCTACCCTCGCCTTTTTCGTCGCCATCGGAATTCCAGTGAGCTTCTTGGCCACCATTGCCATCGCTCCGGGACTCGGAATCACTATCAATCTTCTTTCGCTCTTCGCCTTTATTTTGGTCTTGGGAATCGTTGTGGATGACGCGATTGTCGTGGGTGAAAGCGTCTTTACCGAATTTCAGAGAAACGGTCCTGGAGTGGAGAGCGCGATCAGAGGCGCCCATCGCGTTTCCATGCCCGTAACCTTTGCGGTGATCACGACCGCGGTCGCCTTTATTCCAGTGTTTTTCTTGCCTGGGATGATCGGCAAATTCATGTATACGGTCCCAGTAGTAGTGATTCCTACACTACTGTTTTCCCTTGTGCAGAGCAAGCTAGTGCTCCCCTATCATCTGTCTCTGTGCCATGTGGGTGACAAAGATGGGCGCAGCAAGCTAAATCCTTTCTCGCGCCTGCAACGCAAGTTTTCCGATGGGATGGAAAGGTTTATTGATAACGTGTACATGCCTACTCTGGATAAAGCTTTGAAATTCCGCTGGCTAACCCTGTCTCTTTTCCTATCCGCGCTGTTGCTCTCCTTCTCGCTGGTCGCTTTTGGAGCTATTCGCTTCGTCTTCTTTCCATCCGTTCCTTCCGACTACATTTTCCTGGAATTGAAGATGGCTGAAGGGACACCCATCCAAGAAACCACCAAAGCAATCAATCGGATCGACGAGGCCATAGACGAAATTGCCGCAGAGCAAATGGCTGCCGGCCAGATCAACCTAATCAAGAACAAGGCTGTATTTCTGGGATACAGCGTTGTTTCTGGCGGTCCAAGCCCGGCTTCCTTCAACTCGGGCGGCAATATTGGCTCCGTAATCCTGGAGCTTTCTAAAGCGGAAGTCCGCGATTCCAATGCCGATGAGATCGCTCGCTTGTGGCGAGAAAAGGTGGGCGAAATCCCCGGGGCCCGAAAATTGAATTTCATGTCCAATGCCTCGGGGCCGGCAGGGCTGCCGGTAGATATTCGACTGACCGGCCGGAATTTCGACGATTTGAAAGCCGCCTCTTTGGAGATCCAGGAGGAGTTGAAGCAGTTCGACGGCTTGCTGGACATCCGGGACACGTACTCGGAAGGCGAACGCGAATTGAAGGTGACGCTCAAGGACAATGCCCGGGCTCTTGGGCTGACGGCGGCCAGCCTCGGTCAGCAAATTCGTTTCGCCTTTTACGGAGCCGAGGCCCAGCGCGTGCAGCGGGACAAGGAAGACGTCCGTGTCATGGTTCGCTATCCGGAGGAGGATCGTGACTCTTTAGGGAATCTGGAAAGCATGCGCATCGTAGCGCCCAATGGAGCTCGCATTCCCATTTCGGAGGTCGCGAATGTCGAGTCCGGCACAGGCTACCCGTCGATTTCTCGACTCGATCGCAACCGAACCATCAACGTTCAAGCGGACGCGGATAAAGCGGTATTGAACTCGGATTCCCTTAACGCTGCTCTCTACGGGAAATATCCGAGCGACCACGATTCGATTCTCGGTCGCGTGCTGGAAAAGTATCCGGGAGTGACGCCCATTAAGGGTGGAGAAGCCAAGGACATGGAGGAGTCCATACCGGCTATTATGACCGGCGGGGTTCTGGTGTGGGTCATAATTTACGCGCTCTTGGCCATCCCCTTCAAAAGCTACCTGCAGCCCTTGATTGTCATCTCAGTTATACCGTTTGGCATTGGCGGGGCGATTTATGGGCATTTGATCAATTTCCAAAACTTCGGGACGCCTCAGGACCTCAGCCTACTTTCTCTGCTAGGCATTATCGCTATGTCCGGGGTCGTGGTGAATGACTCGCTCGTTCTGGTCGAACGAATCAATCGGCTAAGGCATGAAGAGGGCATGTCCGTCTTCGACGCCGTTCATGTCGGCGGGAGCCAGCGCTTCCGGGCTATCATTTTGACGTCGGTGACGACCTTTGTGGGACTTGTGCCCATATTGATGGAAAAGAGCCTGCAGGCCCAGTTCCTCATTCCCATGGCTACATCGTTGGCATTCGGCGTGCTTTTTGCCACCTTCATCACCTTGCTGCTTGTCCCCTGCTCGTATTTGATTCTGGAAGACTACAAGCGTTTCTTCGTTTGGTGGTGGCGGGGAATACGCCGCCTGCCCAAAGAGTCGAAACCGCAAGTGTCGGAACCGGCTGCTTGAGAATCCGCCTTGGCAGCCCCTCGGCGAAACATGCGATCAGCCCTATTGTTTCGTAGGCAGTCTTAAAGCAACCGTCGGTTCAGGGCGAAGCTTTGGCCCGAGGGTCCGAACTTGTGTTGGGTGGCCAGGAATAGCGCCATGGGGACGACATCCTCAGCTCCTTTGAACCATTCGTTCTCCCAGGCTCCTTCATTAACAATGTAGGGCTCGAAGGTTTCGCCTTTTGGGATGTTGGCCTTGACAGGACCGGGTATCATCTCATTGACGGTGATGCCGAATTGAGCGAATTCGATGGCCATGGATTGGGTGAGCGACCAAAGACCGGCTTTCGCAGCGCTGTAAGCTGAACTCGTCAAATCAGGCCGCCGTCCCATCCCCGAGCCCATGGTGAGTATTTGTCCATTGGCGCTTTTCTTCAGCAATGGGAGAGCGGCTTTGGCTACGTGAAAAGCCGTGTAAAGGTTAATCTCGACGGTGTTTATCCAAGCGGACGTATCCACATTTTCAATAGACGCTTTGGCGGCGTTTCCACCTGCATTGAGGAACACGAGGTCTAGCTGGCCAAACTCGGAATCGATGCCATCGATTAACTCTTTGGCTTCCTCCTCTTTAGTCAAATCTGCGGCTAATCCGAATCCGACACCTCCCGACTCCGATATCATCTCGAGCGTTTTGTCGATTTCGCTTTGCGTGCGAGAGGATATTGCTACCTTGGCTCCTTCTTTCGCGTAGGCCAAGGCGATTGCTCTTCCGAGTCCGCGTCCACCACCGGTTAATAAGGCGACTCTTCCTTCTAGCGACCTTTTTGACATGCAATGACCATTGGCAAGCCGAACAAGTCGCTCAAGCTTCAAGCAATGATTACTGGCGTTTTCTTGGCTTCGAGTTAGCTCACTCGGTTCAATTCAAGACAAGGTTGAAGCTGGTAGCGGTGGGTTAAGTTGACGCTAATGCGGCCAGCGGGATAGAGCTCCACCCTTGTTGCGTTGTTCGGAATGGTGGAACCCGACCCTCTGGGCGGATTTTTCAGATGTAAGATCGCCGCTCGCGGCGATCACAGAAGCGATGGATGCGCTTCATCATGAGGATTATAGGTTTTCGAAAATGAAGCTAGAGCTAAAGTTCATAGCTATCGGTTAGGCCTCTTCGGGAATCTTTTATTGCCAAGAGAAATGGCGAGCGGCAACTTAACCGCCCTTTTCTGGCATATGAGTTCAAAGAAGCACCCAAACGTAATCGTTTTTTTCACTGATCAACAGAGATGGGATACCTGTGGCGCCCATGGAAATCCGCTTGGCCTTACGCCCAATTTCGACCGCATGGCGGATAACGGCACGCATATCGATGCCTCTATCACTTGCCAGCCAGTTTGCGGGCCCGCTCGCTCGTGTTTACAGACGGGGCTCTACGCGACGCAAACGGGCTCCTGGAGAAATGGCATTCCGCTCGATAAGAGTCTAACCACAATCGCCCAACTTTACACTCAGGCCGGATACAACACGGGCTACATCGGCAAATGGCATCTGGGAACCAAGGACGATATCGTGCCTGCCGAAGAGCGAGGCGGCTATGACTATTGGCTCGCAGCCAACTTGCTAGAGTTCTGCTCGGATGCTTACGACTGCAACCTCTGGGACAAAGACAATGAGAAAGTGCAATTGCCGGGCTACCGAGTGGACGCGATGACCGATGCGGTGATTCGCTATATCGACGATGCCAATAAACAAGATAAGCCCTTCTTTTTATTCACATCCTATTTAGAGCCGCACCATCAGAACCATGTTGACGATTATCCTCCTCCAGACGGGTACCGCGAGCAATATACGGGCAAATGGATGCCGCCCGACTTGCAGCAATTGGGTGGTAGTAGCGGTCAGCAC
>Ga0181593_10004629_pt1 | contig 12523 bp, 12 predicted proteins | sample 071ome_19_FD_133756 | JGI IMG/M metagenome (GOLD analysis project Ga0181593, IMG submission 133756) | Coastal salt marsh microbial communities from the Groves Creek Marsh, Skidaway Island, Georgia - 071413AT metaG (megahit assembly) | ecosystem: Environmental > Aquatic > Marine > Intertidal...
TCATTCACAAAGCGAATGATGGCGGCATTTTCATCTTCTTCGTCTTCGTCCTCATCCCCATAATCCAGCTCATCCAGATTTGAGTCTTCAAGGCTATCCGCCCCCACGCCAAAATTTTGAGTAATGGTGCCGTACACCAATTCCGGTGGGCCAAGTTTCCAGACAGGAGTTCTTCCAGAGGATGCCAGGATCCATTTATCCATTTCTGCATCTGGAGGCCAGACGGTGATGAGCTCCAGGAGATCAGGATCTTCCTCTCCACTGGTAGGGGCAATGGGTAGGCATTGATATTGATTGATCAACCGGAGCGGGATTTTGGATGCGGGTTCCTCCAGCATCGTAAAGTCTTCCAGCAAGGGCAGATTGGCGATTTTGGCAAGTTCCTCCAGAGCTTCATCGGGAGAGGAATCTTTCATCTCCGAATACAATCTCAACCTCAGCTCACGAGGGGTTTCGGCCAATTGGTCGATCTGCTCTTCTTCAAGGCCATCCAGCCATGGTTGTTTTTGGGGAGTGAGTAAAGTTTGAAGCATTGGAAATCAGTTACTGGGGGTCACAATTCTTCTGCGGGGAACAGGTTTTGCGGGGGGCGCTTTCCGTGTTGGCGTAGCAGGTTTGGTCGTTTTCGGGGTAGGTTTGGGCTTGGCTGTCGAAGCCGCTTTTAAGTGCGAGATCGGAACAGGGGCACCACTGGGGCTTTTGATGGAAAGCTCCTCCTTGTGGCCATTGGCTTCGACGACGATGGTTTTGTTTTCTTCGTCGAATTCAATCACAGTAAAGCCTGCTTCCGCTTTCTGTTTGAGGCGTACCCATGAGCTTTTTCCGCTACGTTTGTCAAAGATGCTGAATCTCCAGACATTTCGCAGCCGCATGCAGCCTTTGAATTCAAGGTTTTTTTCGATCAAAGGTGGAGGTTTGGGAGGAGCAGGAGCGGGCTTGGCTTTCTTTTCCTGCTCTCTCTTGATTTGTTCCTGGAAGCCTGGGGGAATAAATGGGGATTGCTCGGTAAGACTCCGGGTTCTTTGGGCCTCCAGCGAGGCTCCCGAAGAGAGAAGAACCAAAAGACTGCTCAAAGGGAGCCAGCAATGAGGACGGGAGAGGTTGGCAGGACCACCGACCCTTTTGGCAAAAGGTATTTTTGGAATCTGACGATCCTTACTCACAAGTCTTTATGAAATCCTAGCCACTCTTTGATACGATTCCCAGCTTTCTTTTCTTCGTCAGTGATGTCCTCCAAAGTTTTGAAAGCCCCATTCTCAGTAAAGTTATCGATGTCATCTCCATGGGTAAGCTTTCCTATCTGGTCTCGGGTGTACTTCCCTGCTTCGTCTACATTATTGATCACGTAGGGCTTCAGGAAAATGATCAGCTCCTTGACGTTGCTATCCTTATCGTGGTTACCCAGAATGTTACTCACAATCGGTATCATGGAAATCAAACCGTTGCTACCAACAGATTTCGCAGTTCGTAGACTTTGCAGCCCACCCAGGATGATGACTTCCTGATCATTCACACTGACAAAGGAATTGGCTTCCCGCTTTTTGATGACGGGCTGTGGGTTGCCATTGATTTCGATCATCTCCCCCACATCTTCAATTTTTTGCTCAATCTCCATTTGGATGACTCCATTGGAACCAATCAGTGGCTTCACTTTGAGCTGAATCCCAATATCACGGTATTGAACCTGGCTATTGGTAAAGCCTGTAGTGGTATTGGTAAAGGCTCCGGACGACTGGGTTGCCGTAATGATTGGGCGGGATTCCGATACATTGATGAGGGCTTCCTGATTGTGGGTGGTCAGGATTGCAGGGCTCGAAAGCACTTTCACGTTCGCATTGGCTTTGGCTGTGTCATAAACAAAGTCCAGGGTGTAGCGACCGGCACGACCTGTAAAAGTTCCAGTCAAGACATCCAGGGCTGCATACTCGTCAGTAAGTGTAGAACTTAGTGTGCTTTGCACTTCGCCAACATTAAAAGAGGGCCGGAAAACTTCGATACCCCGTTTCATGGTACGTGTCAGGGAGACTTCCGCAATGATCGCCTCAATACGCACCTGGGCTAGCAGGACATCTATCTGCTCAATGAGCTTTTCAATGTACTCCAGGTCGGTTTCAGTGCCGGAGGCGACAATCGAATTACTGCGCTCATCTGCAACGATCACGACATAATCGGAAAACTGTAGATTTTTTTCACCCAGTCCTGCATTGGCAACCGCCTTGGTAACCACGGGTTTTGGGGTGGTGGGTTTGGCTCCAGTGGTGGAGGCCGAGCCTGTTTTCTTTGTTGTTTGCTTCCGTACCGACTGCTGGCTGCTGATGACTTGAGTAATAAGGGATTCCACTTCCTTGGACTCCGCATGCTTGACGCTGAATACCTTACTCTTGGTCTTGGCTTCAACGTTTACATCAAGCTTCTCGATGATCATATCAATCGTCTCAAGGTTGCTCCTGTGTGTCAGCACCATGAGCATATTGGTACGCTCATCCGCCTCGAAGACGGTGTTGCCCTCCAGCTGTGTCTTCAAGGGTCCTTGAGCCAGACCGTCAAAGCGTTGCTGCATCTCCGTAGCATCCATGTACTTAAGAGTATAAAACTTCAGCTCAATCGTTTTGGCCGGCTTATCTATGTCACCGAGCAGTGTTTTGATCCGTTGGATATTGATCAGAGCATCGGTAATGAGGAAGGAGTTGGATTTTTCAAAGAGTACGGTCGTCCCGACGCCTGGAGTCAGGAAGGGTTGGATTTTCGGCATGGCCTGCTCCACAGTCAGGAAATCGAGGTCGAAGTAGGTGCTGTAGACCTTCTGGCTGGCGGGCAAAGTATCCACCACTTCCCGATCCAGAAAGTCCGGAACCTGGGCATTGACACCGGCCGCAGGGAGCACTCGGAAGAATTTTTCATGATCGCCAAGATTGGTGATGGCAACACCGTTGAGACTCAACAAAGATTCAATCACCAGGACCGCTTCATCCAGGGAGAGCCCATCATTGTCTTTGGTTTTGAAATTGATCTGCACCTGGGGAACATTCTGAGCCCGAATGGCGTATTTCCCGGTAAATTCTTCCAGCAGTTCAATGATAGAGTTGGTATCCTGGTCGACCAGAATGAGCGGAATCAGGTCCACCTCTTGCGGGCCACCAGGTGCAGCGGGTTGAGCGTAGAGAGATCCGATGCCTGCACAGAAAGACAGCAGGGGGAAGAGCAAGAGGTTCTTGGATTTGCGGAGGAGATGAGGCAGTCGGATCATGGCGATTGCTGTTTGAGTTCAAAAGAGGTGATATCAAAGACCGCATCGAGCTTACGAGGGTCTTTTCTATCGGATTGGATGGATGCTCTTTCAATGGAAATTAAAAGTTCTTCCCGTAGCTTTTCACCAAAAGCCATGAGAGAGCCCATCGTTTCATCACGGAAACGAACAGGAACGGAATGGACATTGAAAATTTCGCCTTCCTGGGTTTGGGAAGTCGACATACTGAACTTCATCCCTTGAGCAAATTCTTCGAGTTTCTCGATCAGCTCTTCCTTTGTGTAGGTCTTCTCTGCGTCAAATTTACTTTGAAGGGCTTTGAGATCTGCATCAATTTGTGCCTCCCGGGAGATGATGATCTCTTGAGATTTGATCAGCTCTTTTTGTTGCCTGACGCTGCCAAGGGCCTGCGTCATCCGTCCAAAAGCCCCAAGTCCCCAGGCAAGGATAAGGACCCAGATAAAGCCAACGACCAAGGTCTTTTCCCGGAGGGAGAATCTTTTGTACAATTCCAACATGGCAAAAAAGGTCAGTTATTTTTGAGGGAGGGGCGGAGGGGGTGGAATTCCAGGAGGCAAGCCGGAAGGTGCTTTGGTGGAAGGGGGTTTCCCAGTTGGGAATTGAAGTGGATCTGAAGAGGGTGACTTCTTCTCCGGTTTGCCGGGAGTGGTCGCAGGGATGCCTGGAGGCAACTTGGAGGGCTTGGACCGGGGGGACGTCGTTGGCGGAGTGGAAGGCTTGCTTGTATTGGCCGAAGAAGGTGCCGTTTTCGGGGCTTTCTCCGATGACGTGGAAGATGGTGAAGGATTGGGTGTAGAGGGAGCCCTGCTCTTTTGGACGGGTGGAGGAGTAATTCCTGGGGGAAGGGATGGAGGTTTTGTCGGCGGAGGAGGCGGTGGAGACGGAGGGCGTGCCTGAGGAGTTACGGGATTGGAAGCTGGACTCGGATTAGAAGATGGAAGCTTTAAAACTGGAGGGATTGCTGGAGGTGTCGGCGGGGTTGGCTTGGGAGAGGTTGGAGTGGCAGGAGTAGAAGGTGACGGCGAAGTTGGAGGAGTTATAGGTGCAGGTATGGCAGGAGGTATGGGTGCATTAGAAGCCGCCTCATAGGGAGGGAAGGTAATTTCCAGTGTAAACGTCGCGATTCCACCTCGAATGGTCATTTCCACGTCGCAACTCTGGACTTCCCCAGACTCCAGTAGCATACTTTTGAAAGCATTGACTTCGCTTCCCCGTTTGGCTTCTCCACGGACTTCCATTTTGTTGCCATCGGCGGCTTCCACTTTTTTGAAATAGATACCACCTGTGCGGTAATTATTCAGCACCTGAAGCATTCTAAAGGGCTGGAGGCTATTGGTGGAAATCCCATCAATGGTATCCCGCAAGATACTTTTTTCCGTGACAGTGGCCACTTTGGGCTCATTGGCCGCGACCTGATCCTTCAATTTTTTCGTCCAATTCCCCCCAAAGATGGCTCCAATTTCCAACACAACAAAGACCAAGGCTGCGATGACGGCAACGGTGATCGCCATGGTCAGCCAACGCTCTTGTTTACGTGTCTGCCGTTCCTGCGTTTTGAATTCCACACTCCGAACGTCGGCTTGCCAGATCTGGGTGCGGCTCAGCTGAGTATTGGGACCGGGCTGGGTGGAGACCGGGTCAGACCAGTTATTGTCCAGCAGCAGGCTGCGATCTTTATTTATTGTGGTTGCGGCAAGAACAAGCCAATGGTCCTCAACGTGGTATTCCGACGTAGAGGGCAATTGATTGAGCAAGCTTTCCCGTACATCCGAAATATCTTCATAATTAGGGGCATCCGGTTCCCGCTGCTCATACTCATCTTCCTCTTCTTCGATGAAATCATCATCCATCTCAGGGTCATGCGAAGGCACATGCACGGAGTGGATCGCAGGCAACTTGATATCCGGCATGACCACGGAATCTTCCTCCTCAGATTCCTCCTCATCTCCATCTTTCGTTTTGTCGACTGGAGAAGTCAGGCTTTGTTGCCCAGGATGCATGTGGAAGGTAAGGGTCTGCGTCGGAGGATGATAGGAAAAATAGAGGGTGGGTTCGGCAAACCTGAAGGAAAGCGTGGATAGAAAAGAGGGAAATACGTGCTGGTAATCTTCGATCTCTTTATATCCAGCCCGGGAGATGGAATCTTTGGTCGCCGAATACAACAAAAGCCAGGGTTGATCCGGCTCCATGAACCAACCCCAGTGAATGTACTCCAGCGGGAACGGAGAAAGGCTGCCCATCGTCATCTCTGCAAACTCATCGAGTTCTACATCTGAGAGACCTGGCGGCACCTGGACATACTCACAGAAGAAGAGGTATCCGGGCAAAAAGAGAAAGTCCGGAGAATCCTGGGGCTTGGTAGGAGCCTGTTGCTGGGTTTCGGGGTTCAATGGGAAATGGTTTAGCGCAGAAATTGAAAGGAACGGGTGGCTATAGTTGACCGGCGGTGGAGTCGATCAAAATATGCGATTTTCAGTAAGATGAAGTATTTCGAATGGATAGTAGCCACTGGATTTATTGGAGGAGCTGGATCTGGAAGTGCGGGAAGTAGAGGTACCGGAGGAACGGGAGCCGTCTTTGGGGCCAATGAGGGTGGTGATCAGAAATACAGCGTTGCTGCGCTGCACTTTTACTTCGATATGAAAAAGTTTACTGGTGGAGCCAAAGAGCCGGGAAGCCGACATGGACCCTCCGGCGGGTTGCCCCAAACCGAAGCCAGGAATCTGCTGGTAATTGGTAATCCATGGGTCGTCTCCAGTGCCGGCAAGGGTATCCGGGCCACGCATGTGTTGCATGAAGTAATCGACATTGAACCCTCCCATTCTGGCCAGAATGTTGAGTACCAAGCCCTGAGCGGTGTTCACATTGACGGGATGGGTGTTGTAGAGGGAGACCGACTGCTCAAACCATTTATAATACTGATTGGGTGTGCCGTCCTCTTCGTCGAAGAACAATTCCGAGAAACCTTCAATGTGCCGCAGTTCTTCGAAATCCTTGAGCGGTTCGTTGGAGGGTTTGTACTCTTTGCCATCCAGGTCGTAGTCATCAAATTCCGCTCCATTGAGGCGTTTGAGGTCATCCTTATCCATCCAGTCAATTAGGGAATCGGTCAGAACATCCGCATCCGAAAGGTCAATTCCCATCGCCTCAAAAAGAAGCTTCCAGATTGTGACATCATTGTGGTTGATGGGGAGTTTCCCGGTCTCGTCGGTAATTTTTACGGAGACATCCAGCCCCTCCGGGATGGGAAACTGGGAATACCCCATGGGGTTCGCCCAACCTTGGTTGGAACGGTACAGCTCTCCGTCTATGGTCTTGATTTCGTGCAGTGTGGCCAAAGTGGCATCCAGTATTCCGTAGGCCTGACTGCGCAGATCAATCGGGCTTTGAAACTGGTTTTGGTATTCGATCTCCCGGTTTGCCTCCTGCAAGAACCGCATGATCACCACACTCATGAGAAAAAGGATGAGCAACACCCCGATCAGGATGCTCCCTTTAGTTCGATTCTGTTTACGGATGCTCATGGTCATCAGAATAGAGGTGCATCTTTTTCACTCGGAGGCAGAGGAATGTAGGAAACATACTCATCATCCTCATGCTCATCATCAAAACGAAAGGTAAATTTGAGGAAATCCGGCATCACCGACTTGTCATCCTCTTCAAGCGGATCTTCTTCCACTTCCCACTGCTCCTTGTCCTTATCCCAGTAACAATACTCAATGAGTTCCACGAAGGGGCTGAGTGTGGTGCGGTAGAGATCGTCCACATCTTCAATTTCCACTGGCTCCCCATCCCGCACTTCAATCAATGGATACCAAAGCAAGGAAAGCCCTTCGTCCTCATCGTGATAAAGAAATCCGATGATACTGGAGGCCAGAGGGGGATTGGAAATGAGAATTGGGGGCGGTTGTTTCAGATAGAAACGCAAAAGCGGATCATCCAATGTGCTCTCCCCTGGAGGATTTTCCCAACGGAATCCAGCGACTTTTCCCTGCGTACCTTGGGAACTGAATCCACTGTCAGCTTCCCGAAAAGTACGGGTCAGCAACCCCGTCAGGCTATCCTTGTGATGCACATAATGCCGACGGCTCCAGTCATGAGTCCAGATTTGCCCCAGAGAAACAATGTGAGCGGTGGCCGCGGTCAGAATGATGCCTCCCAAAGTCAGAGCAATCAGGACTTCGACCAGAGTAAATCCTCTACTGGTTTTGGGTTGCCTGAAAGGCTTCTGTTGTGAATGCGACGACATGCTTTGCGGAGGGGTTACGGGAGGTTGTACATACCCATGGATTGGCGATGTGAACGTAGCTTTTCCTGTTTATCCTGCAGGAGTTCCTGACGATCTCCGGCAAATTCACCTTCGGACCATGCCGGACGAAGAAGATAAAGGACTTCCGAGTGCTCCTGGTAATCCTCTGGAGCATCCTCAATGTCGTAATGGACCGTAACTTTGTAGTAATCAATGAGGTCCGTCATTTCAATTTCAGCTTCCCAGCTGATCTCCCCCGAAGAGAGCGTATCAATGTCCTCTCCATCTTCCAGCTCCTCTTTATCCTTGGCAAGCAGGACTTGCCGGCGGACAAACTGTAGATCATTTTCCCAATGTTGATTCTTTTTCTGCCGATTCAGGCCATGGACTGCATTACTGAAGGCAATTGTCAAAACCACGGACGCTGTCCCGAAAATGGCAAGGGCAATCACCACTTCAATGATGGTAAAACCCCAAAATGCCTTTCGCCGGCGACCGATACGGGATGACTGGCTCACTCTACTTCCAAACCTTCCGACTCTAAAATGTGATTGGAAAATGGATCAAAACGGATGGAGCCACGTCCACGAGACCCAAAATCCTCCGCCTCAACCTTAACAAGAAAAGGAACAGAAAACCCACCCGGATCAAAAGGCACACGTGGGAGGGGAATATCTTCCGGTTCATCCTCGGAGTCTCCATCATACCCCATGCCGGGAGGAATGGCAAAGAACTCAACCTTAGGGACCTCTCCTTCCTCAGGAACGTACACCTTGTAGTGAGTAACCGTGGATTCCGGGATCACGTTCTCCTCTTCTTCCGGTTCCGAGGTCATCACAGAAGGCCCAAAAAAGCCAGAGGATCGGTCCGGCACGGTCGGCACGGGTGCCTTGCTTTCCAGGGAAATATGAAACGACCCCGTTTCAGAATCATAGGATAACCAACTCACCTCCTTGGTGATCGCTGCCTGATAACGAGCTTCTCTTACCGCATCCAGCAGAACACGCTCAAGAGGCGGTTGGTCTTTCAGTCGCTGAATTTGAGCCCCACTGATGAGAACAATCGAGCTAATCAGGGCAACCAGTGCAAAAGTGATCAGTATTTCAATAAGGGTGAACCCCTTACTGAAACGGGAATCCAGCTTAGCTGTCCCAGTTTCCGATGTCATCAGCAGTTCCGGACTGCCCATCAGGACCATTAGACCAAACATCGTACCCGCCCTGCCTTCTCTGGCCAGGATAGCGATACTGATATTCATTTTGCCACGGATCCAAGACCTTCTTGTCGAGGTAAGGCCCTTGCCACCGTTTTCCCGCTCCAGGATTGGTTATCAAATTATCTAACGAAGTAGGATATTTTCCAACATCAAGATTGTAGGTGGTGATCAGTGTTTTGAGGGTAGTCGAAATGTAGGTATCGGCGGCGTTTTTCTTTTGATTTTCGAAAATCCGGAACAAATTGGGGGTGGCGATACCGACAAGCAGGCCGATCAAAGCCATCACGATAAGAACCTCAACCAGCGTAAAGCCTTTGGAAAGTGTTACACGGCGGTTCCGGGAAGAAAGAGTATGATGCGTATTTTCAGAATTCATGGGTTGGGTAATGGTTTTCTTTCAGGGTAAGAACAAAAAACATTTATGAGCAACTGTAGTGCAATGGCAAGGTCGGATTCTCCTCCAGTGTAGATTTGAATCATCAGAGACCAGTTAGCAGAGAGAGCCTGAGAAGGGATACCAATTTTCAAGGCTCTGATCAGTTCAATCAATACCCCGGAAAGATTCACCGCTTCCCTCTTGCAATCCAAGGCTATTTCCACTTTATCCCCCGACCCTCAATTTTAGCGAAGTACCATGAGCATCCAAAATGGAAAAGTCCTCAACCTCGGCCTCCCGAAGGGCAGCCTCGAAAAACCCACTCTGAACCTGTTTGATAAAGCGGGTTGGAAAATCAGTGTCAGTTCACGTTCCTACCGCCCGTCTTTTGACGATCCGGAGCTGGATGGCCGCTTTGTCCGGGCCCAGGAAATCAGCCGTTTTGTTGAAAACGGTTTCTTTGATTGCGGACTCACAGGCCATGACTGGGTAGTAGAAAACGAATCCGACGTCGTGGAAGTCAGCGAACTGGTTTACAGCCGGGCCTCCAACGTCACCTCCAAATGGGTACTGGCTGTGCCGGAAGATTCCGAAATCAAAACCATTAAGGATTTGCAGGGAAAACGCATTGCCACCGAAGTCGTAAACCTCACCAACGCCTTCCTTAAGCAACACGGCGTCGAAGCCAACATCGAATTCTCCTGGGGAGCGACCGAGGTGAAAGTGCCGGAAATGGTCGATGCCATTGTCGACCTGACCGAAACCGGCAACTCCATCCGGGCCAACAAATTGCGGATTGTGGACACCATTCTCCACACCTCCACACGATTGATTGCCAACAAGGAAAGCTGGGAAAACCCAGTCAAGCGGGCCAAAATCGAGAGAATTGCCCTTCTTCTGCAAGCCGCCCTCGAAGCGGACAAATGGGTCGGACTCAAACTCAATACCCGGACCGAAAACAAGGACAAGATCCTCAGTGCCCTCCCCGCCCTTCGCAAACCTACCATTTCCCCACTCAGCGAAGAAGGCTGGGTCGCCATCGAAACCATTGTCGAAGAGAAAGTCGTCCGGGAAATCATTCCGGACCTACGGGACAACGGAGCCGAAGGCATCATCGAATATCCCCTCAACAAGGTTGTACACTAAGAAACCTTTACACCAGCCAGCAAACTCCATGCAGCCCGAACAAATCATCAAGCAGCATTTGAACCTCTGCGAACAGGTTCATAACCTATTGCTCAGAGAAAATCATCAGCTCAAAACCGAAGGAGTGTCCACTTCTGAGGAAATTCTCAGTGAGAAAAAAAGCCTACTTCCCCTGCTCGATAATTCCCTGGTCGAATTAAAAAAACTCAGCCGGGAAGACTTCTCCCCCTTCGGAGAAGGTGGAAACCTGATCCGCAAAGCACAAAATAAACTGATGCAGATTTTCTACATCGATCGGGAAAATGAACAACTCCTGAGCCGGGTCAGCAATGAGGCAGATAATGGAATGCTGGGCGGAAAAATCTCCGAGATCCGCGACATCCAGTCCAAACTAGGGTAAATCGCGGCCAGTGCTTACTCTGAAGCACTGGGCACCTCGACCCCCTCGTCCTTGTACTGATTGATCTTATTGCGGAGCGTACGGGCATTGATGCCCAAAAGATCCGCCGCCACCGTGCGATTGCCCTGCGTATGGCGCAGAGCCTTGAGAATTTGGTCCCGCTCCAGATCTTTCAAACTGCGAATGTTATCCGGCTCTTCCGTAACCGGATGTGCCCCCACAGAGTCCACTTCACTGCCATTGGCTTCCTGTTCAGAGAATACCGGAGGTGCCTCAGGAGCGGCCGGAGGAGGTTCTGCGGGCTCAGGCGGAGGAGGTGCAACGGGAAGGGAAATGGTGGCCGAAGGATTACCTGCAGTAGGAATACCCAGACACTCCGGAGCAACAGCCACCCCATTCTGAGAAAGAATGACTGCCCGCTCGATCGCATGATACAGCTCCCGGACATTGCCCGGCCACTTGTGCTCCAACAAAAGCTCTTCTGCCGAGTTGGAAAACCCAGGAAGATTGAGATTATGTCGTTTGGAGAATTTTTCCAAAAACGTATTGGCCAGCAAAAGAATGTCATCCCCCCGGTCACGAAGCGGCGGCACAGGTATCGGAAAAACATTCAGACGATAATAAAGATCCTCACGAAATTCACCCTTCTCCACCGCCTTGTAAAGATCCCGGTTGGTAGAGGCCAGCACCCGGACATTCACTTTGATATCCTTGCTCCCGCCAACACGTTGAAATTCCTGCTCCTGCAGCACCCGCAGCAGCTTCACCTGTACCTGATGCGAAATTTCCCCAATCTCGTCCAAAAGAATCGTCCCATTATCCGCCAATTCAAAACGCCCCTCACGTTTGGCATGAGCGTTGGTAAACGACCCCTTCTCATGCCCAAAAAATTCACTCTCAATCAAATTCTCCGGAATCGCCGCACAATTGACCCGGATATACGGATGCGAAGCCAACTGGCTATTGCGATGCAGTTCGGCCGCCACCAACTCCTTGCCCGTTCCATTTTCACCAGTGATCAAAACCGTCACCTCCGTCATCGCCACCCGTTTGATGATACCCTTCAGATTCTGCATCACCGGGCTATTCCCGATCAACTGGGAATCCGCCGTCTGTTGCTCATTGTAGTAACGATTGACCTTTTCCAGCTGCAGAACGTTCTCCGCCCGCTTCAGGACAATCTCCAGCTGCTCCGAGTCCCAGGGCTTCACAATAAAGTCACGAGCCCCCAAACGCATGCACTCAATCACTGACTCCATATTCCCATAAGCCGAAAGCATGATCGGCATGGGCGGATTCGGCACATTGACCAACTCCTCCAGAATCTCAATCCCACTCCCATCCGGCAGCTTCAGGTCAATCAGGAACAAATCATACCCATCGTCCTTGTACAGATGTCGAATTGCCTCCTGGATCGTGGAGACCGATTTTACAGAATACCGCCTTTTGCGGAGGTAGTCCTCCAGCGATTTGCGGATGATCATTTCATCGTCTAAGACGAGAATTTTTTCCAAAGACATGAGGCAACTTCAGCCTGTCAAAAAGTAAGGATTAATAGAGAGTCACTCACTGTGGAACAAAACCACAGCAAAAAAGAGGCTCATAAAAGGAAGGCAGAGCCGCCAAGGGTCAATCATTTTTCCGAGGCCGCCCACGTTTTGGCTTCGCCGGAGCCGCCTCTGCCGCATCCTCCACCTCTTCAACCAGTTGATTGAACTCAGGATTTTGCCGCTTCCGGCTCTCCTCCTCCTCTTCCTGGTCCCAAGCCAAAGCCTCCTTATCCTGACGGAACGCCTCATCATCCTCATTAATTTCCTCAAACCCTTCCTCAATTTGCGGATCCGAAGCTTGAGCAATATCATCCTCCA
>Ga0181593_10004631_pt1 | contig 12520 bp, 13 predicted proteins | sample 071ome_19_FD_133756 | JGI IMG/M metagenome (GOLD analysis project Ga0181593, IMG submission 133756) | Coastal salt marsh microbial communities from the Groves Creek Marsh, Skidaway Island, Georgia - 071413AT metaG (megahit assembly) | ecosystem: Environmental > Aquatic > Marine > Intertidal...
GGACGCCCATCGCTTTCCTTGGGCATGAAAGACCATTTGAGGCCGGTCGGAAACCCAGCGCCGCCGCGGCCGCGCAGACCCGATGCTTTCATCGTGTCAACGACCCAGTCGCGACCCTTTTTGATAATGGCCGCCGTGCCATCCCAATGGCCGCGCGCACGCGCACCGGCGAGCGAACGATCATGCATGCCATAGATATTAGTAAATATCCGATCTTTATCCGTTAGCATACGCGCCTCATTTCCCTTGTTTCTGGCGGTGCCGCCACATGCGCAGAGACACCACCATCGCCCAAATAAACGCTGCCAAAACAGCGAGATCTATCAATATTGCAAACCGCCCGGCCAACCCCAACTTGGGGCCAAGCCATTGCACAACAATCCAAAGCAGCATCGCGCCCGCGATGACCAAGGCCACGAAACGGCCCTGTCTGTTTTCATGTTGCCCCGCGCCCTGCGCCATCATCTTCCCTTCGAACGCGGGCTTTGCCGCATTTTTTAATTGCTCTTACTAAGACGTTAAAGCTTTCGCCTGCGCCACCCAATCATCACGGCTGACACGCCCCTTAAATCCGTTTAAGTTTTCATCCATCCAAACAATATCATCTGGCCCCCAGGCCGTAATTTGATCATAATGAAAAACGCCAAGCGCATGCAAAAGCGCTTCCAGCTTTGGACCGACGCCTTTTATCTTTTTCAGATCATCTGCTTGACCGTTACGCGGCTGCGCTATCGCGCCTGGGGCGGTAACATCTGCACCTGCTGCGGAGGGCGCATAGGCCCATTCAGGTTTACGTCCGGCAAGTTCAACCTCTCCGGGGAGCTGCGTAGAAGCAGGCTCAGATGCTGCGTCAGATCGTTCAGCGCCCACGCCGCCAAGCGATGTCTCTTCAGGGCTGGCCTCAACCAATGCCCCCGCGCGCGCACCGCCCAGCGGAGCCAAAGGTGTGCAAAACACCCACCCCAACAGCAAACCCAGGGCAACGAAAACGCTCGCAGCAAAAAATACCGCGCCCATGAAGACTATTTTGCCCAAACCAAAACACATTATGAAGGTCAACACAGCTGCAGCGCCCGAAATCGCCCAGCAGCCCAGCTGGCAGCTTGTATTCTTAATCGGCTCTAACATATTGAAACTCCTCTCTAATGGAACTCGCGCTTAAAACGCTATTCCTTTGTACCACGAGTTTGAGTTTTCGTCTTGTTTTGCGCGCTAAGCGCTTCCGCCTGCTCTGGCCAAGCATCACGACTAGCACAGCCTTTAAAACCTGGAAAATGCGTATCAGCCCAGGCTACATTCTCTGCAGTCCATTTTGAAATCTGATCAAAGTGAAAGATGCCCGCAGCGTTTAATAGCGCCTGCAACTTTGGCCCAATGCCTTTGATTTGCCCCAAATCGTCAGCGCCCGCTTTGCGCGCCGTCTTTAAAAGCCGCGGCCGCTTCGCCGCAATGCCCGTTGGGCTTTCGCTCGCACTGGATCTAGCTGTTTTGGCCTTTGCTTTTGACTTGCCAAGCCACGGCGTTGTCAGCGGCACTTCGCTTCCATCGATGCGCTTGAGCGTATCGTTTAGCTCAACCGCAAGCGCAGCGCTGGCGTTATGGGCTTGCCGATTAGCTTCATATTGCGTCAGAGACGTTGCGCCCCCCAACGGTTCGCAAGAAAAACGACCATTTTGTGGGCCTGGCAGCGGTATCGCGCCCTCTGCCATTTCATCGAGCATCGCAGCAAAGCCGTCTGCCGTTAGGTTTTCGTAATAATCCTTGCCGATCTGGGCCATTGGTGCGTTTGTACAAGCGCCCAAACATTCAACCTCTTCCCAGCTGAACCTTCCGTCAGCTGATAGCTGATGGGCATCGGAAGCGATTTTTTCCCGACAAACTGAGATCAGATTTTCCGCGCCACAAATCATACAAGATGTGGTTCCGCAGACTTGAATATGCGCAATAGATCCAACAGGTTGCAATTGAAACATAAAGTAAAATGTCGCCACTTCCAAAGCCCGCATATACGCCAAGCCGAGCATATCCGCCACGGCTTCAATGGCAGGGCGTGGCAACCAACCCACTTGTTCTTGCGCGCGCCAAAGAAGCGGGATGATCGCCGAAGCTTGGCGGCCTTCGGGGTATTTGCTGATTTGCGCTTCCGCCCAAGCTTTATTCGCAGGCGTAAACTCAAAACTATCCGGTTGATCAGGGTGTAAGCGGCGCAGCATTAGCGGTCAATCTCTCCAAAAACAACGTCCATCGTACCAATGATTGCAGCTACATCCGCAAGTTGGTGCCCAGACGCGATGTAATCCATAGCTTGCAAATGCAAGAACCCTGGCGCACGCAGCTTTGCCCGATAGGGTTTATTGCTGCCATCCGCCACCAAATACACGCCAAACTCACCTTTCGGGGCTTCTACCGCTGCATAAACTTCACCGGCAGGAACATGAAATCCCTCTGTGTAGAGCTTGAAATGATGAATAAGCGCTTCCATTGACTGTTTCATCTCGGTGCGCTTTGGCGGCGTTAGCTTGCCACGCGCCAAAACATCGCCCTTTTCCACCCGCAATTTAGCAATGGCTTGCCGAATAATCGAAACCGATTGGCGCATTTCTTCCATCCGCACCAAATACCGGTCATAACAATCCCCGTTTTTTCCAACCGGGATTTGAAACTCAAATTCATCATAGCACTCATAGGGCTGTGCGCGCCGCAGATCCCAGGCTAAACCGGAACCGCGCACCATCACGCCTGAGAAGCCGTAATTCAGAATATCTTCTTCGCTGACCACACCAATATCGGCATTGCGCTGCTTGAAAATTCGGTTTTCTGTCAATAGCCCATCGATGTCATCCATGACTTCTGGAAACGCCAACGCCCAAGCCTCGATATCGTCGATCAAATCATCGCTGATATCTTGATGCACCCCGCCGGGGCGAAAATAAGCCGCATGCAAACGCGCGCCACACGCGCGCTCATAAAACACCATCAGCTTTTCACGTTCTTCAAACCCCCAAAGAGGCGGCGTTAACGCACCCACATCCATCGCCTGCGTCGTGACATTTAACAAGTGGTTCAGAACGCGGCCAATTTCACTGTAAAGAACCCGTATCAGCGAAGCCCGCCGCGGCACCTTAACGCCGGTCAGCTTCTCAATCGCCAGACACCAGGCATGTTCTTGGTTCATCGGGGCGACATAATCCAACCGATCAAAATACGGCAGATTTTGTAAATAAGTGCGGCTTTCCATCAACTTCTCAGTGCCGCGATGCAACAGACCAATATGCGGATCGCAGCGCTCTACGATTTCGCCATCAAGCTCCAAAACCAGCCGCAACACGCCATGCGCCGCCGGATGCTGAGGGCCAAAATTTATATTGAAATTTCGGATTTTCTGCTCGCCCGTCAGCGCATCGTTAAATTCGTTAGAGCCATCCATCATTGCGCAGCCTCTTTTTCATCGCCAGGAAGCACGTATTCAGCCCCTTCCCATGGCGACATAAAGTCAAATTGCCGGTATTCTTGCACCAGACTCACAGGCTCATACACCACACGCTTTTGCGCTTCGTCATAGCGCACCTCGGTATAGCCAGTTGTCGGAAAATCTTTACGCAGCGGGTGCCCACGAAACCCATAATCGGTCAATAAACGCCTCAAATCGGGATGACCCGTAAATAAAACTCCAAACATATCAAATACTTCGCGCTCGAACCAATTCGCTGAAGGATGTATATCACAGATAGATGGTAACATTTCATCTTCGCGAATAGCCACCCGCAGGCGAATACGTTTGTTTTGATACATCGATAGAAAATGATACACGATGTCAAAACGATCGCTGCGCTCTGGATAATCAACCGCGGTAATATCCACCAAGCTTGAAAACTGACAATTCGCATCCGTCTTCAAAAAACTCACGAAATTATGCAAATTTGATGGAGCAACACAGATAGTGAGCTCATCAAACGCAATCTCCCAGCTTAAAACGCAATCTTTGCGCTTATCGGCTAATTGAGCGCCCAGCTCCTTTAAATCAGCAATATTTGACTGGGTCATCGTACAATCGTTCCTGTGCGGCGAATTTTACGTTGCAAAGCCATAATCCCATAGAGCAACGCTTCAGCTGTTGGTGGGCATCCGGGGACATAAATATCAACAGGCACAATGCGATCGCATCCGCGCACCACCGAGTAGCTATAATGATAATAACCACCCCCATTGGCGCAGGAACCCATGGAAATCACGTAACGTGGTTCGGGCATCTGATCATAAACTTTGCGTAATGCAGGCGCCATTTTATTGGTTAAAGTACCCGCCACAATCATCAAGTCCGATTGGCGCGGGCTGGCCCGGGGCGCTGTTCCAAAACGCTCAAGATCATAGCGAGGCATCGAAGTATGCATCATTTCAACAGCGCAACAGGCCAAGCCAAACGTCATCCAATGCAGGCTTCCCGTACGGGCCCAATTAATGATATCTTCAGTCGAGGTCAGCAAAAAGCCTTTATCCTGAAGCTCACGGTTCAGCTCTTGCGTGGCAACTTCTTTATCCATGCCTGCCGCGTTTGCGCCCGCCATCACTCCCATTCTAGAGCCCCTTTTTTCCACTCATAGGCAAAGCCAATCGTTAAAACAGCCAAAAACACCATCATCGACCAAAAACCGAGCATGCTTATATCTTTAAAGGCCACCGCCCAAGGGAATAAAAAGGCAATTTCCAAATCAAAAATAATGAAGAGGATTGAAACCAAGTAGAATCGCACATCGAACTTCATTCGCGCGTCGTCGAACGCGTTAAAGCCGCATTCATAGGCCGAGACTTTTTCAGGATCCGGATTGCGCACAGCCACCACCATGGCGGCCAAAATCAGCAATAAGCCAAGGCCAATAGCGATGGCCATAAACACAAGTATCGGGAGGTATTCCCTTAGCAAGTCATCCACAGACGGCTCCATATTTTGGCGTTACGGTGGCAAACCCAACGCCCAGTTGGCTTGGCGAGGGTTTACCCCTCTGGGCACTCGGGGTCAACATCCCAAGAGAAGAATTCACCACCCTGAATAGGACAACCTAAGCATATTACTCGCAAACCTCTCAAATTTCGAAAATTCGATCAAAAATTCCGCATTTTCAACCGTGAAAAATTTAATTTTGATCATTTTTGAGCTGAATAAGCAGCGCTTGCGCTTCAACATAGGCGCCCTCCTCTACAGCGATCTCATCAACCCTGCCAGAAAAAGGAGCAAAGAGCACTTGTTGCATCTTCATCGCCTCTAACGTGATCAAAGGCTGGCCCTCTTTCACCTGCTGCCCGGCGATTACGGATACCGCGATTACAAGCCCGGGCATCGGAGCCTCGATCTGTGTTGCGCCAACAGCAGCAACTTCGGCGCGGCGCAAAGGGTCAATCAGCTTCAGCGCTATACCGCCCTGATCAAACACTGTGATATCGCGCCCCGCCCGGTGAGCAACCGGCAAAGCCTCTCCCTCCAATTGCCAACCGGCATCGCTGCAAACCGCCGGATAATCTGCACCCTGCCATTTCAAAATAATTTGGTTTTCAATCAACTGGATCGGCAATATGATCCGTTGCCCCTCAAAGATCATTTGCACCCTTTGTGGGGCGCCTCCCCAAAGAGAAAACCCGCTTAAACGCGACTTGGTGGCCTGGCTATCAACAACAGAGACCACGCCCGCCAATAGGGCGCGTGGCGTCAACTTGACCGGCGCAGTCAGCGCGGATGAATTTCTAGAAATCAAATCTGTATCAATCCGGCAGGATGTAAAATCATTAATTTGGGTTAACGCCGCAAGAAAACCCAGATTTGTTTTAATACCGGCGATTTCAATCGCCGCCAAGCTTTGACCCATTTTGTCAATCGCTTCGCGCCGATTTTGACCAAACACGATAACTTTGGCCAACATTGGATCGTAAAATGCGCTTATCGTATCCTTGGCAATTACCCCAGAATCGATACGGCATTCGCTTGGAAAGTCCAAATGCGTCAACTGTCCCGCCATTGGCAAAAAATCTTGCTGGGGATCTTCAGCGTAAAGCCGCGCTTCGATCGCATGGCCAGTGATCTGCAAATCTTTTTGCTGCATTGGCAATTTACCGCCCGCGGCCACGTTTAACTGCCACTCCACGAGATCCACACCGGTAATGGCTTCGGTCACGGGATGCTCAACTTGCAAACGAGTGTTCATTTCCATGAACCAAAAGCAATCTTCGCGCAGCCCATCAGATCCATCAACAATGAACTCAACCGTGCCTGCTCCGCGATATTCTATCGCCTTGGCCGCTGCAACTGCGGCCTTGCCCATCACCGCGCGCATCTGCTCGGTCATCCCGGGTGCAGGCGCTTCCTCGACAACTTTTTGATGGCGCCGCTGTAAAGAGCAATCCCGTTCAAATAAATGCACAACATCTGCTCCGTCCCCAAATACCTGTACTTCGATATGACGCGGTTGCGAAATGAATTTTTCAAGCAAAACATCGCCATTGCCAAAGGCATTTACCGCCTCAGAACGCGCTTCGGATAGGGCTGCCGCGAAGGCATCAGCAGATTTGACCAAGCGCATACCTTTCCCGCCGCCGCCCGCAACCGCCTTAATCAAAACCGGAAATCCTATTTTTTCAGCTTCTTTTTGCAAACGCGCGGGATCTTGATGGCCAGAAAACCCAGGCACCACGGGCACTCCTGCCTTCGCCATCAAGGCCTTTGCCGAATCTTTTAACCCCATGGCTCGAATGGCGCTGGCCGAGGGCCCAATAAAAACCAAACCCGCAGCCTCTACCGCCTCAACAAAATCGGGGTTTTCAGATAAAAACCCATAACCAGGATGAATAGCCTGCGCCCCAGAGCTTAAAGCGGCTGCAATTATTTTATCACCGCAAAGATAGCTTTGCGCTGGCAATGCGCCACCAATATGCACCGCGTGATCGGCTTGCAAAACATGTTGTGCATTTTGATCCGCATCGGAATACACCGCGATGCAACGCACCCCCATGCGCTGAGCGCTGCGCATCACGCGCAAGGCAATTTCACCACGATTCGCGATTAGAATACAGTCAAACACGTAAACCCCCTATCTGCGGTTTCATGCCAAACTGACCAAATATAGATTGGATTACGCGCGCTGCGCCTCCGCTTATGTTACATTCTAAATAGGCCAAAGCGGGTCTCCTCTATGGGCGCGTTTAAGGCCGCCCGCAACGAGCAATAAAGCGTTTCACGGGTTTTTCGCGGATCAATGATCCCGTCATCCCACAGCCGCGCCGAGGCGTAAAGCGGATGCGATTGCTCTTCAAACATATCCAAAGTGGGTTTTTGAAAGGCCGCTTCTTCTTCAGCGGACCAAACGCCGCCCGCCCGCTCGATATTATCACGCTTTAACGTGGCCAGAACTTGCGCCGCTTGCGCGCCGCCCATCACCGAAATTCGACTATTCGGCCAAGTCCATAAAAAGCGCGGTTGATAGGCCCGCCCCGACATGCCGTAATTTCCCGCCCCAAAACTGCCCCCGATCAGAACCGTCACTTTTGGCACCGCCGTGGTGGCAACCGCTGTCACCATTTTTGCACCATGGCGGGCGATACCCTCATTCTCATAGCGCTGCCCCACCATGAAGCCTGTAATATTTTGTAAAAACACCAGTGGTATTTTTCGTTGGCTGCAAAGTTCAATGAAATGCGCGCCTTTTTGCGCCGCTTCGCTTAGCAGGACCCCGTTATTGGCGACAATTCCGACAGGGCACCCCATCACATGCGCGAAGCCTGTTACCAAAGTTGTACCGAAACGGGCTTTAAACTCATCAAACCGTGAGCCATCAACCAAGCGCGCCAACACCTCGCGTATATCATATTGACTGCGCAAATCTCGCGGCACAACGCCCAAGATTTCACTTGGATCATATTGGGGGTCCTCCGCAGGTTGCAAATTTGGCAGCTCCCGTTTTGGAAGGTTGAGATTGGCCACAGCTTGGCGCGCCAAAGCCAGCGCATGATCATCATCCTCAGCCAGATAATCAGCGACCCCGGATAGGCGCGTATGCACATCAGCGCCACCAAGATCTTCGGCGCTTACAACTTCCCCCGTGGCAGCTTTGACCAAGGGAGGACCGGCTAAGAAAATCGTTCCCGCGCCGCGCACGATAATTGTGATATCAGACATCGCCGGAACATAGGCACCGCCCGCCGTGCAAGAGCCCATCACCACGGCAATTTGCGCGATGCCTTTAGCAGACATTCTGGCTTGATTGTAAAAAATCCGCCCAAAATGGTCTCGATCGGGGAAAACCTCATCTTGATTGGGCAAGTTGGCACCGCCACTATCCACCAGATATAGGCAGGGCAAATGACATTCTTCTGCGATCTCCTGCGCGCGCAGATGCTTTTTCACGCTCATTGGGTAATAGGTTCCCCCCTTCACCGTGGCATCATTGCAAATGATCATACAGTCCCGACCGTGCACCTGACCAATACCCGCAACCAACCCGGCCGATGGCGCATCGCCATTATACAGCCCATGCGCCGCGGTTGCGCCAATTTCCAAAAACGCGCTTCCATAATCCAACAGATTGGCCACCCGCGCGCGCGGTAACATTTTGCCGCGGTCCAAATGCCGCTGCCGGGCCTTTTCGCCGCCGCCAGCCGCTGCAAGCTCGGCCGCCGAGCGAACCAATTCTAGGCTTTCCAAATGCGCAGATTGGTTGCTCACGAATTCCTCTGATGTCGTTTTTATTTTAGAGAAAAGCCGCATTTGGACCTCCGTAAAACGCTGCCTGCAAATCATCAGAGCCAAGAGGCGCGCGCGATGTACCGATCAATTGCCCCCAAGGCGCGATCAAAAAGCGGTAGGGTGCTGCCGCGCCTGGCTGGCAAATCACCTCAAGGCGCACCCAAAATAAATGATGCGGCGTTGCATAGCAATCGCTCTCAGACCCGCTATGCCCCTCTTTAGAGGAGGCAATGATATAATGCCTTGCATAAAAGGTGATGGTTGCTGTCTCATCCAAAACGGCAGCTTTCACCCCCAAACGCAACGCCAAAAAAAGTAAGAGCAGGCAAAACACGCCCAGAATCAACCAGGCAGGATGCAAGTTACGCAGCCTCACCTGACGCAAATCTTCATAGCAGCCATTATGATCCGCCTCTTCCCCATCAGCGCATCGCCGACATCAGCTCTCGACCGATCAACATACGCCGAATTTCAGACGTACCGGCACCAATTTCCATCAATTTTGCATCTCTAAAAAGACGCGCAACCGGCGCGTCAGCCAGAAACCCTGCCCCACCCATCGCCTGCACGGCTTGGTGGGCTATTTTCATCGCTTGCTCGGATGCATACAGCACGCAACCGGCGGCATCCTGACGGGTAATTTCGCCCCGATCACAGGCTTTTGCCGCCTCATAAACATAGGCTCGGGCTGAATTCATCGCTGTATACATATCTGCAATTTTACCCTGCATCAGTTGAAAATCCCCGATACTTTGGCCGAATTGTTTGCGTTCAACCAAATAGGGCATCACCTCATCCAGACAGGCGGCCATAATCCCAGTGCCAATTCCCGATAAGACAACCCGCTCGTAATCCAAACCCGACATAAGAACTTTGGCCCCTTTGCCCTCTTCCCCCAAAACGTTTTCAAACGGCACTTCAACATCTTCAAAAATAAGTTCCGCCGTGTTGGACCCGCGCATGCCTAACTTGTCAAAATGGGTTGAGGTCGAAAAGCCTGACATTGCTTTTTCGATCAAAAAGGCGGTAATACCTTTTGAGCCTGCTGCCGGATCGGTTTTGGCATAAACCACCAATGTATCCGCATCAGGCCCATTGGTGATCCAATATTTGCTGCCATTTAACCGATAATAACCGTTTCGTTTTTCCGCGCATAACTGCATTGAAACCACATCAGACCCCGCTGCAGGTTCTGACATCGCCAAGGCTCCAATATGGTGCCCGGACACCAGCTTGGGAAGATATTTTTGTTTTTGCTCTTCAGTGCCGTTTAAACTGATTTGGTTGACGCACAGGTTTGAATGCGCGCCATATGATAACGCCACGCTGGCGCTGGCGCGGGCAATTTCTTCAATCGCCACAGTATGCGCCAAATAGCCCATCTCAGCGCCACCATGCGCACCTGAAATGGTGATACCGAGCAACCCCATTTTCCCAAGCTCTTGCCAAAGCGCGTCGGGAAATTTGTTTGCCCGGTCAATTTCACCAGCTAAGGGGCGGATACGATCTTGAGAAAATCGATGCACCGCATCCTGCAGCGCCTGCACATCTTCGCCAAGATCAAACCGCATAGAGGCTAAGAACATATCGCACTCCATTTATTGAACACTTGTTCATTAAATGGATTACTTTGGATCAATAGTCAATAGTTTTACACCTGCAATCGCAGCCCCAAAAGCGCAAAAAACCCCAAGCAAACCCTAGTTTGAAATACGAAGAAAAGTAAATTTAACCGTTAAAAAGGTGTGAATCTTTCACGACAATTTGCACGTGAATTTTATCTATATACGAGAATTATGTCGATGAGAGCCTCTTCAGGTGCTCAAAAACGTCCTCGTTAGGGGTTTGGCCCCAAAAAAGCCATTTTTATATTTAAATGTAATTTTATAGACCAAAACATTTCGGAATTTATCATTTGTCACTTAAATAAGGAATTTATTATGAATCAGGGTTCGATCGTTGCGTGGCTTTTCTTTACCCTTAGTCCCGCATTCACCGCCGCCGATCAAATTTGCCTTGGCTCGGGCCCTCAAACACCCCGTGATATCTCTCAAAAATTTGGCACCAATACCAGCAGCTTTAATCTCGCACCGAGCTATCGCGATATGAACTTATGCAACATACACACCCACACTTTCGCTGAGCATAAAGCCCTGGATTCTCAATTTCCGCTAATAATGGACAAACTGACGGATTTCGCTGCAATGACACTGCAGGATTATCTCAGGAAGAACTCACAGATCCAACGCATGGAAGTGGCGCTTTTCAAGGCGTATCCCCGAGTGATACGATTGAAGTGCATTGGGTATATTCCTCTTGCGCCGTTCAGCCAGGTCAAGGATTGGGCTCTTGCTTCAGCGCCGCTTGTGCGAACCCCCAACTGAGGGTTGAAGCGCAAGTCTTTTTATTGGTCGACGACCCTTATGCCTTGAATTTTCAAACCATGGTCTATGGCAATACGGTGATTGATGGGCGCCATCAAGCGAAGGCCCTGCCGACCCATACTGGAACGCCTATCGTTTTTGCAGGTTCTACCACCGGCCCAAAATACACAGCAAAAAAATGCTCGCCCTATCAAGTCACCTGGAGCGTTCGCCCAAATTGCGCAAAGTTAAATATCGCATCTTTGCATAACTGGGCTGCCGACGGGAATATCTTCAATGAAAGTCACTCTCATGGAGTGCGCGCGCTTGTCACTGAACCGGAGCTGTTGGCGCCGATAAATTAAACGCCATCTGCAGATAGTGCGGTTTGGGCCGCGCTATCTGCAAGCTGGTAGAGCGCGCCCACTTCAGCGCGAATAATGCGCCCAATCACCGCGCAATCTTCAAGGCTGAAAGTAAGGGGTAAGCGCATATCGATCACCCCAGCCAAAATACGGTCACTTTTTGGCATTGCAGATGATGGGGCATAGCGCCAACTGTCATAACGCGACGTGAAACCGGTCGGCTCTTGCCCGCCAAACCACTTCAGCTCAACCCCTCTTGACGCACAGCGCGCCAGCAAGTTTTCAACCCTGTCAGCTGCCCAATCTAGCAATAAAAACTGAATAGATGACCCGACATAGCTTTCTTCTTCTGGCCGCGATATCAGCGTTAACCCCGGCGTATGCGCGAGGGCTTCCTCAACGGCTTGATAGCGCATGTTCCAGGCCTGCACTTGCACCTGTAGATTGGCCAATTGTGGACGCAGGATTGCGGCGCGCAAATGATCCATTCGGCCGGAAACATTGGGCGTGTGATACCGGATATCGTCAAAATGGCTGGCCGCCGGTGCGGCAATATGGCGATCATAAAGCATATAAGATCCCGATAATATAACCGCCTTGGCCATCACATCCGCGTCATCAGTGACCAAAAATCCGCCCTCGCCCGAATTTATATGTTTGTAAGTTTGCGTGGAATAACACCCCACCACCCCATGACGCCCAGACCATGTTTCCCGCCATTTCGCACCCATCGTATGCGCACAATCCTCAATAACTCGGACGCCTGCATGCTCACAGATTTTCATCAATTGATCCATGTCGCAAATATGCCCACGCATGTGGCTGAGCATAAGCACATCCGCTTGTGCAATTTTTGCCTGCAAATCCTCAAGGTCGATCACCAGATCTTCGGTCACCCCAACATAAACCGGTATGGCGCCAACAGAAGCGATAGAGCCGGGAACCGGCGCAAGCGTAAACGCATTGGTCAAAACCTTATCACCTGGCTGCACATCCAATGCGCGCAACGCCGTCGCCAACGCATATCCGCCCGAGGCAACCGCCAAGCAAAACGAAGCCTCCAC
>Ga0181593_10004636_pt1 | contig 12517 bp, 8 predicted proteins | sample 071ome_19_FD_133756 | JGI IMG/M metagenome (GOLD analysis project Ga0181593, IMG submission 133756) | Coastal salt marsh microbial communities from the Groves Creek Marsh, Skidaway Island, Georgia - 071413AT metaG (megahit assembly) | ecosystem: Environmental > Aquatic > Marine > Intertidal zone...
CAAATAGCTCTATATTTTTTTGTACCCACTTCAGAGCAGCGATTAGATCTAGAGTTCCAAAATTGCTTGATTGATCGAGTGTTTCTTGGGTAAATTTTTGGATTACAGGATGATAAAACCATCCCAAAGGGCCTAAGCGATAATTTATAACTACTACTACGAGGTTATGTTCTGTCGCAAGAGAAGAAAAATCATAATAATCTTTCCAACCAGAAGTATTAGCACCTCCATGAATCCAAAACATTACTGGTAAATCCTGGTTTAGATATTCATCGGGTGTATAGATATCTAGATACAAACAATCTTCTTGTCCAACAATACCGCTTCCAGGCACTCCTGCATAAACAGAAGCTTCTTGAACGCATCCATTATTTTCTTGATCTAGAATGATTACTTGGCGGTTTTCAAATGCTCTAGGAGCCTTCCATCTTAACTCTCCTACCGGAGGAAGTGCATAAGGAATATCGTTCCAACGTAAACCATTTTTAAGGTTTTCGGGAGAAATAATACCAGATGAAGTATTTACCTGACTGGCATCTAAAGCAAAAGAAAAGAATATTAGTAAAATGATTGAGCGGAGATACATGAGTTATATTATAGCTTTCAAAAAATTTCGAAACAAAGAAGTATTTATCGTAGAAAGTAAATGATTAAATTCGTAAAATATAATTATTTTTGTTAAAGTATTTATTAATAATCATTTTAGGAATATATATATATGCCTTACAAATTATCTGAACCACTGACAAGAACAAATGAAAAACTCCATAATGAATTAATAGCAAGCGCAGAAAAACTTGTGCCTATTTTGAAAGACAGATCAGCCGCAGCAAATGAAGCCAGAAAAATTCCTGTCGAGACCATTAATGACTTCAGAGAAGCAGGGTTCTTTAAAATTCTTCAACCAAAAAAATATGGTGGCTATGAGTTAGATCCCCATACATTTTTTGAAGTTCAAATGAAGGTAGCCGAAGGTTGTATGTCCAGCGCATGGGTGTTGGGTATCATAGCCGTTCACCCCTTCCAACTTGCTCTTTATGATGAAAAAGCCCAAGAAGAAGTTTGGGGAAATGATCCAGATGCTTTAATTGCATCTTCATATGCTCCTCTTGGAAAAGTCGAGCATGCAGATGGAGGGTTTAAACTCTCTGGTCATTGGCAATGGTCTAGTGGATCCGATCATTGCAACTGGATTTTTCTGGGTGCATTGGTTTTCCCTCCAGAAGGTGGGGCACCAGAATATCGAACATTCTTACTCCCTAAAAAAGATTATGAGGTTGTAGATACATGGCAATCAATGGGACTCAAAGCTACCGGTAGTCAGGATATTCATGTAACAGATGTGTTTGTTCCAGAATACAGAACTCACAAACAATCGGATGGTTTTAACCTTACCAATCCAGGTTATGCTGTAAATACCAATCCATTATTCAGAATTCCATGGGGTCAACTTTTTGTGAGAGTAGTCTCTACACCTGCAATTGGAGCAACCAAAGCTTTACTTCAAGAATTCATCAATGGGGCAAACAACAAGTCTTCAAGCGATCCTTCCAAGCTTGCAGGAGATACCAATACGCAAACTCTTATTGCTGATACTGCCGTGCAAATCGATGAGTTGGAAACCATGCTTTACAGAAACTTTGATGTAATGGTGGATATGTCCTCCAATCAAGGTGGAGTCCCTATGCTTGATAGAGTGAAATTCCGTTACGAAGCCTCGCTCGTTATTGAAAAGTGTCTTGGGGTAGTTGATAAGCTTTTTGCTAATGCAGGTGGTGGGTCAGTATTTAAAGGAAGCAAGATTCAAGATCTTTTCCTAGATGTTCATACCAGCAGAGCACATGTTGCGAATAATCCAATTAACTTTGGTAGAAATTATGGCGCTATGCAGCTTGGTCTTGAAAATACTGATTTCTTTGTCTAGAGCTATATATGGTAACCACCGTCAACCGGAATACAATGACCGGTGGTATAGCCTGATTGACTAGAAGCTAGAAAAAAGGCGGTATTGGCGACCTCCTCTGCTAATCCAAATCTCTTTAAAGCTAATGTAGCCATAACTGCTTCGTGCCACTTGTCATCAAAGAATGAATTTTCTTCATTTAAAAGTCTATGAAATATCCCTGCATCAATAACCCCTAAAGCAATCGAGTTCGCCCTTATGCCATGAATACCCTCTTCTTTAGCGATACCCTTTATGGTATGTTCTATGGTTGCTTTCGGGGCTACTGAGAGAACATCTCCCGGAGGATACTTAAATAATCCTGCTGAACTTATAAATACATAACTTCCCTTTGTTGATCGCATATACTGAAGGGATGCTGACACAATATTAAAAAAACCATTTACATCCTCATCGATAACTTTCCGCCAAAGATCTGGGGTAATTTCAGAAATAAATTTTTGAGGGATATTAAAGCCAGCCGCATTGACAAGGGTATTGATGCCACCATATTGTTGCACGAGAGTATCCATAAATGTTTTAACTTGCTCGCTGTCTTGGTTAGCAAGTTGAAAGTAGTCAACTTGATTTTTACAGGCTTCTTTTAATGATTTTGCTGCGGATTCGTTTTGATTGAAGGTGAAAACTACCTTGGCTCCATCTGCATAAAATCTTTGCACACAAGCATTACCTACACCTCCACTGCCACCAATAACGAGGACACACCCATTTTCAAATTGTTTATCCATGATCTAGATTCTCTTCAATCCAAGAGACATCCGCAAGCATTTTACTTAAATTTGTAATGTATCCTGCTGCATAGGCGCCATTAATTACCCTGTGATCATAGGATAGTGAAAGCGGCAGAATGTTACGAGCCCGAGGTTTATTTTTAACAAGTTGGAACTGCTCAAAAACTTTGGATATGCCAAGGATAGCCACCTCAGGAGGATTGATGATTGGGGTAAAAAATTTACCACCAATACCGCCAAGAGATGACACGCTGAATGTGCCTCCTTGAAGTTCTTTATTGGAAAGCTTTCTTGCTTTAGCAAGATCACTTAAACGTTTAATTTCATCACCAATTTCTAAAATACCAAGATGATGAACATTTTTTATACTTGGAACAATTAAGCCATAGGGAGTATCAACCGCTACGCCAATATTAATAAACTCTTTAATAACTACTCCTTCAAGAGATGAAGATAGTGAGCTATTGAGTAATGGAAAATCTTTTAAAACATTACCGATGGCTTTAATAAAAAAAGCTAAAGGGGTTATTTTGGTATAGCGATTTTTTTGAATTTTTTCACGCAAAGCAAGCAAGTCAGTAATGTCAGCTTCGTCGTGCTGAGTTACATGGGGAATATTGATCCATGAGGTGTGTAAATTTTTAAAAGCAGCTTTCTGAAATTTAGTTAGCTGTTCTTCTTTAATGGATCCCCATTGAGAGAAATCAATGTCATAACTTTCGAAATGAAACCCTTTTTGAGATTGATTAGAAGCATTTAATTTTTCTTTGACAAACCGATGTAAGTCCTCTTTTAAAATTCTGCCCTTGGGACCGCTAGAGGACACCTCAGAAAGCGTAATACCAAACTCTCTTGCTAACTTTCTGACTGCAGGCCCAGCATAGACCTTTCCATGTTTAGAAACAGTGGGTTGAGATGAAGATAAGGTTGGTTGGTTAGGTTTAGGTAAATCCTTTTGGGGAGGAGCCACCTCTGCTTGCGCTCCACTAATCTGTGCAATAATTTCCTCTTCCTCAATTTCAAGGTCTATAAGTTGCATCCCTTCAGAAACTTGCGCTCCCAGGTTTTGATGAATTTTTATGACAGTTCCTTTTTTAGGAGAAGGAACTTCCATAGCTGCCTTATCGGATTCAAGTACCACTAAGGGATCCTCAGCATTGACTGTATCTCCCTCTTGAATGCAAACCTCAATAACTTCTACTTCAGCAGTGTCTCCAAGGTTTGGTATTGGCACTGAAATGATGCTCTTAACACTGGTAGGTTTTATTTGAGAAGAAATAAGACCGCTTTCAATCGCTGGCTCTTCAGATAAGGTGGATTGCTTATCTTTGGTTATTTGCTCATTTTGATCTGCAACTTCAAGTTCAATGAAATCCATGCCTTCGCTAACCCCATCACCTACTTTAACTAGGATCTTTTCTACCACTCCATCAACATTGGCAGGGAGCTCCATAGCTGCTTTATCTGATTCAAGCACTACTATGGGATCATCAGCAGAAACTTTATCGCCAGGTTTGACACATACTTCAATTACTTCAACTTCTGCGCTTTCTCCAAGATTAGGAATGGCAATAATTTTTTTAGACATTGATCAAACTTCCCAAGGGTTTGGCTTTTGAGAGTCATTGCCAAGCTCTTGGTAAATACTGTCTAATCTTTCTTTAGATAAATTACCATCTTTGAACAAGCTGTAGGCAGCTGCTTTGGCAATAGAGGCTGCATCTACTTCAAAAAATTCTCTTAGCTTTTTTCTGGAATCACTTCTTCCATAACCATCGGTGCCTAATGTTAAATATGATCCCCTAACCCAAGGTCGAATCTGTTCTGCGTACCCCCTAACATAATCGGTTGCTGCTACAGAGGGTATAGCTGCTCCTTGAAATTTTGCTTCAATGAATGTTGGACTTGGCTCAATATCTGGATCAAGTAGATTTTTTCTCTCAACCTCCATCCCATTCTTCCTAAGTAGGTTAAAACTGGTCACACTCCAGACTTCGGCACTTATCTCAAAGTCTGCTAATAACTCCTCTGCCTTAATAACCTCGTTCATAATTGATCCAGCACCAAGTAAACGTACCTGGGGTTTTGAGGTTGGTTTAAAAAGATACATCCCCTGAATTACATCTTCTTCTTGCTCAGGGGCAAGAGCAGGATGCAGATAATTTTCATTCATCACGGTGATGTAGTAAAAACAGTTCTTGTTATTGACAAACATTTCTTTGATCCCATGTCTTAATATCACCGCAAGCTCTGAACCAAAGGCTGGATCGTAAGATACGCAATTAGGGATCAAAGCAGACATCATATGCGAATGCCCGTCTTGATGTTGAAGCCCCTCGCCGTTGAGAGTGGTTCTCCCTGAAGTTGCACCAATTAAAAAACCCTTGGCTTGAGCGTCTCCTGCAGCCCAAGCGAGATCCATGATACGCTGGAATCCAAACATAGAATAAAATAAATATATGGGAATCATAGGGAAGTTGTAATTGTAGTAAGCTGTTGCTAAGGCTATCCATGCAGAAAAAGCTCCGGCTTCAGTAATACCTTCCTCAAGCATAACTCCTTCTTTACTCTCCTTATACCACATGACTTGGTCAGCATCCTCGGGTTCGTACTTTTGCCCCTCCGCTGAATAAATACCAATTTGGCGAAATAAGCCCTCCATACCAAAAGTTCTGGCCTCATCAGGAACGATGGGAACCAAACGATTACCAATCGATTTATCTTTAATCAAATCGGTCATCATTCTGACAAAGACCATGGTAGTGGAAAGTTTTTTGTCCTCAAAGCCTATTTGGTATTTCTTGAAAATATCGCTAGCAGGTTCGCTAAGCGGTTGAACATCAAATTTTCTAATCGGTAAGAATCCACCAAGTTTTTTTCTAGTGTTGATTAGGTACTTATGTTCAGGCGAGTCTTTATCAAATTTGATATATGGCAATGTTTCCAATTCATGATCATCTATGGGGATATCAAATCTATCTCTAAATGCTTGAATATTCTCAAGGGTAAGTTTTTTGACTTGGTGAGTTGTATTGTCCGCTTCTCTTGAACCTGTCCCATAACCCTTAGTGGTCAGCGCTAATACAACGGTCGGAGCACCCTTGGTATTAACTGCTTTATGATAGGCGGCATAAACTTTATATGGATCATGGCCGCCCCTATTAAGTTTATAAATATCTTCATCGGTCAGATCACTTACCATCTCAATAACTTCAGGATGCTTGCCAAAGAATTTTTCTCTAGTGTAGGAACCTCCTTTGGCTTTAAAGTTTTGCAGCTCTCCATCCACAACTTCATTCATAAGTTCTTGCAAAAGACCTTTGGAATCTCTTGCTAAAATTGGATCCCAATGCCTTCCCCAGACAACCTTTATAACGTTCCAGCCTGAACCTCTAAATTCCCTCTCTAGTTCTTGAATGATTTTATGATTTCCACGTACAGGACCATCAAGCCTTTGAAGATTGCAGTTGATTACAAAAATTAGATTTTCCAGCCCTTCTCGCCCAGCAAGACCAATAGCTCCTTTAGATTCAGGCTCATCCATTTCACCGTCACCACAAAAAACCCATACTTTTCTATCATCTCTTGATACTAATCCTCTTGCTGATAAATAGCGCATAATGTGAGCTTGGTAAATTCCCATGATTGGACCAAGTCCCATAGAAACTGTGGGAAATTGCCAGTAGTTTGGCATCAACCATGGATGAGGGTAAGAAGATATACCTGGTTTTTCAACTTCTCGTCGAAAATTATCAAGGTCCTCCTCAGTGAGCCTACCTTCTAAGAAACTTCTTGCATAAATTCCAGGAGAGCTATGACCCTGAAAATAAATCATATCCCCAAGAGATTTATCATAGCCCTTAAAAAAATAATTAAAGCCAATGTCATAAAGAGTTGCTGCAGAAGAAAAAGTAGCAATGTGGCCACCTAATTCATCATTATTTTTATTGGCACGAAGCACCATGGCCAAGGCATTCCAACGGATATATGAACGTATCTTTCGTTCCATAAAGAGCTCTCCGGGCATACGAGCCTCTTCATTCAGTGGAATTGTGTTTCTGAATGGCGTAGTAAGATTAAAAGAGGGAATCGTTCCCTTTTGTGTTAAACGCTCTGCAAGCTTGCTAAGAATATAGGAAGCTTTATCTGGGCCATCAGATTGAACAATATCATCTAAAGCTTCAAGCCATTCTCGAGTTTCGTCATCATAAAAATTATCTTTATTATCCAATATTTACTCCGACCATCCCAGCCGGTTATTATACTTCTTTGCTTATAAAATTTAACTATTTAAAGGAATAGAAATATGAGATTTGCTTATCATCCCTCAATGTGTGATCCATCTTTTTACTTAGAGCTTGGAAAAGCTGCTGAGGCCGCAGGATTTGATGTAATTACTTTCCCAGATAGTATTTGCTACCCAAAAGAATGTGATTCTACCTATCCCTACAATGATGATGGTAGTAGAGAATTTCTTGATGGAGTTCCTTTCCTTGAGCCTTTTAGCATCATCCCCGCAATTGCAGCAGTTACATCTAAATTAGAATTCTCTACATCAGTCTATAAGCTAGCCCCTAGACAAGCCGTTACTACTGCAAAATTTGTAACCACTCTGGGAGTAATTACCAATAATAGATTCCACTTTGGAATAGGAGTCAGCCCATGGTATGAAGATTTCTTAGCTACTGGTGAGCGCTGGGAAAAAAGAGGAAAAAGAATGGACGAACAAATTATGATTTTAAAAGGATTGATGAATGGTGATTACTTTGGGTTTAAGGGTGAATTTTATGATATTCCTCAAATCAAGCTATGCCCAGTCCCTAAAAAATCAGTCCCTATATTAATTGGTGGACATTCAAACTTAGCATTAAAGAGAGCTGCAAAATTAGGAGATGGATGGATAAGTGCAGGTCTCAGCCTTGAGGATACTCAAGTCATGGTTGATAAAATTAACCATTACAGAGATGAATTTGGAACTATGAATCATCCCAACTTTCAATTTCAAGTTATGGGAGAGGCTGCATATTCACCAAACGGGGTCAGAGAACTTGAAAATATTGGAGCTACCGAGGTTATAGTTGCATTTAGAAATGCTTACGAAGGTGGTCCAGACAATAGAACTCTAGAGGGAATGATTGCAGAAATTAACTGGTATGCAGAGGAGGTAATTAGCAAAGTTAGGTAATTGGTCGGGATGGCCGGATTTGAACCGACGACCACCACACCCCCAGTGTGGTACGCTACCAGGCTGCGCTACATCCCGAAAACTTTCTTACAGATTCTAATTCTAATTTATTAACTTTAAAAACCTTAAATTTAAAAAGCTTAAATTTTGAACTTATTAAATATCTATCTTCAATCAAAAGAAAAGTTTAGAAATAAGTATATTTTTAACATATTATTTGTATAATGATGTCAATCACCATTTAGTATAGCGATTAAATATTTTTGCTATATAATATTGGATAATTCTGCTTTGGTTGGTATTATTAGCTTTAGCATAATTTTTGTTATTAATTTGTAGGGAAAAAACATGGCAAAAAAAATTAAAAAATCATATTTGTGGCTTGCTTCAATTTTTGCATCTCTTAATACCTTTGCTCAATCTGGTGAAGGAGTTGCTTCCTCGTCGGATGAACCAAAAAAAGCTGATTCAAAAGAACAGGCTCAAAATGCATCTAAGGGACAATTATCAGCTGGTGCGATTGCTGCCGCTGTTGCAGCTGCAGCTGCTGTAGCAGCAATAACTGACTCTTCTGGTGGTGGCGGAGCTGCTCCAGAACCTACACCTGCACCTACACCTACACCTACACCTTCACCTACACCTGCACCTACACCTGCACCTACACCTGCACCTACACCTGCACCTACACCTGCACCGACTGAAGTGTATGAATACGAAGAAGTTGTAGAAGAAACAGAAATTGTCGACGGTACTACTGAAACAGTTGAAAGTGTAACAACTACTGCAACTAGAGCAACTGGAACCGCTACTGCAACTAGAGTAGCTGGAACCGCTACTGCAACTAGAGCAACTGGAACCGCTACTGCAACTAGAGCAACTGGAACCGCTACTGCAACTAGAGCAACTGGAACCGCTACTGCAACTAGAGCAACTGGAACCTCTACCGCTACAAGAATTTCTGGTACTGAGACATCTATATTAACAGGTACCGCTACCAGAACAGCAACTGCTACTGCTACAGCAACTGCTACTGGAACAGGCACCCAAACTACTACCGAAACCTTTACCACAACCTCAACAGACCCTACTGATGATTATAGAAAAGGTGGAGCTCAAACCAATGTTGGCGAAACAATCGGTGGGGAACAAATCTATACTGTTGAACAGATTAGAGAAACTACTGAAGTTGTAGAAGTTACAAATGAAGTTGTAGTTGAAAATGAGATTGTAGAAGAATACGAAACATCTGAAGAAATAACTACTAATGTTGTCGAAGAGTACGAAGTAGAAAATACTGAAGAGTACGAAGTAGAAAATACTGAAGAGTACGAAGTAGAAAATACTGAAGAATACGAAGTAGAAAATACTGAAGAGTACGAAGTAGAAAATACTGAAGAATACGAAGTAGAAAATACTGAAGAATACGAATATGATGAAATCGAAGAAGTGGAAGAGGATATAATTGAAGAAATAGAAGAAACTTCAGATGTAACCACAACCATTCCAACACAAGAAGAAGTTACAAGCACATCGACTGTGACCGCAACAGGAACAAGAAACGTTCAGTAATATAGCGTTTCTTTTATTTATAATAGAAATCTAACACAAAATACCCATTGATAACATGGGTGTTTTGTGTTGATCTAATAACCCTACCATCCTTGATATAATAGAAATTTGAATAAGTCTTATTGAGTACAGGTATATGATTAGTTTCTTTATAAACATTTACTTCGGTATCATTTCCAAGATTAGAAATAGTTTCCTCTCCAATATATTCTAGATTATATAAAACTTTAACTATCGCATCTGGAGAAAATAGGCGAAGATAGTAGAAGCCATTATCAGCATCTTTTCTCAAATTAAAATCAATATTAATTGTTGCTATATCATTCAAAAGTCCAATGGTCTTAATAATTTTTCCTGATTGTGTAATTAAAATCTCGCCAGATGATGATGTCCAATAAAATGTGTCATCTTTAACGCTGTAAAGGGTTAATAGGGCAGAAGTTTTATTATTAAATCTTGCGTTTAAGAATGAAAAATCACTTTGAGCATATAACTCAGGAGTAACTATGATCTCCTCTTTCCCTAGCACTGCATCAGAAACTAATCCTGGTATCTGTGAGTAACTAATAGTTGAACAAGATGTTACTATCGATAAAATAAACAGTATATTAATTTTATTAGTCATAAAGCCAATCCCACCCTCTATCAATGTTAAACTTTTGGGCCTGGTCAGTAATGCCATATAAACTATGACCATGACTCAGAAAAGAAGCTCCATCCCTGGTTAATGGTCTTAATCCAAAACCACTGATACCTTTTTGATAATTAGTAAAGAAGCTTTGAATAGGAATATTAAAATAAAATCCTTTATCAAAGCTCCCTTCCCCAAATTCTTTTTTACTTATGTCTGTTAATGAGAAAAATGCTCCAATTCTTAATCCATTATCAAAAACTCTTGCAAAATCAAAGTTAAACCCTGAATCTTGTGCTAAAAACTTTCCCCCTCTTAAAGTAAATAATATTCTTGTAGCTGGATGTTTGTAGTAAAAATTAAGATGTCCTGTAGATGTCATGTAATCTAAATGATCAAATAACATTTGATAACTTCTTTGCCTCACTCGCCATGCTTCTATCCCAACTGCAAAATCCTTTGTAAATGGTCTAAACAGTAATTCTCCACCAAACCCTGAGAACATAGACTCTAGGTAACCCATAGAAGCTTTAAAATAGATATTCTTACTATATGATCCAAAATAGTTAGCTTGAAGTCTATTTAAAGCTATGTCATTTGATTCTTTTAAATATCTAACAATATCAGTTCTTACATGAGGAAGTTGGCTATCTGAAGCAAGCTTTAACTCTCCTAAATTATCCACAAGACCGCTTGAAATATCAGTTAAAATTGAAAAGTTTTTATTTAACTGGACCTCGGAATTGTATCCAATCCTAAGATCTCCAAAGAAAAAACCATCTGGGCCACCAATTTGAGATCTCAGTACTGGAGTTAATCTCCAAAAATGAGCAGGATAAGGTACGATAGGATTATATTTAAATTCCTTATCTCTTAAATTTACTGGGTTTACTTCAGTATAAGATTTAACTAAATTTACTGATTCATATGGTTGATATTTCTTAAAGATTTCTCTGGGTATAGAAACGGAGAACATACCAAGACCTGCATTTGTTTCAATAAGTTCTAGGTGCTTGATTGAGTCAGGTAAAATTTCATCAAGGATATCTACAATGCGACCGTTAGCCTGCATATAGCTCAAATATGTAGCCTGAGAATAAAGAATTGTCATTGTATCACCATCAATTGAAGCCTTCTGAAGAGCTAGCTTATTTTCCTTTAAGGCATTTAAGGATGTTCTGTATGTAAAAAGTTCTTCATTTTCTGTATTAACTTTCTTAATAATTTTTGCGTTATCCGGTCTCTTTATAGGGTCTGATTTTTTAAAAAAGGGATTTTTCCTTCCAAAAGGAGCATTCATAGAAAAACCAATATTAAATGTATTGCCTTTGATGAAACCAATTGAGAGCTGAAAATTATTTGATATGGGAAATAACAGGCCCACATTAAAGTCTGAATTAGGTTGTTTTACTGGGTAAAGGCCCAACCTATCTGAGTCTCTTCCAAATGGGAATCCTTCAAACTCATAGTCAGTTGTATCATATTCTAATTTGAGCCTAGCGCCCCTAAAGTTAGGAAGAGTATATTCTATGCCGCCAAAAATACTTGCCTCAGCCCCACTAAAAAAAGAACCAACATTAAAATCTCCACCTTGAGTATCTCTTTCTCTCGTTCTAACTCTAAATCTTTCAGAAAGACCTATTAAGGGATTTTTGAAACCATTACCAGCCAAACCGCCCCATCCCATTCCTAGAGTAAAGTCGATATTTTGAAATCTTTTTGAAGAAACTATGTATTCTCCAGCAAATCGTCCGCTACCTGCAGGGTCCCTTGCTCCAACAGCAACTGCTGGGAGGTATCTACCCTCTTTTAGCAACCTAGCCTTAAATTCAAATCCTTTATCTTTATAAGTTTGATTCCCGCTGAAAGCAAACGAAGTACTATATCTTGCATTATTAATATCAGTATAGTAGTAAGTAGCCTCTAGCCAATCAAAGGGGTAAGCAACAATAGATCCTCTTGTATAAGGCTCAGCTTTTGTCCAATTAAAGGCGATAGAGCCAGCTTCATAAAACCTGGCATTAGGATTTTGAATTAAGCCAAGAGTTCCATAATTTGAAAAACTTGGATTTCCATAAGGGAAAATATAATCATATACAGAAGCATTAATAGGAAGTGTAAATAATAAAGCTAGCTTTATGAATTTAGAATTCATGCATGAGTTAATTATTATTAATTGAACTCAATGAAGCCAGAGATAATGCAAGGCTGCTTAATATTGGAGAAATAGTTGCAGCAAACTCAATATTATTAAGTGATTCTAGTTTAGAAGGCACATATATCACTGATCCGGGATAAATATCATAGTTCTCTCTGGAAGCTATAGACTTTAAAAAGCTCTCATTTAAATTAATTGATCTAACAGTGCCATCTGGATTAAATAAATATACAAAATCTTGGGTATATCTACCTTGAGCACCTGCTAGCTTGACATAGTC
>Ga0181593_10004637_pt1 | contig 12517 bp, 9 predicted proteins | sample 071ome_19_FD_133756 | JGI IMG/M metagenome (GOLD analysis project Ga0181593, IMG submission 133756) | Coastal salt marsh microbial communities from the Groves Creek Marsh, Skidaway Island, Georgia - 071413AT metaG (megahit assembly) | ecosystem: Environmental > Aquatic > Marine > Intertidal zone...
CCGCCTGCACTAGGGTCACTTATTGCCCCATCAACAACCCGATCAATATCCATATCCTTTATGCCCAGATCAGTTAAGGACTTCGGAATACCAAGGGACGCATTAAGATGGTCAACAAAGTCACAAAAGCCTTCAAATCCACCCTTAATATTTAGATAGTTAGCGGCGCTGGCTAATTTCTCATTTACCGCACTCTTATTAAATTGAAGGACGGCAGGCATGCAAACAGCATTGGTGGTGCCATGATGGGTATTATATATCGCACCTATCGGATGCGATAGCGCATGGATAGCGCCCAACCCTTTTTGAAATGCTGTTGCACCCATGGCGGCGGCGGACATCATTTGTGCCCGGGCCAGAATATCTTTACCATCAGCATAGGCACGAGGAAGATAAGTTTTAACCAATCGCATTCCTTCTAGTGCAATGCCTTGGGACATGGGATGATAATGAGGCGAACAATAGGCCTCAACACAATGAGCAAAGGCGTCAAGCCCTGTCCCTGCCGTAATGAATGGTGGCATGCTGATGGTCAGCTCAGGATCACAAATGACAATACTGGGTAAAAATTTAGGGTGGAATATGATCTTTTTTTCTTTTGTAACCGAGTTCGTGATTACCGAGGCTCGACCAACCTCTGAGCCTGTTCCTGCTGTTGTAGGAACAGCCACAATAGGGGCAATCGACTCAGCATCAGCGCGCATCCACCAGTCGCCTATATCTTCAAAATCCCATAAAGGGCGAGTTTGACCAGCTAGGAATGCCACTAATTTTCCTAAATCAAGACCGGAGCCGCCACCAAAGGCAACAACCCCGTCATGCCCTCCTACTTTGAAAGCTTGCACTCCTGCGGCGGCATTTTTCTCATTTGGGTTTGGGTCTACATCTGCAAAAATGTTACGCCCTAAACCGCCAGCAGCAAGCAAATCCAAAGTTTTCTGGGTAATTTCTGTTGTTGCTAATCCTCTATCCGTAATGAAAAGAGGATTTTTCATCCCAACTGCCCTGCAGGCTTCGGCAATTTCATTAATACGGCCAGCGCCAAATTTTATACTGGTGGGATAAGCCCAATTTGCATTTAGAGTCATTTTTCTATGCCTTTTTCATATGAAAGGATTTTGGCCTAGTCAGATTATGGTATCCGATCAAAGAAAGGCTACCACCGCGACCAGTATTCTTACACCCTGTCCAGCAAAGGGCTGGATCAAGATAATCTGCTCTATTCATAAAAACAGTTCCTGTTTCCAATCTCTCACCAATCTTCTCAGCTCTTTCCATGTTTTTTGTCCAAAGGCTTGCTGTTAATCCATAATCAGAATCGTTCATCAAGCCAATGGCTTCTTCATCATCCTTAACAGGCATGATGCCAACCACAGGACCAAAGCTTTCCTCACGCATCACTGTCATGTCATGATTAACCCCTGTCAAAATTTGTGGGGTTAGATAGGCGTTATCATCATCTGCAGCAAACCGGTTGATGTGGGCTGTTGCACCTTTACCAATGGCATCATTAATTTGATTGCGAACAGTGGCTGCAAATCTTGCATGTGCCATTGGACCCATAGTGGTATCCGGATAAAGCGGATTCCCGAGGTTGAGCTGATTGACCCATGTAATGGATTTATCAACAAAGGCATCGTAACAACTTTGGTGAACATAAATTCGCTCAATACCACAACAGCATTGACCAGAATTGAACATCGCCCCATCCATCAGCCCATCAACCGCAACATCAATATTAGCATCATCCATAACATAGGCAGGGTCCTTGCCACCAAGCTCAGTGCTGACACCAACAAAACTTCCGGCCGCCGCTTTCTCAATTTCTCGCCCTGCTTCAACAGAGCCCGTGAAATTGATAAAATCAAAATTGCGCTCTTTGATTAGGTTGGAACTTGTATTGTGATCGAGAAATATATTCATGAACACATCGCTAGGAACGCCCGCCTGATGAAACGCTTTTGCCATGCGCTCACCAGCCAGCAATGTCTGTGTCGCATGCTTCAGAACAACGGTATTTCCAGCAATTAAAGCGGGGGCAATGGTGTTAATTGCCGTCAGGTACGGATAATTCCATGGAGCAATAACAAAAACAACTCCATGGGGGTCTCGTCTGATGAAGCGTTTAAATGTCTCATCTTCGTCAGCTTGGACATTTGCAAGCGCAGATTTTGCAATCTCTGCCATATATGTGGCTCTTTCATTGACGCCACCAAACTCACCCCCATAACGAATAGGCCGACCCATCATCCACGCCAGTTCAGGCACCATTTCCTCTTGCATGCTCCCTAAGCACTCAACCCCTGAAAGCACCAGAGCAATGCGTTCATCTAATGGACGCTTTGCCCATTTGATCTGAGCATGGCGCATTATTGCAATCTGTTCTCGTGCCGCTTCAAGTGATGAAGCCTCTCGTGTGGCATAAACTGTTCCATCAATCGGAGACAGGCAGATGAGTTCTTTAGACATGATATCCTCAAAAAATAATCAGGCTTTTTCAAATCCCCGTGCAACTTCCCAATTCGTAACAATGCGGCTAAATTCTTCGATCTCCCATTCGGCACAGCGAGCGTAATGAGTAATAACCTCATCACCCATTGCCGCGCGCAACATATCGGATTCCATCATATGTGTTCTGGCTTTATCCAGATGATCGGGGATAAGACCTGTCTCACCTTGATAGACATCACCTGCGGCGGCAGATGGTAAATCCAGAGATTCATTAATGCCAGCAATGCCAGCCGCAATCTGCGCGGCTAGCGCCAAATAGGGATTAAAATCTGATCCCCCAATGCGGCATTCCACCCGGATTGCTGGTGTGCCTTCACCACATAACCGAAATCCAGCGGTGCGATTATCAACTGACCAGATGGCACGGGTTGGCGCAAAAGACCCTTTAACAAAGCGCTTATAGCTATTGATATAAGGGGCAAGAAAATAGGTGCAGTCAGGCGCATATTTAAGTAATCCTGCCATATAATTTTTCATTAGACTGGACATACCAAGCGCATCACTAGCATCGTGAAACGCATTCTGGCCATCTCGCCAGAGAGACTGATGAATATGGCTGGATGAGCCAACGCGGTCATGACTCCACTTAGCCAGAAAGCTTGCCGCGTGCCCTTGCTGCCAAGCGATTTCTTTAATGGCGTGCTTGGCAATGGTGTGGTAATCCGCCGTCAGCATAGCCGGGGCATATCTGATATTGATTTCTTCCTGTCCAGCTTCGGCTTCGCCTTTTGAGTTCTCAATCGGAATTCCTGCCTCATAGAGATGGTTGCGGATTGGCCGCATGATATGTTCTTCTTTGGTCGTCTGAAAGATATGGTAATCTTCATTATAGCTAGAGATGGGCTCAAGATCGCGAAAGCCGTCTGCCTGAATATCTTCATAACTTTTCTTGAATAAAAAAAACTCAAGCTCCGTTGCCGTCATGGCGGTTAATCCCATATCCTGAAGCCGAGCGATCTGGGTCTGCAAAACAGCACGCGGAGAATGTGAAACAGGGGCATGGCTGTGGTGATCCAAAACATCACAAAGGATCAAAGCCGTTCCTTCCAGCCATGGCACAAGACGCAGTGTTGAGAGGTCAGGTTTCATGACATAATCGCCATATCCTTTTTCCCATGATGTCGCTTGATAGCCATCTGGCGTGGCCATTTCTAGATCAGTAGCCAGCAGATAGTTACAGCAATGGGTTTCTTCCCATGCGGTTTCAATAAAATGCTGGGCATGAAAGCGCTTACCCATTAACCGCCCCTGCATATCTACAAGACAAGCGAGCACGGTATCAACCTGTTTATGTTTAACCATCTGGACTAAATCATCCCAGCCAAGTGCCGCTCCCATTCTATCCCTCCCTATGTTCACCTCTTGTGTTTTTCGCTCAATGCTTTTACTGAGCGCATTTTCTTAGTTGCTTTCGCTTTCAGTGATTAGATATTGAGCACGCGCCAACCATTCCGGATGTATTTCAACACCCCATCCGGGCAGATCAGAAACGGTGGCATGACCATTTTCAATCTGATACGGCGAGGCAACAAATATCCCTTCCTGCCAAGGATAATAATCTGCCCCTTCAATAGCAAACTCAAGATATTTTCCAGCATTTGGAATAGCGCGCAACAAATGCATGGTGAACAATGTCACCAGCGAAAGATTGGCGCAATGTGGGGTTACTGGCAGTCCTGCTTTTTCTGCTAACTGGCATACCCGCAGGGTCCGGCTCATACCGCCCAGATAAAGGATATCAGGTTGAACGATATTAACAGCGCGCATATCAATCATGCGTTGCCATGTTGGTAATTCACAATCTTGCTCACCGCCAGTGATATCAATAGACAGCGTATCCGTGACCTGCTTTGTTTGTTCCAACTCCCAATACGGGCATGGCTCTTCATAATGGCAAAAGCCGTGATCTTCTAGCATACGCCCAACCTCAATAGCGCGCTCAGGGGTATAACAGCTATTGGCATCTATCAGCAGATCAACATCATCACCCAATTCACGGCGCATCGTGGGGATAATCTCTTCGGTACGGCCAGGCCATTCATCTTGATTACGGCCTACTTCTGCCCCTGCCCTAACCTTAAAGGCATCAAAACCAGACGCATCTCTTAACCGTTTTAAGCGCTCAGCTTCATCAGACGGGGTGATGTCTCGTTTCATAGAACTGGCATAGGCGCGAAGGGGCCCGGGCGAGCCACCCAAAAGACTTGTTACAGGCAAGCCAGCTATTTTTCCGCGCAAATCCCAGACAGCAGTATCAAATCCAGCCATAGCACGCCGCAGATATGAGCCGGGAAACTTATGTTCGCGTTCATTGATAAAATCAAGAACATCATCCAAATCGGTAATATCTCGCCCTATCCCCCAAGGCGCGACCTGACGATGCAATATCTCACATGTGATATCACTGTGATATGTTGATACCTGACCCCACCCTTGCTCGCCGTCTTCGGCTGTGACACGGACAAAGCCTATATGGGAATTACAAAATGTTTCTATGGATTTCAGCTTCATCTCTTCACCATCATAATGCTTCATTTCTGATAATATTGGCCGCCATTTCACCCACCATAATTGCTGGCGCGTTGGTGTTGCCCGAGGGTATAGACGGAAAAATAGAAGCATCAGCAATACGAAGGTTACTAATACCGTGAACTTTTAGCGTCTTATCTACCACTGATGTTTTTTCATCTCTTCCCATGCGGCATGTGCCACATTGGTGAAACACGGTCCAGCTGATGTCTCTAGCCACAGCAATAATGTCATCATCAGTTTCCATGGTATTACCGGGAAAGATTTCTTTATCTGTTAAGGTTGCTAGTGCTGGCATCTTTGCAATACGCCGGATCAGACGAGTGCCAGCAATCATAATCTGGCGGTCTTTTTCTGCTTCAAGATAATTTCCCTGCATACGCGGAGGCTGAAAAGGGTCAGGTGACTGAATATCAACATAGCCCCGGCTTTCCGGTTTGCATGGATTAAACCCTATGCGATAAGCTGGGAAAGGGTCTGGACTCATCAATGGTCTTTTGCCTTTAGGTGCGCGGCTATAACTCATAGGCATAAAGTATAGCTGGATATCTGGCGCACCCTTACCCTTATCAAAGCGGATAAATCCTCCCCCCTGATTAAGGCTCATAGTAAGAGGCCCCTTTCGGCTAAGCAAAAACTGAAGACCAACCCATGCTTTTCCCCATAAAGGCCGAAGGAGCTGGTTAAGTGTTGGAACCGTTGCCCCGTAAATCAGCTCAAGCCCGATATGATCAATCAAGTTTTGCCCAACATGAGGTTGATTAATTACAACCGGAATTCCCATGTCATGTAACAGAGGCGCAGCACCAATTCCCGATAATTGTAAAAGCTTAGGTGTATTGATGGCCCCACCACAAAGAACGACTTCTCTTTTTGCTTTAGCTATTAGTGTTTTGCCCCCACGCACATAGGAAACCCCTGTTGCAGTCTTACCGTCAAAAAGTACTCTTGTTACAAATGCGCTTGTCAAAATAAAAAGATTAGACCGCTTAGCAACGGGTTTTAAATAAGCATTTGCTGTTGAAGACCGGATACCATTCTTTGTGGTAATTTGAAAAAAACAAGCCCCTTCCATATCACCGGAGTTATAATCTGGATTAAAAGGAATGCCGGCCTCTGATGCCGCTTTTATGTAGGCTCGGGTCACGGGATGAACTTGGCCAGAAATATCTGTAATTCCCAGCGGCCCAGTACGACCACGTTCCTCTTGTGGCTGACCAAGCCAATTTTCCATCCGGCGAAACATTGGTTCCACATCTGCCCAACCCCATCCGGGTGCAACCGCATTCCATTCTTCATAATCTTGCTTATGGCCACGCACATAAACCATGGCATTGATTGAGGATGAACCTCCTAAAACTTTACCACGTGGCCAGTAAATAGATCGGTCGTTTAGATGTGGTTCTGGGTTTGTCTGATATTTCCAGTTATAGCGTTGATCGTAAAATACTTTTCCATAACCAATTGGAATATGCAGAAAAGGATGCCTGCCTTTAGGCCCTGCCTCAAGCAAAAGTACTTTAGTGACTTTGTCTTCGCTGAGTCGGGCGGCCAGGACAGATCCTGCCGACCCTGCCCCGACAATAACATAGTCAAACTCATCCATTAAACACTCACTATTTTTCACGGCCGAAAATCTGGGCAAAAATTACCATCAGTGTAGTGACTAAAATCATAATAGTTGAAATAGCTGCAATAGTTGGATCAATCTGATCGCGAAGAGCGTTAAACATGTTCCTGGTCAAAGTAGGGTTATCACCCCCCGAAATAAACATAGCAATAACGACCTCATCAAATGAGGTCAGAAACGAAAGCAAAGCACTAGTAACAACAGCAAAACGGATTTGTGGAAGTGTAATAGTAAGGAAGGCTTTCCAACGCGGTGCCCCTAATGATCGGGCTGCATTTTCCTGATTCATGTCATAACTTTTAAGCGCCGCGCCGGTTACGATAAGCACCAACGGCACAGCCATAATCGTATGTGCCAGAACAAGCCCAGTGATTGTGTAAAGTATTTTCAGTTTAACAAAAGCATAAAAAGCACCAATCGCGACAAGCACCACAGGCACCATCATTGGCATAATCATAGTCACAAAAGCGAGCCTAATAAACGGGAAACGTGAGGTATGGAGACCATATGCGGCAATAACCCCGACCGGTGTCGCTACCAGCGTTGTAAGAAAGGCAGCAATCAACGAGGTTCGCGTGGCAAGCATCCATTCATAAGACCCAAAGTAATTTTCATACCAGCGTAATGACCAGACTTTAGGCGGAAACTCCAGATACAAGGAGTCTGAAAAGGACATCGGGATAACGATTAACGTCGGCGCAACTAACAGGATCATAATGATGGTAGAAATGACATAGAGCCATAATCGCCCACCATGAGTAATTTGGGTTTCGGTTGCTGGATTTTTTAACCACTTAAACATTTAGTGGCCCCCACCAGCGATATTATTCAAATTAAGAAAACGTGAGGCTATCCATAATGTAGCGATAGTAATAAGAAGCAGAACAACTCCTAGCGCACTGGCGGCACCCCAATTTACAAAAAGTTCAATATTTGAAACAATTTTCATAGACACCATGATCACCTTGCCGCCGCCAAGCACCGCAGGCGTCACAAAAAATCCTAGACAAAGGACAAATACCATTAATGAACCTGCAAGCAGGCCAGGCGTTGTCAGAGGAAAAAACACAGTCCAAAAGGACCTTACGGGGGAAGCCCCAAGGTTAGAAGCCGCTTTAAGATAATCTTTATCAATCGCCTTCATGGCGCCATAAGTTGGCAAGATTAAAAACGGTAACATAATATGCACCATCCCAATCAGAGTGCCATTAAGATTATGCACAAATTTAATTGGGTCTTCCCACAAGCCAAGTGAGATACCCCAGTCATTTACCAAACCCTTTTTCTGCAACAGCACAAGCCAAGCATAAGTCCGCACTAATAGCGATGTCCAAAACGGCAAAAGCACAGTAATCAGGCATAGATTGGCAATCTTGCTTGGTAATTGTGACATGAAATAGGCCAGCGGATAACCAATAAGAATACATAGTATCGTTGTCAGAATACTTACTTGAAAGGTTGTTTTAAAAATTCTGGCATAAGATTTACTGGCAATCATGCGCTCATAATTTTCAAGAGAAAATGAGCCATCAGCACCAATAAAGGAAACATAAAATAACCAGCCAACAGGTATCACCAGTATCACGAGAATTAAAATAAGAGCAGGTGAGCCAAGGCCAAATAACTTAAGCCTTTCCAGCCATTCATCCTGCCTCAAGCCTTTCGCATTGAGACCATCAGTAGAGTTAATGTTATTAAGGTTTGAGATAGCATTACTCATCAGGTATCACCAGCGTATCAGAAGCTTCAAGGCCAAGACGCACAGGCTCCCCGGGTTTTGGTAGCCTAACAAAATTATCGTTCTGGATGGTGCCTCTTATTGCGATTTCCGTCCCATCAGCAAGAACAGCGTATAGCAAAAAACTATCACCTTGATAAACAAGGTTTGAAACCACAGCATCAAAGACATTCATATTTTTGTCAGCTTTAGTTTCGAGAATATGGATGCGCTCTGGTCTAATCAAAAGCGCCACTTTATCCGCGTTATGGATAGGCTGAGTAGTTTTGAGCTTGACGCCCCCAGCGATCAGCGAATGTCTAGATTTTTCAACCTTCAAAAAAGTTGATTCACCAATAAAATCAGCAACAAATTTATTTTGAGGGAAATCATACAAATCTTGAGGTGTCGCCAATTGCATAATCTTGCCATTGTTGAGAACAGCAATACGGTCAGACATGGTTAGCGCTTCACGCTGATCATGAGTCACATAAACCGTTGTCATGCCAAGACGTTCATGAAGGCGCCGAAGTTCAATTTGCATTTGGTCTCGGAGCTTTTTATCCAGAGCAGATAAAGGTTCATCCATCAAAAGTATTCGTGGTTCAAATACGATTGATCTGGCTAGGGCAACACGCTGTTTTTGACCGCCGGACAGTTGATTGATTTGTCTATCACCAAGTCCATCAAGCTGAACAAGCTGAAGCGCTTCAGCGACGCGTTCCTCTATTTCGTTTTTAGGTATTTTCCTTAACCTCAAGGGATATCCAACATTCCCTGAAACAGTCATATGTGGGAAAAGCGCATAGTTCTGAAACACCATACCTAGATTTCGAAGATGTGGTGGCTTGCGAATGACTTCTTCGTCACCAAATAATAAACTTCCTTGATTTGGGCGAGTAAAACCAGCAAGCACCATTAGCAATGTTGTTTTGCCAGAACCCGAAGGGCCCAATAACGTCAGAAACTCGCCTTGCCTGACATCAATAGACACATCATTCAGCGCATAGACAGAACCATAAGTTTTTGTAACATGGCGAACAGTAATAGGTAGGGCATCTGTCTTAATCGTCATATTATTCTCATCTGGATCATGGGGTTAACTAATATTTGTGCGCCATGGGCAAATCATGTTGCCCATGGCATTGTTAGCCTTTGAAAAAAAATTATTCTGTCAACATTTCTTCATACATTTCGGCTGCCCGTGTTTCCCACTTTGCATACCATTCTAATGATACAGGCACCTGCACAGCGACATTTTTTGGTGAGGACGGCAGGCTAGCTGCTGTTGCCGCATCAATTACCCCCGTGCCATATGCCGCTTCATTAGTTGGGCCATAGGTAATGTATTTTGGCAGATCATCCTGATATTCAGGCTTTGAAATTTCTGCAAGAAATGCCATGGCTGTATCACGGTTAGGCGCGCCTTTTGGAACAGCAAAACAGTCATAATCAAGTAGAGCTTGATTAAAGCTGTACATAACCTGTGCGCCATCTTTTTTAGCATTGTCAAATCGGCCATTCCAGCCAGTTGTCATGTCAACTTCACCATCTTTCATAAGCTGAGCATGCTGTGCACCAGAACTCCAGAACACATCAATGTGAGGCTTCAGTTCACGAATCTTATTTAAGGCGCGTTCAATGCCTTCTTCGGAATCGAGCACTTTATAAACATCTTCTGGAGCAACACCATCAGCCATAATCGCAGGCTCTAATGCACCAGCCACTTTGCCCCGATAGGCTCTTTTGCCAGGGAATTTTTCAACATCAAAAAAATCTGCCCAGCTTTGTGGACCATTGGTGCCGTAGGTTTCGGTATTCCACGCATATACGGTTGAGAACACATCACCGCCAACACAATAATCCGTGTAGAGATTTGGATAAAATGTTGATACATCAATAACATTATAATCCAGCTTTTCTAAAAGACCTTCTGCAGCTGCTCTCGCGGCAGAACCTGATCCACTGGCTACAATATCCAGAGTTACCTGACCTGAGGAGACCTGAAGGCGAACATCTGACATGCCGCCATAGGTTTCTTGCTTTACAACAATTCCCGTATTTGCTTCGGCAGGCTCAAAAAGCGCTTTACTTTGTGCCTCTTGATAAGATCCACCCCATGATGCAATGGTAACAGTGTTTTCTGCAAATGCTGAAGTCGCCAGCAAGCTGGCTCCTACTGCAAGTATTGTTTTTAAACTATTCATCATTTTCCTCCTAATGAATGGTTATGGTCATTAAAGATTATTAGCCTTATTGTTTTCCCGCATGAAATGGCCTTGTTTCCAAACGGTTTGAGAAAATTAAAACTAATTTATGCGCTCATAATATTCACCTTATCACGCCAACGGTACCATGCCACCATAGGTGGAAGAAACCATGGTTTGCCCGTATAAAAAGGTCTTGTTGCAAAGGTTAATCCATCAAACGGTGTTACAGATACCTTACTGCCTAACACCTTTTGACCTATGCGCATGCCGAGGTAACTTGACAGCGAAATTCCAGTACCACAATAACCCATGGCATAATGAATTCCATCATTTACCCCAATATGAGGCAATTCATCAAAAGTATAAGCTACCTTTCCCATCCATGAATGTGTGATCTTATATTGCTTTAATTCAGGAAAAATGCTGCACATATCATGATGAAGTTTAGGTCCACTTATACTGGTATCGGTTTCATTAGCTGATACGCGTCCCCCAAACATGATGCGCTTGCGGTCAGGTGTTGGACGATAATAATAGACCACTTTCCGTGAGTCGCTAACTGAGATCGTTTTGGGAAATAACTGATCTATTAATTCTGGCGGCAATGGCTCAGTTGCAATAATATAACTTCCGATAGGAATGACTCGCCTTGCATGCCATTTTGTAGCTGAACTTGTATATCCATTTGTTGCCACAATCACATCTTTTGCTCTGATCTCCCCTTTGACTGTCTGGATAAGAAAATCTGAATTGCCTTGGCGGTTAATATTAAGAACAGCGCAATGATCGATAATTTCTGCCCCATCCTGACGGACAGCCTCTAGAATTCCACGATGATATTTAGCTGGATTAATAATAGCATTATGGGGATAGAATACACCGCCATGGTAGAAATTCGTTCCAAGAAACTGCCGCTGATCTTGTCTAGCAATTACAACAGCATTAACACCTTCTAGTGTCTGTTGTTGCTTAGCAGAATATTCAAGTTTTTCGAAAGCTTTCGCAGAATGCGCTGCATAAAAATTTCCAGACCGCTGAAAGTCACAAGAAATATTTTCTTCGTTAATTCGGGTTTCAATCCAGTCAAGTGCCTTTCGGCCTTCATTGCGAATAGCAAGAGCTTTTTCCGACCCATATTTTTTCGTTAAAGCCGCAAAAGTGGGTTTGATACCAGCGCTAATATGCCCACCATTTCTCGAACTACAACCTGATCCGATTTCAGCTGCATCAAGAATAACAACTGATCTGCCACCACGAACAATCTCTAGTGCCGCATTAAGACCAGTGTAACCTGAACCAATGATAACAACATCTGCTTTAGGTGAAAGATCAGACCCTGACGCCTTATATTTTGGCAGCGTATCAAGCCAATAAGGCTCACGTTTCCATTCTTTAGCCCAAATGTCCATTATGTCCTATATCCTCTTATCTGGGTACGAAAATAGAAACTAATTGTTTTAATTTAATCAACATAAGATAAAGTTTCAGCATAATATCTTAATAAGTCAAATTAATATGACATATATATTTATTCGAAAAATTTATATAAGATGCACTTTATGATGAAATTAAAAATGCGCCACCTTGATGTTTTCGATGCCCTTTTTAATTCTGGCTCTGTATCTAGGGCGGCTCAGCGACTCAATTTAACACAACCGGCTGTAAGCCTGGCCCTTTCAAGTCTTGAAAAGCAGTTAGGTTTTACTTTGTTTCACCGGGAACGTGGTTTCTTTGCACCAACAAACGAAGCGCTCATGCTTTATGAAGAGGTGCAAAAGAGCATGGATGCACTCTCGCGATTAAATGAACGCGCGGATGGGATTCGCTCCGGCAAGGCGGGGGCTATTCGCATAGGGACGAATGGAACGCTGGCATTTCACTTCCTGCCAAGTTTGATTTATGAATTTCAGCGCGAATATC
>Ga0181593_10004638_pt1 | contig 12516 bp, 10 predicted proteins | sample 071ome_19_FD_133756 | JGI IMG/M metagenome (GOLD analysis project Ga0181593, IMG submission 133756) | Coastal salt marsh microbial communities from the Groves Creek Marsh, Skidaway Island, Georgia - 071413AT metaG (megahit assembly) | ecosystem: Environmental > Aquatic > Marine > Intertidal...
AGCGTGCAACGTTGCACTCTAAATGATACCCAAACTAGCGAGGGAATGAAGAACTCGGAATAGCTGCAGCGCCCTTGACGGATTCAACTCAGGATTGAGCCAGCAATCAGCCTCAAAAAGATAACCTCGTCTACACCACCTCTCTTGATCGCTTCGCTTGGCATTCAGAATACTACGCAGGTGTCTTCTCTTAGGACTATATTGCGGACGCCGGCATCATTCATTTCTCGCATTCCTGCAGCTCCGTCGTCGCCCATGCCGGTTAGCATAACCCCGGTGGCGTTGGAACCAGCGGCAATCGCGACCGATCGGAACAATACATCGACCGAGGGGCGATGGCGGTTGACCAGAGGCCTTCCACGGTGTCCACGAAATAGTTCTGACCCGATCGTTTCAATACCAGGTGATGGCTTCTTGGGGACACTAGGGCTAGGTCTGGCTCAATTCGCTCCCCTTTCTTGGCCTCTCGAACTTCGATCTGGCATAGTTCGTTAAGACGCTGAGCAAACGGCTCAGTGAACTGTTCCGGCATGGGCTGGACAATGACGATCCCAGCGCAATCAATCGGCATTTGTACCAGGATCGCCCGAATGGCATCGACACCACCCGTCGATGCTCCGATAGCGATCACATTGGGAGTCTTTGGGATCCGATTGACTAGCTCCGGATTTGGAGGCTGTAGAATTACATCGGCCGACAGCTTTTCCTCCGCGCCCTGTAAAAAGGAGTTTTCAGGTCCAGCATTCAAGGGACCTATTTGCGACGATCCCTTGATCTACTTTCGGCGAGCTTCGACCGCAGATAACAGCTTATCATGGATACGCATTTCCAGTTCCTGCATTTGCCTAGCCGTCGCAGCCCGAGGCTTGGCGATGATATCTACGGCCCCTTTTCTAAGCAATCCAACGAAACTCGCGATCCCTCTTTTGTGAAGCTTGAACACACCACCACTGGGAGCGCCTTGATCCGCATCAATTTCTGGAGAAAGGTGATTCCGTCCGTTCTCAGCATTTGCACGTCGAGCACCATTGCATCCAGTGAAGCGGTTTTTAGCGACTCCACGGCTTCGTACGGATCCGCTGCCACTGCCGACACCTATAGCTTCGGATGGCGATTGATGATATCGGTTAAAATTCTTCGCGCCGTGGAGGAGTCGTCGACAATCATGACGCTGAACCTCGAATTTGGCATAGAGATTTGTCCGCAGACTTGGCTGATTGGCTAGCTATCAATTGGTATCCAACTTTCAATTGAATCCGTGATATCTGTTTCATCCGTGGTTAAAAAATTTTCGTTATCTTTCTTAATCACAGATTTCACAGAGGGCGTCGGAATTTGATCATACGCGGCATTGCGCGAGCGCGAGCCCTACAAAAGATCCTCTGAATCATCTGTGGTCAAAATGAATCGCCGCCCCTAATCTAGGCCGCAGGCTTGGCGGGCTCGTTGATTGACCTGGCTGGCGATGGTTCGGGCTTTTTCCGCTCCAGCTTTCAGCACGCTGTCGACATAGTCCTGATTCCCCATCAGTTCGGCGCGGCGCTCGCGGGCTTCTTTAAAGTATTCCCAATAGAGTTCAAAGAGCCGCTTCTTCAAATCGCCGTATCCATAGCCTCCTGCTTTTAGCATTTCCACTTCTTCCGCGTAGTCGGAATCCGAGGCAAGATGCTTGATTAATTGAATAGCCCGGTTCTCCTCCGCGTCCGGTTTAGGCTCTTCACGTGTCCGGCTATCCATGACAATGCTCATGACCTTCTTGCGAGTGGGTTTTTCCTCTCCGAAGATATCGATAGTGTTGTTGTAGCTCTTGCTCATTTTCTGGCCATCCAGGCCAGGAATGGCTTCCACCCCTTTGCGAATGGCGGGCTCGGGAATCTTGAAAGTCTCTCCATAGGTCTGATTGAACTTGGCCGCCAGGTCCCGCGTCACTTCGACATGCTGTTTCTGGTCCCGACCAACCGGCACGCTATCGGCATCGTAGATGAGGATATCCGCCGCCATCAGCACTGGATAGGCAAATAGCCCATGGTTGGTGGGGAGCCCCTTAGCAATTTTGTCTTTGTAGCTATGGCAACGCTCCAAGAGCCCCATCGGGCAGATCGATGAAAGTATCCAGGAAAGCTCTACATGTTCTGGAACATCGGACTGCCTAAATAGAACCGATTTCTCTGGATCGAGACCGCAAGCCAGGAAATCGATGGCCACCTGACGGGTATATTGGCGGCGCAAATCAGCATCGTAGAGCGAGGTCATGGAATGGTAGTCGGCGATAAAATAGAACGCCTCGCCCTGGTCCTGGAGCTCGATCGAGGGCTTCATCATGCCGAAGTAGTTTCCCACATGCAAAATGCCTGAGGGTTGTATGCCGGAAAGTATTCTCATTTTAGATCATCCGACGGGTAGCGAGCTGGGGCTAAGGGTTCAATAGCGAAGTGATTGAATGCCCACGAATCGCTCGAATCTTCACCAATGAGAATAAGAGGTATTTGTTACTGGAGTACCGAGCCGGTCCTCCCTACCGGTTATTTCATCTGGTACCGCATAGGTTTCACAAACAAGCAACTAGGTTGCGCCTTTACCATTGCGCACCCTCAATCTCTCAGTGGGATTTTTTCTTTGGAAGAACGCTCCACGTATAACTGGCCGGGCTCCAAGTACCCCGAAAAGCTCATCGTCGGCCCCACCAAGGATCCTTTTCCAATTATGGATCCCGGCATTAGAGCCGTGTTGCATCCCACTTCCGCTCTTTCCCCTAGGATCGCTCCAAACTTGCGCAGGCCTGTATCCACGCGTTCGCCATCGATATTGACGCGGATATTCTTCTGATCGAAGCGCAAATTGGACAGAATAACGCCCGCTCCCAAATGAGCTCCGTTTCCTAAAATGGAATCCCCAATGTAAGCGTAATGCGGGGTTTGGGTATGCTCCATCAGTAAGGCGTTCTTGTATTCGCAGGAGTTGCCTATCACGCTTCCTGCCCCGATTACGACGTTGCCCCTTATGTAAGCTCCCGGGCGAATCTCCACATTCTCGCCAATCCAGCAAGGGCCCTTAATTGAGGCAAAGGCAGGGAGCTTTACACCTTCTGAAATATAAACTTCACCATCAATATGCACACCCGCCGGCAGCTCTTGATCGGAAGTATTCCCTCTCAGATCAGCCAAAGCCGCCTTAATTTTAGGCAGCCATTCCCAAGGAGGAACCTCCGGCGAAAAAAATTCGGCGAAAGGGATGCTCTCCGGCAACTGGAAAAAATCTGATGCTCGCACTCTAGCAACCTAGGTGACTCGATTCCTTCCACAAGCGAATGTTCGCTGGCCGAAGCAAATTTACCGATATGTAAAGATCCGCGATGATAAGAGGAGGGTTGCTCTAGACAGACTCTAACGAAAGACCGAGACGCTCTTTCCAACTTGGGAAGCGAATTTCCATTTCTGAGAAATGGAGCGGGCGATGAGATTCGAACTCACGACAGCCACCTTGGCAAGGTGGTGCTCTACCAACTGAGCTACGCCCGCAATAAAAAGCCGTACAAGATCCATTTCCCGCCGATCAAGTCAATAGAAAATTCCAGTTGCGAGGCGACCGAGCGTCCCAAATGCGACTGACCTAATTAGCGCGTCACTACGGATTCGTTTCTGGCCCCAACGGATGAGAGGTTGCGGCAACACTCTGAAGCCTTTGCGCATTGGCGTCAGCTCATCGTAAATTAGCCGAAACAACCCGCTCAGCTTGTGCCGCCCTTTGCTAGGCGGAGGCGTGAGATCGCGCTCCACCGGGATCGGTCCGCAAATTAAATTCGCAATGACCTAACGGTCTTTCACATCGAGCTCTGGCCACTGCTGCAATTTCCGATGCAAGGTACGTCGGCTGATGCCCAGCAATTTCGCAGCAGCCGTCCGATTTCCTTTAGAATCCGCCAAGGCTTCTCTTAGCAATCGCTTCTCGTTCTCCTCCTTGTCGAGTGGCGACACCAATTTGCCCTCTCGATCGACGGAGCGCGTTTCCCCTCTAAATTTCGACTCAAGATCGTAATCGCGTATAACGCCCCCCCGATGAAGAACGACCGCGTTTTCCGCGAAATTGCGTAATTCTCTTATATTGCCGGGCCACGAGTAGCGCCGCAAGCATTGCATAGCGCCTGGCTCGAAAGTCGGGGCGTCGATACCGTTCTCTTTGGCGAATTCTTCGAGAAAGTGGTTCAACAATATCGGCAAATCTTCAGTGCGATCCCGTAAAGGCGGCATGGTGATTTGCACGACATTGAGTCGGAAGTACAGGTCTTCGCGAAACGTCCCTTCGTTGACCATCTTTTGCAGATCTCGATTGGTAGCGGCAACCAAACGCGTATCCACTTTGATCGATTTGGAACTGCCAATCCGCTCAAAGGTGCGCTGCTCCAGGAAACGCAGCAACTTCACCTGAGTGGATAGGCTGATCTCGCCAATCTCATCGAGGAAAAGCGTCCCTCCGTCCGCCAGCTCGAAACGCCCTATACGCCGCTCCGTCGCTCCCGTAAAAGCCCCTTTTTCGTGCCCGAATAGCTCGCTCTCCAATAAATTGGCCGGCAGGGCCGCGCAGTGAACGGCAACAAAAGGGCCTTGCCCGCGGTTACTGTTTTGGTGAATAGCTTGCGCGATGCGCTCTTTACCCGTTCCCGTCTCTCCCTCGATCAGCACGCTAGCCCTCGAAGGGGCCACCAGTTTCACTCGTTCGATGACCCCCTGCAGCTCCTTGGAGTTGCCCATAATCCCCTCGAAGCTGTATTTGACATCCAAGCGCGCGTGCAGGCTCTCAACCTCTTCCTTCAGGCTCTTGGACTCCAAAGCCCGCTTCATTAGAATCTCCAGTTTCTCTAGATTAACGGGCTTGGTCAGGAAATCGTAAGCGCCTCGCTTCATCGCCTCCACCGCTGAGGGAACATTGCCATAGGCCGTCATCATAATCACGGGCGGACGGTTTTTCAGCGCCAAGGCTTTGTCGATAACCTTGAGGCCCGATTTGCCCGGCATGCGTAAGTCGGTTAGCACCAAATCGAAGGTTTCGCTCTCCATCAATGTGAAGGCCTGATCCGCATTTTCCGCTAGATAGACATCGTATTGATCTTCCAACATTTGCTGGAGCCCTTCCCGCGTATGTCGCTCGTCGTCAACTATCAAGACCGTTGGCAGCATGCACTTTGCCTATGGCACCCTGCTGTCGAGTCAATGGGCAAATCTGTCACAATTTGAGCAAACAAATGAATGCGGCCTGAAGGACTGCACTACTATACTCGCTACTCCAGCATTCGGAATTTGCGGTTTTGCTTGGGGAACTCAAGGGAGACTACCGTGCCGACGCCTTCCTTGCTATCTATGCCAACTTGTCCCCCATGCTCCCTCATAATGCGTTCAACAATCATGAGACCCAAACCCGTACCGCCCTTCTTGTTGGTATGGTAAGGCTCAAATACGCGCGATAGGTTTTCCTGACTTATTCCCGAACCCGAATCCCCAAAACGCAAATAAACACGCTCCTCGTCCGACTGCACCTTCACCCGGATCATTCCGCCCGGTTTCATAGCCTCCATAGCATTTTTCGTTATATTGAAGAATACCTGCCTCACCTGCTGCTTGTCCGCGCGCACGAAGGGACTTTCCGCTCCAGCCTCAATCTCTACTTGAATGCCTCGATCCTCAAGCTCGCTAGCCTGAAATTGCAGCGACTCTTCTAGGATCTCGTTTAGATTGACGGTCTGAAAATCCGGAGTCTGGGGACGGATCGCTTCCAAAAAATTCTTGATGATGCCATCCAGTCGAGACACTTCTGCTCGGCAAACGCCTACCGACGATTCCAGCTTCCCACGGGTAGCCGACTCTTGCAGTTTCTTCAATTGTCGCTCCATCAACTGAAGATGAATGGTGATCGAATTGAGAGGATTTCCCAGTTCATGGGCAACACCAGCAGCCAGAAGAAGAATCGAGCTAATCCTTTCTGATTCGATCATCTCCTCGCTCGATTGCTTTTCCGAAGTGATGTCGGAAAGGATCACCACGAATCGGTTCGATGCCTCTCCGCCTCCCGCGTCCGTACCCTGGAACGGGAGAATGTAGAGACGAACGTACCTGTTCTCTGGGTACGTCAGCTCCAATTCGCGTGAACTGACAGATGATTCGAGTCGAGAACCTTCCTCTAGACCCAGCGAGGCTCTCAACCCAGGAATGAGCCGCCAAAGCGAAACCTCGCCAATATCGCTGTTCTTGAGCCCAATCATCTGATAGCTAGCCAAATTCGCGTATTCGATTACCCCCAAATCGCTGATCACCAGAATTCCTTCACGCGCTGTATTGAAAATCGTCTCCAAGAACGCCCGCTCCCGAGCGAGCTTCTTGACTAGGTTCGTTAAGTTGATCGTATCCAAAGAATCAACTTGGCCGAGAACGCGATCTAATGAGGACTCCTTCTTTCCGGAAATCATAACCGCTCCATAGATTCTTAATTCCGTAATGGCAATATTTCCTCGTCCTGCAAACACCTGTTTGATTTGCGCTTGCCATCGCGAAAGTTGGCCATTCGATTCGTGGCGACCATGAGCGCTTTGCAAACGAGACCCGCCGCAGACTGTAAATACGATTGCGTTTCCCTTGGGGAGATCATGCTTCGACTCGATCCCGGCGAAGGCCGGACTAGGACAGCCAGAACCTTTGCCGCCTGGGAAGGCGGTGGCGAATACAACGTTACACGCGGCCTTCGGCGTTGCTTCAACATGAAAACCGCAGTCGTCACGGCCTTCGCGGACAACGAGGTGGGTCGCCTGCTGGAAGACTTCATACTTCAGGGTGGCGTGGACACCGACTATATCCTGTGGAAGGAATACGACGGAATCGGCAGATCCACTCGCAACGGGCTAAATTTCACGGAGCGGGGATTCGGAATTCGCGGAGCTAAGGGCGTGCCCGATCGTGGGAATACAGCCGCTTCCCAAATGAAGCCTGGCGATGTTGATTGGGACAAGCTCTTCAACCAAGATGGGGCCCGTTGGCTGCACACGGGGGGCATCTTCGCAGCCTTAAGCGAGACAACCGCGGATCTGGTCATCGAAGCGGCCAAAGCAGCTAAAGAGACTGGAACCATTGTGTCCTACGACCTCAACTACCGCCCTTCCCTGTGGAAAGGCATTGGCGGCATCGAGAAAGCCCAGGAAGTGAACCGCGAGATCGCTCGCTACGTTGATGTCATGATAGGCAATGAGGAAGATTTTACCGCATGCCTAGGCTACGAGATAGATGGCGTTGATGAAGGCCTTTCAAACCTGGAGACGGAAAGCTTTAAATCGATGATCAACCGAGCGGTAGCCGATTACCCGAACTTCAAGGTGGTGGCGACCACCCTCCGCGGCGTCAAGACCGCCACCGTGAATGATTGGGGCGCCATCTGCTGGGCAGACGGAACCTTCCACGAGGCCACTCACCGCCCGAATCTGGAGATCATGGACCGAGTCGGTGGCGGAGACTCCTTCGCTTCCGGTTTGATCTACGGACTGATGACCTACGGAGATGCCGCCAAGGCCGTCGAATACGGAGCAGCCCACGGAGCTTTAGCCATGACCACGCCGGGCGACACGACCATGGTCACTCTGGGGGAAGTTGAGAAGCAAATGTCAGGCGGGTCGGCCCGTGTGGATCGGTGAGAACAGTTAGCGGCTAAATACCGACCCTAGAACCCGCCCGGCTTGCTCCGCCGTAGCGGTGCAAAGGCGTGAGCTCGAGCTCCACCTTTATCGACCTGCGACGCGACAGCCTGCCTCGGCGAAGCTCGAAGCGAAGACCGGTTCCGGCGTGTTCATCTAAGCGATCGTCAGATAGGTTGACGCCAATTCTCAGTCGCGTGGCTGCGCCGAGTCAAAAGCTGCGGGATGGTTGAGCCAGTCGTAATGGGGCTCGAACTCCGAGCAGGCGCATCGAGTGAAATCTGACCCTCTAGCGCTAGCGTTTAGGCAGAAACCCGCTTTCAGACATCAGTAGGCAGGCACTGAACAACTACATTTGGTCTGGCGTCACAAATCCACGCCGGTCCTGCTTGATTATTCAGAGAATTACCCCTTTGCTCCCGGGTCGATGATGAGAACACTAGGATCTGGACCGGCGTTTGCAGTGTTTTTGACCTTCCTAATGGTCGGCTGCAGCCGACCGACCGTAGAGGTTTACGATGTGCCCAAAGCGGAGACGGCGACTCCCTCCTTGGCGGAACAGTCGCCCCAACCTAGTTCCCCAGAGGACCGCGGGTGGATACGATGGACGAAACCAGAATCCTGGACCGAACTGGAACCTACAGCATTCCGAAAAGGGAATTACGTGTACGAGGACGCATCAGGGAGCCAAATCGAAATTACCGTCTCCTCGTTTCCCGGCGACGTCGGCGGCACGTTGGCTAACGTAAACCGCTGGCGGGGACAGGCCGGGCTTGGATCCTTAAGCCCAGAGGAGCTCGCAGCCTCGCTAACCGACCTGACAGTCGATGGGTACAGCGGCCAAATGGTTGACATTTCGCCCGACGACGACGATCCCCAGGCCGCCAGAATAGTAGCCGCCATTTTCATGTACCGCGGAGAGAGCTGGTTCTTCAAGATGTCTGGCCCTCAGTCAGTTGTCGATTCCCAGAAGGCTGTATTCGACGCCTTTGTCCGATCGCTCGAATTTACAGATGCCAATGCCGCCCGCAACCAGGAAACCGACTCTTCCAATTCTTCGGAATCGCTCGCCCTCGCTTTCGACGCCCCCGAAGGATGGACAGAATCCAGTGGATCATCCTTCCGCATCGCCAGCTTTCAGATTAATCTCGACGGGTTCGAACCCGGAGACTTCTCCATAACCCGCTTTCCTGGCGACGCCGGAGGCCTTTATGCCAACGTGAACCGGTGGCGGCAGCAAATTGGACTGCCTACTTGGTCCGAAAGTCAAATCGACACCAATGCCAAATCGGTCTTGGCCCGAGATTTGCAGTTCAGCTTCTTCGATTTGGCCCCCCGTACAGAAGCGGAAAAGAAGGAGGTCCGGGAGCGAATTCTGGTAGCGGTAATGGAACACGAGGGCCAAAGCTATTTCTTTAAACTGCGGGGAGAGGTCTTTCTAGCGGAGATGCAGCTTAACAAGTTCCTGCAACTGCTTCGATCGACTCGTTTCGAACCGGAATCCCCTTGAGTCGCCACAACGCATGAAACCTTTCATCAGATTCTTTTCATCCTTCGAGCTAGCCATCAGTTGCATGGCTCTGGGCTTGGTACTGGTATTCATCGGTACCATCGCCCAAGTGCAACTGGGCATTCACGGAGCGACCGAACTCTACTTTTACAGCTTCTTCCTGTACTGGGAAATTCCAGGACTTGGGGTTTCGATCCCGTACTTTCCTGGCGGATACACGCTCGGGCTTCTTCTTTTGATTAATCTTGTCACGGCCCTTTTCGTACGCTTCCGCTACTCTTGGAAGAAGACTGGCGTGCTTCTAGTTCACCTCGGTGTCATCACTCTTCTCGTTGGCGAACTCATCAGCAGCATGATGCAAGACGATAGCGCCATGATCATCGACGAAGGAGGAAGCGCCAACTACTCTGAGGATCGGCAAGTAGCGGAGTTGGCGATCATCGACCACAGTTATTCCAAAGAGTCCGATCGCGTTTACGCTTTTCCGCACGAAATGCTGGAGAACAAGCAAGACGCCCGCCATGAGGAGCTTCCCTTCACCGTCAGCGTAAACCGCTACATGGTCAATGCTGAGATACGCCGTCGGGATGACACTACCCCTCCAAGCGATGCCCTTATCGTCAATCAGGGAATTGGGCTCAATACCTATGCTATCCCCCTTCCAAAAACCGGAAAGATGGACGATGTTAATCGCACGACTGCTATCCTAACTGTATTCGACAACGCCAGCGGGGAAGTTGAGGGAACCTGGCTGGCTAGTCTCGGTTTTCCACAGCAGAGGTTCGAATTCCAAGGGAAAGAGTATTCCATGGAAATACGGCGCAAACGCTATTACTACCCCTTCGAGATCAAGCTTCTCGATTTCAGCCATGACCGCTATCTTGGAACGAATATTCCCATGAATTTTTCCAGCGATATTGAGCTTACCCATCCGGAACGCGGCGAGCAGCGGGAGTTCCTTATTTATATGAATCATCCATTGAGATATGATGGATTGACCTTTTTCCAAAGCGGTTTCGCTAACGAAGACACCACTACTATACTTCAAGTCGTCAGCAACCCTGGAAGGCATCTTCCATACATCAGTTGTATTCTAATTTTTCTCGGCCTCTCCGTCCAATTTGGAATCGGCCTACTCTCATTTACTCAGAAGCGATTAAAGAAGTCATGAAACAACGCCTGCCCTGGATCATTTCTATTGCCATTCTATTGTTGTACTTCGCTTCCAACTATAGGAAGCAAACACCAAGCAGCGAGATAGACTACGACGCTTTTGGCAATACGCCCGTTCATTTGAATGGGCGTGTTCAACCTCTCGATTCTGTGGCCCGAAACGCCCTGTTGGGCATGCGCTACAAGCGAACGTTTATCGACGAAAACGGTAAAAAGACCCCCGCCATCGTTTGGCTCACCGAATTGATGATGCGTCCAGATCTAGCTCACGAGAGACCGATTTTCCGCATTCAGGACGAAGATGTTCGGGCTCTGCTCAAACTACCTAATAAACCGAGCTCGCGTAGCAAGGTTATGATCGCCTTGCTTGGGCCAGGTAGCGACAAATTCTACTATTCTTTCAATGAAATTGGTCCATCATTGAAAACGATAAGCGAGCAAGCCCAGCAAGCTAGCGAGCTGGAGGACGCCCAGCGATCAAGATTCCAAAAAGCGGTCATTACCCTCGCTCGGGCTCTGTCTAACTATACTGGCCTCAGTCAATCGCTTCACCACGGCCAAGTCGCCTCCTTCACTCAAGAGCTCAACGATCTCGAGCGCTTTGCGGCCGAGGGCATCGAAGCCGTCAACCTCCGCCAGCAAGGAGCCGAATACGATGAAACGGCCTTCAATCAGATGATGAGCATCGGTTTCCTCTACCAGGGATTCGAGCAATCAGCCAAATTACTGACCCTTCCCCAGCAAACCGACGGTCAAGAGCTGGAATGGAACAAAACAAGCCACGTCTTGAGACAAGTTATGCGTGAAGGTGGCGCCAGCGAGGTCGTTCGCAGCTACGCTGCCGTGGTTGACTCTTTCCGGACTGAGGATTCCCAAGCCTTCAATGAGAACGTCCAAAAGCTGCATGCAGACTTGCGGGCAGTCGAGCCCTCGTTGGTTCACAAAGCCGGTGTTGAACAGCAATTCAATTTCATTGAGCCGTTCTACATAGCCGCCACCGGGTACGTGATGGCTTTCTTAGCTGTAATTATTTCCTGGGCACGCTGGCCCGGTGTCATGAACAAAGCGGCGTTCGGGCTTATATGCGCTTGCGCCGTCATCCATACTATTGGAATTATGTTCCGCATTTACATCATCGGATACGCTCCTGTCATAAACCTCTATTCCTCTGCAGTTTTTGTGGGCTGGGGAGCAGTGCTTCTGGCGATCGCGCTCGAAGCGATGTTCAAAAACAGCATGGGCAATGTCACCGCGGCTGTAATCGGATTCTCCACTCTCCTGGTCGCCCACCATCTTTCCATCGGCGGCGATACACTAGAAATGCTCCGAGCCGTGCTCGACAACAACTTCTGGCTAGCCACTCACGTAATCATCATCACCCTCGGCTACTCCGCCACATTCTTGGCCGGGACGATCGGGTTCATATTCATTCTAATGTCCATTTTCTCCCGACGCGTCGATAAGAAGACGGCCCGGACCTTTGGATCTATGGTCTACGGAATCGTCTGCTTTTCTACCCTCTTCAGCTTCGTCGGGACAATACTGGGAGGCATCTGGGCCGATCAATCCTGGGGACGTTTTTGGGGATGGGATCCCAAAGAGAACGGCGCCCTCCTGATCGTCATTTGGAATGCCATCATCCTCCACTGCCGCTGGGGCGGATTCGTTAAAACTCGCGGCCTAATGATGCTGGCCGTGTTCGGCAATGTCGTTTGTAGCTGGTCCTGGTTCGGAACGAATATGCTAGGAATCGGGCTGCACGCCTACGGCTTTATGGATCAGGCATTTACCTATCTAGCTGCCTACATGCTCGCCCAAGCTCTGGCCATCGGGCTAGCCGCAATTCCCACACGGTATTGGAAAAGCCAGCTAGCCTAAGCGCTCTCGAAAAACATCTGTTGAAAGACGGCAAGGAGTATCGGCTCGATCCTCCAAATTTTATAATCGGAGGACAGAGCGTTCTCCATGCCTTTTATCCGCCTTAACATCCTTGGCTTGAAGAAACCGAACCTCTTCTACACTGCCTCAGCATCCACGATTCGAACAAGCTTGAGATCATCTCCTTCCAGCGAATAAACGACTTCCATACCGTCCTGTACTTCTCCCTCGATAATGGCTCTGGCCAAGGAAGATTGAATAGAACGCTGCATGAATCGCTTCAAAG
>Ga0181593_10004641_pt1 | contig 12514 bp, 11 predicted proteins | sample 071ome_19_FD_133756 | JGI IMG/M metagenome (GOLD analysis project Ga0181593, IMG submission 133756) | Coastal salt marsh microbial communities from the Groves Creek Marsh, Skidaway Island, Georgia - 071413AT metaG (megahit assembly) | ecosystem: Environmental > Aquatic > Marine > Intertidal...
CAAATCCTGACGAAGTTGCCGCGGTTCAATCTGGCAACGAAAAGCTGTTAAACTTTTTGACAGGTCAGGTCATGAAGGCCTCTCGCGGAAAAGCCAATCCAAAAGCCACGACGGATGCCCTGCGAGCAAAGCTTCTTTAGAAGAGGTGACTTACTACTTCTTTTGGGCTTCTTCTGCGATCCGAGCTTTCAGCTCAATGACAATGGCTTCTAAGCGAGCAACCTCAAATCTCGCCGCCTTAAAAAGCTCATAGAATTCATCCGCTTTTTCATCCGCCTTCGAAGCCATCCGCTCGAGTGATTTGCGACTTGCTTCAGATTTTGCGGCGGGGATCCCTTTCCAAAAACGGAGCCCCCGCTCGCGCCACTCATTTCCCTTGAGTTTGAGCTGATCGCCTTCTTTCTGAGTCTTTGAAACCAACTGCTGAGTTCTTTCCAATTGCTCCTCGAGTGAGCCCCCTTGTTGCTCCTTTAACGCCTCTTGAGCGCCTGCCTGTTTCCACTCACGGTATGCTTTCGCTCTCGCGGCATCAGATTTTGCAAGGGCAGCGGCATAACGCCCCGCTTCGTCGTCTGAAAACTGAAAGCGATCTTGGATGGCTTTCGGGAGCTCCTGAAATGCGATTCCCTCTGCACCATTAGGCCGCCTGACTCTCAGATGAAGAGGGCTCACTCCTAAGACCTCGCAGGCGCTGTAGCCCTCGCCCTTCGTTGAGGAAAGATCCAACACCTCGCCCTTGGCAGCCTCACGTTCCGCTTTGCGATATTGATCTCGATAGTCCTCAAAGGCTAATTGCACCTCTGAAATCCGGTCACCAGCAGCAGTTTTCCTCTCTTCGAGAGTGGCCAATGTCTTTTTTGCTTCCTCAAGTTTTAGCGCCACCTGCTCAAGTTCCTTGGCAATCGCGGCATAGCCTCGAAACTTCTCCAATTCAACTTGCTTTCGCTGATGCCTTTCGGTGACTCGTTCCAAAGCAACAGTCTGTGACTCGAGTTGCGACTCCACTAAAGACTTTTTGTCAGCCCCTTTGAGAGGAAAAACAAAAAGCCCCCACACCAAAATGGACCTTGCCCAAGAACGTTGTAATCTCTGATTAATTCTCATCTTTCTGGGGGTTATTTAGAGCGAACGCGGTATTTCTTTTGATACTCATCGAAAGCGACTTGGTCTTTTTTGCCAGTCTCTTCCATGAGTGCCACTTCTTTTTGAAGCGCTTCTTGCTGCTCTTCAATACTCTGCAGCTCAGCTTTCAAATTTGCTAAATCTTCAGAATGATCATCACCTTTAATCATCTTGATTTCCTTTGTCATCGCGTCCATTTCTGATTCTTTGAGAGCAATTTCGTCCTCAACTTCCTGAAGCTTCTTCACGAGCTCCGGATCATCTTTAGGACCACAACTGAGCAAAAAAAGGCTCAGAAATCCGACGCAAAAACAGTGGGGGCTATTCATAGGCGCATCTTCTACCTCAAATTAATCAAATGTCTTACGGTTTTTTGAAAAACCCAAAAAAAATGTTAGAGTTCTCCTTTCCTTTACGTTGGAGCATCTAGAAAACCCTCAAAAACCGCAGATGAAATTATTTCCCTCTATTTTAATCCTGATGGCGAGCCTTCCTCTGGCATTGGGTCAAGAAAAGCTTAGTGAAATTGATCGCGACCTCCTTCTTGAAAGATTGAAGCAAATTCAAGAAACTTCAGATTCAAAAGTGCAATCTCGCTTCGGAGCTGCGATGACGGCCTTTAGAGAGGCAATGGCAAGTGACGCCAACGCCAACGATCTTTACCTCAAATGTATAGAAAAAGTTAGGTTTGAAGACGAAGCAAAGAAGGCTACGGAGTTTCGCGAATGGAAACGGAGACATAAGGAGCGCACTGATGGCGTGGGATTCCGAAGGGCTCTTCGCTTTCAACTCAATTGGATCGTCCTGACCCTGGAAGCGGCGCAAAAGCCAAAAGATCTCTCTGAAATGGGCTCAAAGGGGCAAGGGGTGATCGAAGCAATTCTGAAAGATGCGGATGTGCTCAAAGACCACCAGCGCCTGCTTCGTGAGGATGCGATGGATTCCGTCTTTGCCACCGCCTACGGAGTCAATGGAGTCGCTCCAGGCTCTTGGCCCTCATCCCCTCTTGATATCACTAATATTTACGAGGTCATGGTCCTACCTCCTCTCAGATCACGAGAAAACCTCTCTGCTCTGAGGCAGGGATGGTTAAAGCGTATCGAACACGAAGGGCTCATTCTAGAGAGCTGGACCAACGAAGGCTCGGATGGCAAGGATCGCAAACCCGCTTTTGAGAAATGGCTGATCAATGGCCGACATGAGCTCACTTGGTTAATGGAAGTAGATCTCTTTAATCATGGGGATGAAAAAAAGGCCGCCATCCGGATGCTTGAACATCTCAAAGCAAATCTCAATCACGAGTCAGCGCCTAAGTGGATCAAACAATTCACCTCCCTCGTGAAAGGGGAATCACTGAGCACTGAACAATAAAATCCCCAAAAAAGAGGATTCTCCAAACGAAAGGGCTCTCGTGACAATTGCGATGCTCTAGACAATATCGTGCTGATCCGAAGATGCCGACTTGCGCTCTCGCAGCGCTCAGGCTTTCTTATCAGTCGATGAAGCTAGGTTTTTTAATCGCTTTTCTTGGCACGGCTCTTTCGCTTTTTGGAGCGCCCATAAATATTGGTTCTCCCCGCGTGGAGCATAGTGTCGATCCAGTTGGGGTTTCCACAAACCCTCGATTTTCATGGCATCTGGTTTCCGAGGAAAATGGTAAACGTCAACTTGCCTATGAGATCATCGCCGCATCTCAAAAAGATTTACTCAATGAAGAGAAAGCCGATTTATGGAAGAGTGGAAAAGTAAAGTCCTCGAATCGGCAACTGATTGCGTGGGGGGGCAAAAAACTCAAGAATGACCAACTTGTCTTCTGGAAAGTTCGAGTCACTGATGAATCTCAAAAAACAGGCAATTGGTCGGAGACATGCCAATTTAAGGTTGGGGCTCAACGAAAGCTTGGTCTACCGCAACGCACTTCCGGGTTTGAAAGTAATTCCCAACGACTCAATGAGATTTATCAGGATAGTATTCTGCTTTTACAACCCCGAATCGAAGCCTTCAGCAAAGGCAATCATCAGGCGCTTGGTAACGGTGCCTCTCTCCAAAGAACTGCTCGTGAATTCCTCTACCATTTTGACGCCACAAGCCACCTGACGCAGTGGATTAAAATGATGGATCTCACTCGCACCAAGGAAGGTTTTTTCCCGGTTCAACCTCATGCTCCTCATTACGGCTCGGTTTCCTCAGACGCTGCAATTACAACCCACCTTCCCCTTTGGTGGATGGGTGGAGATGACGATTTCGTCAAACAACGATGGGAGGTTTTTGAATCCTACTTCATCGCCAGAGAGCAAAATGATCCCACTTTCAAAGGCTTGAAATGGGGTCAATTGCCAGAGGAGGAGCTCAGCCCTCAGTTCCTTGATCTTACAAGCATGGGTTACACCAGCCGCATTATCCGAGAGCTTGCTGGACCAGCTCAACAGCCTCTTAATGTCATTCGCTTCAAAGACTATTCAGCGAGGATTAGAGAGAGTTTCCAAAGACAGTATCTTAACGAGAAAAAAGCTCTCATCAAACCCTCTCAAACAGCCCAACTTCTTGCCCTTCGGTGTGGCGTACTTCCCGAAAATAAAGCAGGACAAAAGATCCCAGAATATCAAAATACCATCATTGAAAATCTGATGGCTTCACTCCACAAAGATGGTCCTCAAGTCGGATCCATGGGAGCGTATTTCCTCCTACAGGTTTTGCCCCTTATTGGAGACCAAGATCACCTCGTCAAAATGATCCTCTCCTTAAACGACGAACAACTTAAAGTCTTCATTGGTGCAGGAATTAGCGAATGGATGATGAGCCAACTTGTGGGGATCGATGCCGGCGCGCCGGGTTTTAAGCTCGTTCAAATCTCCCCTAGAATCCCGAACATCGATTCTCTTCAGTGGGTGAAAGGCCATTATGACTCTCCTTCTGGAAGGGTTTCAGTCAACTGGCAACAAACAAAGGAGGGTCACCTTGACTTCGAGGTCACCATCCCGCCTGGGGTGCTCTCAAGAATTCAACTACCCTGTAAAAAAGAACAAGAAGTCACGGAGTCAGGAAAAATCATCAGCGAGGTCGCCGGCATCGAGCTCACTGGAAAATCTGACACTCATGTGAACTTCGTGACCCAATCAGGGCGTTACCGCTTTCAAATACGCTAAATCAGAGCCTCTGAAAGGAAGGCTCCAGAGAAGAAGCATCCCTCCAGTCACCAGATTTTCCAGGGGGTGGCCCCCATCGTGGGTCAACACCACAGCTTGCTAGTAAAAAGCTTAAAGTAATAAAGAGCAGGAGAGATTTCATTTCTGCTTTTATTTTTAAACAATCACCCAGAAGATCAAGCATCTCTGCTTTCGCATCAGCTCATCAACTCACTTTTGAAAGCCAATCTTGCGCTCCTTGAAGCGCTTTTGCCCGGTGGCTCAGATTGTTTTTGATCTCCTCCCCAAGCTCAGCAAATGACTCATCATACCCTTCTGGAATAAAAAGAGGGTCATATCCAAAACCACCTGCCCCACTTGGAGCTTCGGCAATGCGGCCTTCAACTGCTCCCGAAAAACTTGCCTCTACCTGACCTCCTCTTGCCACCACTATGACGCAACGAAAGCGAGCCTCTCTTTGGCTGAGTCCTGCCATCTCACGCATTAACTTCGCATTGTTTTTGGCATCATTGCCCTCTTCTCCCCCATATCTCGAGGAATAAACCCCGGGTGCTCCGTCTAGCGAATCAACTTCTAAGCCAGAATCATCCGCAATGACCCAATCGTCCGTCAAAGAGCTGATGGCTTGAGCCTTCAAGGTTGCATTATCAAGAAAACTCTCGCCTGTTTCCTCAACTCTAGGAGGGTTTTCAATCACTGAGAGATCGCAGACTTCAAAATCAGGGAGCATTGCGGAAATCTCACTCACCTTATGAGCGTTGCGGGTGGCAATAATCAAACGAGTTTTCACGGATTTAAGTTAACAGAACCTGAAAAGAATTCGACAAATTTGGAAGAAATCATTTGATAGGAGCAATGAAAGCAACGTCCACAATTCGATCATTCTTTTTTTTATTACTCTCCGTTGCTTCTTGCCAAGCTGGTGAATTCTTCACTGATTTTGAGGAAGCAAAAGTGCTCGCACAAAAAGAAAAGAAAGCGCTTTTGGTCAAGTTTACCGGGTCTGATTGGTGCCGCCCATGTCAACTCCTCGATCAGGAAGTCTTTTCGCAAAAGGAGTTTAAAGACGCGATCCAGAAAGACTGCGTGATTGTCATTTTAGATTTTCCCCAGAAGAAAGTGCTTCCTCAGCAAGAACAGGAGAAAAACTCTAAGATTCGCGACGACTACGAAGTCAAAGGATACCCAACGGTCCTGCTCATGAACGCTCAGGGGCAGGTTTTTAAACGGACTGGATACCAGCCTGGAGGGGTCAAACCCTATCTCGAGATGCTCCAAACTTCCCTCAGGGCGCAAGATTACCTCTAAGGCACCAAGCCACCTATTGGTTAAGCAATCTCTTGATTTCGATCGTTTACCCGAGGGGTCGCAATCCAATCACGGTCTCTACGTTATGAGAGCTGTTCGGTCTTAAGGTCGGCTTATCAGTGCCGGCGTTCGCGCACTCAACACAAACAAACTCTAAATAACCTTTATCGGGAAGATCGGAGAGGCTTTTGGATTTTTCTTTCCAGGGGTTCCAGATGACCGTCGAACGGGATCCTGCCTTATCCACGAAAACCGAACGATGACGATCGAGGTCCCTCACTAAAACCGAAGACATCGACTGGTAAATTCGATCAACCTCTTCTTTGATTTGAAGATTCTTTTCCTGATATTGCGCCTCTGTTTGATCACTCAGTTGATCCATGTAGTGAGAACCTTTCACTCCTTCTAACTGAATTCGCTCAATATTACCGACCGATAAATAGGTATGGAGCGCACTGCTGACTCGGTAAATCTCCTCGCCAGTATTCTTCATATTGAGCTTAACTCGTAGTTTGTCTGAAACTCGAATCGTCGCCGTTAGTTCAAAATCATAGGGGAACATCTGTTTTGTTTCCTCATCAGAACAGAGTTTAAAAACGAGCGTTGCCTCTTTGCCAAAAGCTTCACCAGAGACTAATTCCCAAAATCGATTGCGAGCAAAACCGTGCTTAGGAAGGGTTGAATCCTCGGGGTGTTCATTAAACCAAGGCCAACAAATGGGAATCCCTCCACGAAGCGGAATCCCCTCAGTCATTTTTGCTTTAGGACTCACATACAATACTGGCGGATGACCAGTCAAAGTCCAGGTCAACACTTGGGCCCCATGGAGGGCGATTGTCGCTTCGGACACCGAAGTTTTCACCTCGAGGACCGGAAAACCAGGTTCAGGTTCGGTCACCGAAACCTCGGGGCACTCACTCAAAATCGCTTGAAGATCGTCGATAGATTGGGACATCAGTGGTTATTGGCAAGGGTTAGATTGGCTCCTGTGCCACACAATCGTGAGAATGGGAACTATAGAATCACAGAAAAATTCATTTTCCTAAACCCCTTTAAAATCGACGTTTTTGAGGACCAAACCGCCAATTAATCACCTGCTTCGACGTTTTCGTCTGGGCGAACAGGCACAATAGGAGCCCTCAGACCTCCTCAAAAATCAACAAATCAAAGATCACTGGTCATCATTCCTAAAGGCCTCCCCACGTGAGAGGCTCTTGAGATTACAGAACCACCCTACTGCTCCGATTTTCTCCAGACTTCAGAAACGATTGTCTTTTTTAGCTCCATCGGATCAATCCGGCCAGAGTGGGAAAAAAGAACCTTCCCGTCTGGTCCAACGAGAACGGTATAAGGCAACGCACCATTCCAATCCGATCCGATCGCCTTGCCTAAATCTTCAGTATCTCCATCGAATAAATAATTATTGGTGGTTCTCCCTTCTCGCTCAACAAGAGGCTTCGTGCGAGGGGAGAGCCCGCACTCATGATTCTTCAAAAACTCTCTGACTTTATCCAAATCTTTCGTAGGATCGAGGCTGACGGGAATAAACTCAAATTCTTGCCAAGAATACTGACGATAAATCTCGGCTAAATCAGGGAACTCAGCGACACACGGCCCGCAAGTCGTCGACCAAAGATTAATCAAACGCATTCCTCCCTTCCCCCGATTTGAAACCAACTTAGCAACTTCTGGAGCCTTGATGAGCTCCACAGTCACCACTTGCTCTTTCCACTTTTTGTTCTCATTGGCAACCATCCCTGCCTTCTCTTTCCATTTGGTGGAACAGCCTACTGGCCGAGTCTGAACAACCTCTACTTTTTTCCCGGAAAGAATCGCCTCAAGAGCATCTCGTGCTTCATTTTTTTCTACAGGACCGAGGCGTCTCTTCCCATTGTCCATCCTTCCATTGTAACGCAGCTTAAGATCGCCATCGAAGATGAAAACGTGGGGAGTTGCGACTGCTCCATAGGCCTTGCCGGTCTCCTGAGTTGCTCCATCATAAAGATACGGAAGGTTAAAGCCTGAGTCTTTAGCAATAAGCTTCATATCCTCAAAGCTATCATCATAGGCAGTCCAACCTAGCTCAGGGAGATGAAGCCCTTCTGGCGAATTGCTGTTAATGGCCACAAACTTCACATCTTGACCTTTGAAATGATTGACGAGTGCGACCATTCGTCCGTGAGAAGCGATCGCATCAGGACAATGATTGGTTGTAAAAATCACCGCGAGTGCTTTTGACCCGGAAAAATCTTTCAACGAATAGGTTTTGCCATCCACCCCTGGGAGCGAGAAGTTAGGAGCTTTCGATCCTTCAACGAGTGTGACGGGATCATAAGCAGAAACTACTGAAGTAACGACGAGGGAGATGAGAGCGAGGAAACGCATAGCTCAAATACGCCTCATAGAGGATTTTTTAGCAAGAAATTGCGTTACAGGAAATCCGAGGAGAATCCCAAAGGACATGCCTGTCAGATGAGATAAGCTGTCCACCTCAGGGCCTCCAATCCCATTCATCATAAAAATCATTGCCCCAGCGATCAAAGGAGTAAACGCACGCAGCCCTTTCCGATAGGAACGTTCATCCCAAGCCACACTCAAACCGGAAGCAACTAATAATCCCAAAGCTCCAAAAACTCCGGTGGATGCTCCTAATGACCGAAAGGCATCTGGATAATAGATCCAACTCGTGAGCAAATTCCCTAATGAGCCACTCAATAAAACCAGTCCCCAACCCAATGGAGGGCTATAGGTGTTTGCTACCAACACCCCAAAGATCACCCCAAAAACGACATTGCCCATGAGATGTTCAAAATCAGCATGTAAAAACAAGGAGGTCAAAGGACGATAAAGCTGTAAGTTCCCGATGACCTCTGTCGATGAATTCATCAAGCGCTGACTCATTGAGGGGTTTTCCAACTGCCGAGAAAAGCAAATGAGTAAGACAAGCGCCCATGCTAAAGCCCACTCAACCCCAGATCCAAAAACAGGGATAGGAGATGGCTTTGGTGCATTCTGCTGCTCGAGCTGATACAATCGAAACTCTTCTAAAATCGAGGAGGTGAAGGATTCATTGGCGTGGATCAGATAGCCTTCCGGTTCAATGGTGATTAAACAATCAAGGTTCATCGCCAAAACAACCAACGCATATTCCTGGGCAAGCGCGAGTGTCTCGAAGCGGGCAAGCGCAACGAAACGATCTTCACTTGATTGTGTTTCCTTCAGTTCCCCAAGATCGCTCATAACGCTGACTCTTCTAGAAGTGGCATTTGTGTCCTTTCATGATCAGTTTTAAAACTGAGCTCTCGGAGCCTACTTCTCCCCGTTTTGAATCAACGACCGGATTGTTGGCTCACCTGTGAGAAAACCCAATGAACACAAAAACCGATCCATTTCAAAAACTGTTTGAACGTAAAAATCCCTCCCTTTGCTCAGGTTGAAAAAACCGTGAGCTTGTCCTTGGTAGAGATGTAAATCACATCGCCTCTTTTTTTCTTCCATCAGCCGCTGATACCTTTTTGCTGTTTCTACAGGGATGAGTTGATCTTTTGTCCCCAAGAAGACGACCGTTGGCGGCACCGAACTCGTGATATTGTGAAGGGGCGAGATTTCCTTCCAGTAATCTTTCACCCGGCTGTGTCCATAGCCTTTTGGACCATTGTCAAAAACGGGGTTAAATAGGACCAAAGCATCAGGACAGCTCGCCACAGACCCTTCTTCCCCAGCTTGCTCGAAAGCTTCTACCGTGCCTGTCGCCGCCGCGACATGTCCTCCTGCTGACCCCCCTCCTGCCGCAATCTTGGCAGGATCAATTCCGAGTTTCTTGGCATTAAGGCGAATCCAGCGCACCGCTGATTTCCCATCCATGACACATTCACGAGGTGTTGTTTGATTTCGGGATTTGACCCGATATTCGGCTGACATGGCCACCATCCCCCGTGACGACAAATACTGACAATGAGGGTAAAACTGACTTGGTGATCCCCCATTCCAACCACCTCCAAAAAAGAAAACAATGCCGGAGCGCTTGTCTGAAGTTTGGTGATTTTCTGGATAGAACAGATGCAGCGACAATTCGACGTCTTCTAGCTTCTTGTAGACAATTGTTTCATCAGGCTCCTGCGCAAGAAGGGTAAGACCCGAGAGGCCGATCAACATCGCGATACCTTTGACCGATAACATCATCGCTAAGGATCTCTCAAACAACAGGAGACATCAAGCCGAAGCCTCAGCATTCTCTGCGACAATACCTCTCGGTCGCTGAGCCAAAATATGATAATCAGAGATCATGATAAAACCCTCCTTTCTTTTATCCTTCGCAACTCTCAGTGCCAGCGCTCTCGAAGAGGCACCAAAAGCCAGATTCGAGGCCTTAACAATCGATTCTCGAATTACCGTGGGATACGGTCTTGCCATTGCCGACCTTGATGGCGACGGAAAACTCGACATCTTCCTCGCAGATTCAGATCGCACCGTTTGCTATCAAGCTCCAGACTGGCGCAAACACATTCTTACCAACAAGTTAAGCGCCAAGGATCATGTTTGCCTCTGTGCAGCCGATATCAATGGTGACGGAAAAGCAGATTTGGCAGTGGGAGCCGAGTGGAATCCCGGAGACACTCATCACAGCGGAGCTGTCTTTCACCTCGAGTCACCAGCCGATTGCTTTGCTCCGAGAAAAGCTCATTCCCTTCACCGCGAACCAACCGTTCACCGAATGCATTGGGTCAAAGAAGATGAAGGGAAAAAGCATTTCTTGGCCGTCCTTCCACTTCATGGACCCGGTAACGTCGGAGGAAAGGGCGAAGGAATTAATTTTCTTGGATACCGCCCTTCTTCGATTCCTAACCAAGATTGGCAAACCTTTCTAATCCACAAAGGGTTTCATCTCGCTCATAACTTTGACCCCGTTTCTTGGGGAGAAACTAAGAACGAAAGTCTCCTTGTCGCCTGCCTCGAAGGGGTTCACCTCCTTGAGCCGAAAGGAGATTCTTGGTCAGCGACACCCATGACCCAGAAGGGAGCCGGTGAGGTGCGCCTTGGAAGACTCCCAAATGGTAAACGCTTTATCGTCTCCATCGAACCCATGCATGGCAATGAAGTCGTGATCAATCCTGAGCACGGAACTGAGCTTTGGTCGACTCATCGAACGGTCATTGATGACACCCTCAACCAGGGGCATGCCCTCGTGACAGGAGACTTTCTTGGCCTCGGGTATGATCAGGTTGTTGCTGGTTGGCGCAACCCCTCTCAGGGGGAAAAGAAAGTGGGCCTGCGTCTCTACATCCCTCAATCAGAAAACGGAAGCTCTTGGCGACTCCACTCAACCATTGATGACAATCAGATGGCGTGTGAAGACCTCAAGGCTGCAGATCTTGATGGCGATGGAGACCTTGATCTTGTCGCCTCGGGAAGAGCCACAAAAAATGTCATCATCTATTGGAATCATTGCTCCCAAAAGAAGGAGAAGCAGTAAAAGCTTCCACTTCTACAAAAGAACTTAAGGCATTTCTTAGAAATCAAAAAAAACTCTTCGGCTATCAAGAACCGTAAGCTTTCATTTTAACCAACGTATCATTTCCATCATGAACCGACGCCATCTACTTCGCTCGTCCGCCTTCGCCGGAACATACTCTCTTCTTTCACCCTATGCTGCCGCTGCTGGTGCCAATGGCGAGCTTCGCGTTGTCGTGATCGGGGTCAAAGGCAGAGGTTCGAGCCATATCAATGCCGCTTTATCCCACCAAAAGACCCGCCTTGTCGGCCTTTGTGATATTGACTCAGATCAACTCGATCGCCGTGTCGCCGAACTTGAAAAAAGGGGGAAAGCCAAAAACTTAAAGAAATACAGCGATTACCGAAAGGTCTGCGAAGATCCCGATGTGGATGCGATCTGCATCGCAACTGCAAACCACACCCACACTGTCATTGCCCTGACTGCTGCGGCACATGGGAAGCATGCTTACACGGAAAAGCCTGTCTCTCACAATGTTTGGGAAGGGCAAAAGCTCGCAGAGGGCCAAAAAAAATACGGAACAGTGATCGCTCACGGCTTTCAAAGGAGATCGGAAACATCGTGGGCTGAAGCCTTCGAGTGGCTTCGTGGGGGCAGTTTAGGAAAACTCACTCTCGCACGTGGCTTTTGTTATAAACCCCGCAAATCAATCGGCAAGGTCGGCTCTCCCGTTCAACCTCCTAAGTCAGTGGACTATGATTTATGGTCAGGTCCTCGCAAAATCCTTCCTGTTAGGCGCCAGCAATTCCACTACGACTGGCACTGGCAATCTCCCTATGGAAATGGAGATCTTGGAAACCAAGGGCCGCACCAGTTAGACGTGTGCCGATGGGCCCTAGGCGACCCCATGAGCTTACCATCCGCTGTCATCAGTATCGGAGGCCGCTATGGTTATGATGATGATGGAGATACCGCAAACACTCAGATTCTCTACGTTGACACCAAACCGGCTCCCATTCTTTTTGAGGTTCGAGGACTTCCTAAAAAAGAACTGGATTGGAAGCACGGTATGCCCGATTACCGCGGAGTCACCATTGGTAACGTGATCGAATACGAAGGCGGCTCCCTCTTAGGTGGCCATAATTCTTCCTGCAAGATTGTTGATAAAGACGGCAAAACCATCAAAGAGTTTAAAGGGGGTTCCGATCACATTCACAATTTCTTTGATGCCTGTTTGGGAGGAAAACAAAACCCGCTTCACAATGCAGAAAATGGTCACCATTCCGCCGCCCTTGCTCATATTGGGGCTCACGCGCTCAAGCTCGGCAAAGAGTTACCCGCAGAGCAGATCCAAGCTTCGCTCAAAAAGCATCCTGCCGTTAGCGATGCCGTCGATCGAATGATGGCTCACTTCGAAGCAAATGGCATTGGTGCCACCAAACCTGGGATGGGCGCACCCCTTACAACAGACGGAAAGAAGTTTACC
>Ga0181593_10004646_pt1 | contig 12506 bp, 13 predicted proteins | sample 071ome_19_FD_133756 | JGI IMG/M metagenome (GOLD analysis project Ga0181593, IMG submission 133756) | Coastal salt marsh microbial communities from the Groves Creek Marsh, Skidaway Island, Georgia - 071413AT metaG (megahit assembly) | ecosystem: Environmental > Aquatic > Marine > Intertidal...
CCGTTAAAAGCACCTTCTGCAGTAATCAATATCAGAATTCAATGTAGGCAAATGCCTACAGGAATCTGCATCTGACCATTTTCATGCGATGCCTCTGAACGGCGCATTCAAGCATGTGACGGGGTAGCTCTCATGCCCTTTGACGGGATCGTCACTTCCTGCATCACGTCGATCAGATATCCGGGCCGGTCGATCGGGTGCGCGCCAATTCCATCTCGATACTGAGTCATCTCAGGAAGGGCCAATCCCTTCTCCGCCTCACCCACGCCCGCCCCCCTGGCCTGATGAGTTGACACGGTCATGTTCAGACCTGACTTACAGCAGAATCAGTGTGGGCCTACAGCCAAGCCATATCCCGATGAGCTAGATTTGATCCCGTCCATATCGAGCAACCGGATCCAAAACAATGGATGCAGTGATTCTGCTGGGGTTCGTTGCAGTGTCCGTGATCATGGTCACGCTTACCTGGCTGGCACATCGGGATTACTGACTGGAACTGGCGCCCCATCCGCCAGGCTTGCCTGACGGAACCAGGGTCGGACAGGGACGTGCAGCCAATCGCAAAAGGGAAGTTGCCGAGATGCCGAAGATCAGGATTGCAAAGGCTGCCCCTGAGCGTGCGCCATCATCCAGCAGGACCAGGTCTGCTGACGCCTCGCCCCGCAATCGGGCCAAAGTCCTGGTCATCCGGCCGTTACCCCCTGCCAGGCGGCATGCAAAGAGGTGAGCAGGAGGGCCCAAAAGTTCAATCATCCGGGCGTTTCTCGTCAGGGGTCCCGTCAGCTGCTATAGATGATCGAAAGATTCATGCGAAGCAAGGACGGGGCCCGGTCATGGCGCATCACTGCAGGGTATTCCACTTCGATTTCAGGCCGGGCAACGGTGAGGCGGTCCGTACGCTCGCGCGCCATGCGCGGGAGATCATGGAGCAGCAGCCCGGCTTTCGCGGTGTCACGTTCTTCGCCGACTACGAGAACGGACGCGGAGGTGCGATGAGCCTGTGGGACTCGGAAGAGGCGATCAAGAACTACATCAAGGGGTCGAGTGGGCTGATGCGCGTGGCGACCGCGGGCCTGTTCATCGGTACGCCTAAATCAATCGTCGCCGAGGTTCTCGAGGTCGATTGAACCGCGCTAATCGCTGACATGCTGCGCGTCGATGGCGCGCCTGTCGCATACCGTGACTGAACCGTATACTGTCGCCACACGCGGGCGGAATGCGTCGAGCCGATGCGGCAGCCGGAAAAGTTCCAGACCTACGCCTATTTTGCGATCTGCCTGGGCCTGGTGCTTGGCCATGAGCTGATCTACAGCATTTACGCTGGGCAGGGCCGTTTCATCCAGCTCGCGATCCAGCTGGCCGTCCTGTTCAGCGTCGCCGCGGTGGCCGACTACTGGATCAGCCCGCGACTGGAGACGCTGCAGCCGTTCGCCAAGCGGCGCATCGTCGCTTACGCTTTCGATTTCGGTATCTACCTGCTGGTGGCACTGATGGTGCTGCTGGTCGAGGTGCTGCTGCTTGGCCGACCCTTCGGGCTGTCGGTGGACATCGCGATCGGCATCGGGGTGTTCGGCTACTTCGCCGCGCTGGACAACGCCTTGCGCCGCCAGCTGGGCTGGTTCAGGCGTAACGAGGTCAGTGTCGACGGCGGTTTCACGCTGGTTCCCATGGCGCAGAAGTTCAGCATCGTCATGACGCTGACCATCCTGATCCTGGCGGTGACCATCTCGCTCAGCAGCTACCGCCTGATCCACAGCGTCGGCGCCGAGCGCGTCGACCAGCTGCCGCTCTACTTCCTGCTGGAGGTGATGTTCATCTTCGGCGCCCTGCTGGCCCTGCTGCTGCGCCTGATCAACAGCTACACGCGCAACATCCACGCCTTCCTGCAGGAGCAGATGAACGTGTTGCGCAGCGTGCAGAAGGGTGATCTCGACCTGCGTGCACCGATCATGTCGCAGGACGAGCTGGGCCTGATGGCGGTGCAGATCAACGCCATGATCGAGAACCTGCGCGATCGCGACCGGCTGCACAAGACGCTCGAGCGCGTGGTCGGTTCGAACATCATGGAGAAGCTGCTGTCGACCGACGACGATGCGCTCAAGCGCGGCCAGGAGGACGAGGTCGCGATCATGTTCTGCGACATGCGTGACTTCACCAGCATGAGCGAGGCCGCTTCAGCCGAGGAAGTGATCCTGTTCCTGAACAACTTCTTCTCCGACCTCAGCGACATCGTGTCCAGTCACAACGGCACCATCAACAAGTTCATGGGTGACGCGGTGCTCGCGGTCTACGGCCTGGAGAGCGAGAGCAACCCGGTCGAGGATGCGGTCATGAGCGTGTTCAAGATCCTCGAGCACACGCGCCAGTTCATGTTGCCCGACGGCACCCATCCAGACATGGGCGCGGGCATCCATTTCGGCAAGGTGATGGCCGGCACGATCGGTTCCGAGCAACGCTACGAATACACCTTTCTCGGCGACGCGGTGAACACCGCAAGTCGCCTGGAGGGGCTGACCAAGCGCCTCGGCTACCGCATCATCCTGTCCAGAGACGGCTACCTGGAACTGCCGGAGAGCGTGCGTGGCAGGTTCTCCGACCTGGGCCCGCAGCGGGTGCGCGGCAAGTCCGAGCCGATCCAAGTGTTCGGCACCGAGCCGAAGAGCGATACGGAACAGTAGCGGGCGGGGAAGTCAGGCAGCGCGCCGGGCGCTGGATCGCGGGATCAGAACGCGAATTCGCGCAGCATGTACTTCTTCAGGTCGATGCCGTAGGCGTTGGGCTGCAGCACCCGCCGGATCGCGTACTTCTCGCTTTCGGCAAGGCCGCGGTAGTGGCGCAGGTTGACGATGCGCGGCGGGTAGACCGGCTGCTTGGCGGCGTCGCGTACCAGCATCAGCTTGGGCAGCAGGTGATGGTCGGGCTCGACCGAGATCACCACGCCGACCTCGCCCGAGCCGAGTTCCACGACCGTGCCGACCGGGTAGATGCCCAGGCACTGGATGAAGCGCTCGATCAGCTCGCCGTCGAAGAACACGTTGCGGTATTCGTACATGTTCTTCAGCGCATCGGTGCTGGTGATGTAGCGCTGCTTGTTGGCGACATGCGTCAGGCGATCGTAGACGTCGATGATCGCGACCATGCGTGCGTAATGACCGATGTCCTCACCCTTCAGTCCGCTGGGGTAGCCCTTGCCGTTGACCTTCTCGTGGTGGGTCAGCGCGATGTCGACGGCGCTGGTCGGGATGCCCTTCATGCCGCGCAGGATCTCGGCGCCGTGCTCCGTGTGGCGCTGCATCTCGCGGGTCTCGTCGGGGGTGAGTCCATAGCGCTTCTTGAGGATCGCCTCCGGCACCCTCGTCTCGCCGATGTCGTGCAGCAATGAACCGAGGCCGAGTTCCTGCAGCGGGTCGACACCCATGCCCATGAATCGTCCGAACGCCAGTGCCAGCGTGCAGACGTTCATGCTGTGGGTGATCTCGGACTCGTCGAACGCCTTGAGGCTGCTCAACAGCACCAGCGCATCGGGGTTGCGCATGATGCTGCCCATCATGTCCGAGACGACCGCCTTGGCTTCCTCGGTGTCGAGGGCCTTGCCCAGGCGGATGTCGTCGAAGATCTTCGCGACGTAGTCGTGCGCGCCGGAGTGGATGGTCTCGGCGTCTTCGATCTCGTCCTCGAAACTCTTGATGTAGGGCTTGTGGTTGCCCTGCTTGATGCTCGGTGCGCCACCACCGGCGTTGGCCAGCAGCTTCTTGCGCAGCTCGGGATCGGACAGGCTGCTCTTTTCGAGATCGACGTAGGCGAATGCGCAGCTCTTGCGCACGTCCTCGAGTTCGGCCTCGTTGCCGATCTTGAAGCCCTGGAACAGGAAGTGCGTCTCGAGCCACGGTCGGTCGAGCTCGGCGACGAACATGCCGATTTGCAGCTCTTCGCTATCTACCTTGATGCGCATCGAGTGGCGGCTGCCTGGTGAGGGTCCCTGCGGATCGAGGACTCATTGTACTGTGGCGACCAATGGCGAGGTAGTGCCACGGATCAACACTCTCGAGATGCCCGAATGACCCGTCGAGGGTCAGTGAATTCGGTGGCTGTCCCGGATCATGCCCAGCTTGTCGCGCTGGTGAAGCCGGTAGAAGTGACGCAGCTCCCGCACCAGGTCGGCTGGACCGCCACGTCGCAGGTGTCGGCGTTCGAGCGAAGCGCAGTAGTGCGCCGCAAAACGATTGGCCTGCTGGTAGCGCCGACCCTGTGCATGCGCCAGGCTCGGGGCGATCCGCGCCTCGCGGAACAGCCTGCGGTGCAGGCCGCGAGGCACACGCCCACGTCGCTGGCGGGCGGCGAGCAGCAGTGCGAGCACGTACTTGTCGATCTCGGCCTGCAGCTCGAGCTCCAGGCAGGTGACCGGGCGCTCCTGGGTCGCATGCCAGGCGACACCGAGGAAGTGGCTGACACCCTCGATCAGCAGGCAGAGATCGGCGAGGTTGCCGTCGTGCAGTCTCCGCAGGGGGTCATCCTGCCGCAGCCGGTCGAGCAGCCCCGGTGCGAGGTACAGGCCCAGCTGCATCTCGACCCCCTGTTCGCGGACCAGGAGCTGCTCCTCGGGTTGCCAATGTGCCGGGTCGTTCGCATCCTCGACCTGGCCCGCATCGACGAGATGTTGCTCGATCTGGCAGCCGGGCTCGATGGCATAGATGCGCTCGAGGTGGCGCTGGATCGTGCCGATCTGGGGCGCCATCTCCGGGATCAGTGGTGGCGCGTGTTGAGCCCGGGAGCGGGTTCGATGCCGTTTTCTCGCAGACGTCGCGCGAGTCGTGGGCTGCCGGTACGCAACCACAGTTCGTAGAGGCGCAGCAGGGTGCGCTGGTCGCGGGCCTGGATCGACTCGCTGACTTCGCCGAGTACGTCGACGAACGGGGTGAACTTCGTCGCCAGCTCACGGTAGACGGGCGTCAGCGCGCGACCGCGCAGGGTGCCGACCAGGTCTTCGGCGAGGTGACCGTAGGCACCACCACCCATGGCGATGTAGTAGTCGACGTCGACCGCCTTGCGGTCGAGGCTGTCGGCGAAGAAGCCGGCGATGAACAGGGCGATGTCGCCGAGCCGGCGCAGTGCGGCCTGGCGTTCGGCCGGATTTCGGCTTTGAACCGCATCGGCGTAGAGGAAGGCCAGGGGGCGGAGGCCGAGGCCCTCGTCAGTCTCTTCGTAGAGGTTCTCGGCGTGGATGAAGTGGGTCAGCAGGCTGACGAGGTAGTGGGTGGTGTCGTCGTCGGCCCGCACCTGCTGGTGGGCCATCGCGCTTGCGACGCTCTCCTGGAAGAACTCGGTGGGGGTGGTGTCGGTGATCACTCCAGAGTTCATTCGGCCGGTCATGCGCTGCCTCCTGTGCCGGTCGGCTGCGCGGTCGCCACCGCGCCGCCCTTCGTCCGGAGTCTAGGCAGCCCGGGTGTGCCCGGTCACGTCTGGTCGGGGGCGGTGATCTGTGAGAAGATTTTGATTTTCCTCAATCAACAGAACGCCGCGCAGCCGCGCGGCGTTCTGTTCATGCTCCATGTGCTGACGGCGGGGTGCGGTGACACCCACCGCGAGTCGCGTCCCGATCAGCGGGCGAGACTCACCTGCTCGTTGTCCGGCATCTTCGGCAGCCGGTGCGCGATGCCCTTGTGGCAATCGATGCAGGTCTTGCCCTCGTCGAGCCCGGTCACGTGCTGGTCGAAGGCGCGGCGCCCCTGGCGCGTCAGGTCCATGTAGTCGTAGCCGTGGCAGTTGCGGCATTCGCGCGAATCGGTCTTCTTCATCGTGCGCCAGACGTTCTGGGCCAGCTGCAGCCGCTTGGCCTCGAATTTCTCTGGCGTGTCGATGGTGCCGAGTGCCTTGTGCAGCAGCTCGTTGCTCGCCTGGATCTTGCGCACCACCTTGTGCACCCACTCCTTCGGCACATGGCAGTCCGGGCAGGTGGCGCGCACGCCGGTGCGGTTCTCGAAGTGGATGGTGTCCTGGTACTCCACGTAGACGTTCTCGTACATCTCGTGGCAGGAGATGCAGAAGCTCTCGGTGTTGGTCCACTCCATCGCGGTGTTGAAGCCGCCCCAGAAGACGATGCCGAGGACGAAGGCGACGGTCAGCGCGCCGAGCCCGAAGACCCGGCCCTTGCCGGTTCTGGCGGGACGTTCCGAATCAGTCATGGCTGAATCCTTTCTGTTCCGTGGGCGCGGGCTCAGTGCTTGTTGAGCGCATCGACCGGCGTGAAGTCGTTGTTGACCAGCGGCTGGGCGTCGACCTGCGGCACGTGGCACTGGTTGCAGAAGTAGCGGCTCGCCGAGACGTTGGAGAGCTCCTTGCCGTCGCGGTCACGGAAGTGGGTCAGGCTGATCTTGGTTGCCTTGGCCGAGCGGTAGTTCTCCCAGCTGTGGCAGGTCAGGCACTTGTTGGAATTGGCGTTGATGATGTAGCCGTCGATCTGGTGCGGAATCACCGGTGGCTGCTGCACGTAGGCACGCTCCAGCGGTGGCTGCTCCTTCATCATCGGTTTGAAATCATGCACGCGGTTGGTCTGGTCGATGGCGGCCTGGCCGCGCAGCGGATTGGCCATCTGGGCGGCGAGCGTGCCCGGGAGCGCCGTGGCCATGCAGGCCAGCAGCAGGGTCAAGGCAGCGGTCTTGTTCATCACGAAGCCTCCATCGTGTTGTGAAAACGGGTACCGAAACGGAAGACGTCCTGGTCGCAGACGTCGATGCAGCGGCCGCAGTTGGTGCAGTTGATGCCGGTGATGACCGGACCGATCCCCTGCTCCGAGCCCTTCAGCACCGGCTGGATGACCTGCGGTTCGGGGCAGACGCGGAAACACTCCATGCAGTCGTCGCAGTCCGCGCGCCGGTCGGCGCGCACGCGCAGCAGGCTGGCCGCGCCGAGCAGGCTGTAGGTGGCGCCCATCGGGCAGACGTGGCTGCACCAGCCGCGGGACGTGACCAGCAGGTCGAACAGGAACACCGCGAGCAGCACCAGCCAGGCGAAACCGAAACCAAAGATCAGGCCGCGGTGCAGCATCGACACCGGGTTGACCCACTCCCAGACGGCCATGCCGGTCACGGCGCTCGCGACCAGCAGCGTGGCCAGCAGCCAGTAGCGGGTGGCGCGTGGCGGCCGGGCGCGGGCGCGCAGCCCCAGCTTCTCGCGCAACCACGCGGCGCCGTCGGTGACCAGGTTGACCGGGCAGACCCAGCCGCAGAAGACGCGCCCGCCGACCAGCAGGTAGAAAGCGACGATGATCCCGACACCGACCAGCGCGGTGGCCTCGGGCAGGTGGCCGCTGGCGAGCACCTGCAGCAGCAGGAACGGATCGGTGAGCGGCAGCACGCCGAGCGTCAGGCTCGAAGAGAGATTGCCCTTGACGATCCAGATGCCGGCCCATGGGCCGAGCAGGAACAGCGCGAGGATCACGAGTTGGCTCGCGCGGCGCAGCAGCAGCCATTTCCAGCGCCAGCGCGTGCGCACGTCTGCGTGGGTGAGCGACGCGGCAGTCACCGCACACCTCCCCCGTTCGGCATGCGGTCGGGCAGATCGATGATGCCCTTGATCAGCGACTCGCCGGCCTTTTCCTGCTCCTCCCAGCCGAGCCGGTAGTGGCTGCCGAGCTGGCCCTTGGCGAGTGCCGTCGGCAGCACCTTGATCGCGGCCACCTCGAGCACGCAGGCCGCCTCGCACTTGCCGCACCCGGTGCAGGCGTCGGCGTCGACGGTCGGCAGGAAGCGGGTGTGTTTGCCCGTGCGCTTGTTGTGATCGAGTTCGAGGCTGATCGCCTCGTCGATCAGCGGGCAGACCCGGTAGCAGACGTCGCAGCGCAGGCCGAGAAAGTTCAGGCAGGTCTGCTGGTCGATCAGCACCGCGACGCCCATGCGTGCGTCGTCGATGTCGGTGAGTTCGGGATCGAGCGCACCGGTCGGGCACGCCTTGACGCACGGGATGTCCTCGCACATCTCGCACGGCACCTGGCGGGCGACGAAATAGGGCGTTCCGGTCGCGACCGGTTCCCCGAGGCGGGCCAGGTCGAGGGTGTCGTAGGGGCAGTCGCGCACGCACAGTCCGCAGCGCACACAGGCGCCGAGGAAGGCGTCCTCATCGAGCGCCCCGGGCGGGCGCAGGGCCTGCGCCGGCAAGGCGCTGGCGCCACGCGCATAGAGGGTCACGAAACCACCGAGCAGCGCCGCACCGCAGGCGGTCATGGCCGCCTCCTGCAGGAAGCGCCGGCGCCCGGGACTCTGCGGTCCCGGGGCCGGTGGGCTCGGTGCCTTGGCGTGCACGCTGGTGATTCCCGTGAGGCCGCTGCTACACCCTGACCACGCGCACCGCGCACTTCTTGAAGTCGGTCTCTTTCGAGATCGGGCAGGTGGCGTCGAGGGTCAGCTTGTTGACCAGGCGGCCGGCGTCGAACCACGGGATGAACACCAGTCCGGCGGGCGGTCGATTGCGGCCACGGGTCTCGACGCGGGTCTCGACCTCGCCGCGCCGGGTCTGCAGCTTGACCGCCATGCCGCGCTTGAGGCCCCGTGCCTTGGCGTCGTCCGGGTGCATGTAGACCACCGCGTCGGGGTAGGAGCGGTAGAGCTCCGGCACACGCCGGGTCATCGAGCCGGAGTGCCAGTGCTCGAGCACCCGGCCGGTGACCAGCCACAGGTCGTACTCGCTGTCGGGCGACTCGGCCGGCGGTTCGTAGGGCAGCGCGAAGATCACCGCCTTGCCGTCCGGCTTGCCGTAGAACTTCACCCCCTCGCCAGCCTTGACGTAGGGGTCGTAGCCCTCGCGGAAACGCCACAGCGTCTCCTTGCCCTCGACCACCGGCCAGCGCAGGCCGCGTGCCTGGTGGTAGGTGTCGAAGTCGGCGAGGTCGTGCGCCTTGCCGCGGCCGAAACCGGCGTACTCCTCGAACAGGCCCTTCTGGGCGTAGAAGCCGAAGTGCTCGGATTCGTGGTTGGCGTAGACGTTGCCGGTCCCGTCCTTGATGTCGCCGGGCTTGTAGGGGAACCGGTTCACCTGGCCGTTGGCGTAGAGCACGTCGAACAGCGTCTTGCCCTGGTACTCGGGCATCTTGGCCAGCAGTTCGTCGGACCAGACCTCCTCGACCTTGAAGCGTTTGGAGAACTCCATCAGCTGCCAGAGGTCGGACTTGGCCTCGCCCGGGGCGCTGACCTGCTCGTGCCAGAACTGGGTGCGTCGCTCGGCGTTGCCGTACGCACCTTCCTTCTCGACCCACATCGCGGTCGGCAGCACCAGGTCGGCGGCCAGTGCGGAGAGCGTCGGGTAGGGATCGGAGACGACGACGAAGTTGTCCGGGTTGCGGTAACCGGGCCAGGTCTCCTCGTTGAGGTTCGGCGCCGCCTGGACGTTGTTGTTGCACATCACCCAGTAGGCGTTGAGCTTGCCGTCCTTGAGCATGCGGTTCTGCAGCACGGCGTGGAAGCCGACCTTGCCGGGGATGGTCCCCTCGGGCAGCTGCCATTTCTTCTCGGCGAACGCGCGGTGCGCCGGTTTGGCGACCACCATGTCGGCCGGCAGGCGGTGGGCGAAGGTGCCGACCTCACGCGCGGTGCCGCACGCCGACGGCTGACCGGTCAGCGAGAACGGGCCGTTGCCCGGCTCCGAGATCTTGCCGGTCAGCAGGTGGACGTTGTACATCAGGTTGTTCACCCAGGTGCCACGGGTGTGCTGGTTGAAGCCCATGGTCCAGTACGAGACCACCTTGCGGCCCGGGTCGGCGTAGAGTTCGGCGAGCGCCTCGAGGTCCTTGGCCGGCACCCCGGAGAGCTTGCTGACCGAGTCGACGTCGTAGTCGGCGACGAACGCGGCGAACTGGTCGAGATCGATCTTGTTGCCGCCGCCGGCCTTCTTGGCGTTGGCCGCCTGTTGCTCTAGCGGGTGTTCGGGTCGCAGGCCGTAACCGATGTCGTCGTTGCCCTTGACGAAGTTGACGTTCTTCGCAACGAACTCCTCGTTCACCTTGCCGTTCTGGATGATGTAGTTGGTGATGTAGTTGAGGATCGCCAGGTCGGTCTGCGGGGTGAAGACCATGCCCAGGTCGGCGAGGTCGAAGTTGCGGTTGCGGAAGGTCGACAGCACCGCGACCTTGACGTGCGGCGCGGTCAGGCGCCGGTCGGTCAGGCGCGACCACAGGATCGGGTGCATCTCGGCCATGTTGGCACCCCACAGCACGAAGGCGTCGGCGTGCTCGAGGTCGTCGTAGCAGCCCATCGGCTCGTCGATGCCGAAGGTGCGGATGAAGCCGGCGACGGCCGAGGCCATGCAGTGGCGGGCGTTGGGATCGATGTGGTTGGAGCGGAAGCCGGCCTTGTAGAGCTTGGCCGCGGCGTAGCCCTCCCAGACCGTCCACTGGCCGGAACCGAACATGCCGACCGGCGGCATCACGTCGCTGTTGCGCGTCTTGGCGATCGCGGCCTTCCACTTCTCGGCCATGATGTCGAACGCCTGGTCCCAGGAGATCGGCGTGAACTCGCCCTCCTTGTCGAACTTGCCGTCCTTCATGCGCAGCATCGGCGTCTGCAGGCGGTCGTTGCCATACAGGATCTTCGACAGGAAGTAGCCCTTGATGCAGTTCAGCCCACGGTTGACCGGCGCCTCGGGATCGCCCTGGGTCGCGACCACGCGGTCATCCTTGACGCCGACCAGCACGCTGCAGCCGGTGCCGCAGAACCTGCACGGCGCCTTGTCCCAGCGGATGTCGCTCTTGCCTGCGGTGATGGCCGCCTGGGCCGCGGGAACGCTCACGCCGGCGGCGGTCGCCGCCGCGGTGATGGCCTGGGTCTTGATGAAGTCACGTCGAGTCAGTTTCATGACCGCCTCTCCTTAGGTTTCCGATTCGTCGGTTTCTGAGTCGTCGCTGTACTGGAAGGTGATCGCCGCGGAGATCACGCCGCGGGTTTCGTGGATCGCCTGCAGGGTGTCCGCGGTGACCTGGGGGGTGTCGTTGTCGACGGTCACGACCAGGCGCCCGTCGTCGGTGTTGGCGTGGATCTCGACGCCGGGCAGCCCGAGCAGCTGACCGGCGATCTGCTCACTGTCGGACGGAAGCGTGTGGACCACGAGGCTCGCGAGGTTCATGCGGCGACCTCCTGTGAAGTGGGTGGACCGATATGCACCGCCCGGACCGGGCACGGGGCCACGCAGGCCCCGCAGCCGGTGCAGCCGGAGACATCGATTTCTGGGAGGGTGTTCAGCGTTCCGGGCCGGAAGCGGACCACCTCTTCCGGGCACGGGTCGGCGCAGGCGCGACAGTGGACGCCGTGTGCTTCCAGGCAGGCCGGGGCGACGTGCGCGACGTGGTGCCAGGGGCTGGCCGACGGCTCGCTGCGTTGCAGAGCCTTCGGCGAGCAGGCAATGACGCAGTCGCCACAGAAGGTGCACTCGCCACGCCGGAAGTCGATCTCGGGAAAACCGCCGTCGCCGCGGACCAGGATGCCCTCCCTGCACGCCGGCAGGCAGGCGTCGCAGCGGGTGCAGTCGGCATGGAAGCGGGGCGTCGCCCACGGGGGGCGGACGGGCCGGCGGCGACCGCTCGGGTCGGCGCGCAGCAGCTGGCGGCGGGTTACCGTGGAAGCCATCCTGGCCGGTCCTGTTCCTTGGTCGATCATGGGTGCGTACCTGGATCCTTTGTACGCGCCCGCGGCCTGCGATCCTTGATGGCCATCAAGGATCGCAGGCCGGTGATTACGGCATCGCGAGCCTTGTGTTGTCGAAGTCTAGTCCCACGGGGAGTGGCGCACCAGATTGGTGCAAATACGTATCCAGGTTCTGGCCGCGCCTAGACGAAAAGGGGCTGGCCGGCCGTTCAGTGCCAACAGCCAGCGCCTGGCATGCAGGGCGCGCTCGATCAGGGATGTCAGCATGGTTGGTCCGTGGCCGGTAGCGCGGGAGCGCCATTCCAGTCCCAAGTCCCCGACGACGTCCAGGGCACTGGGGAGCAGGGCCGCGGCTCGCTATGATGCGGTCAGCAGGGCCCGCCAGAGGCCGCACCCACCACCGAGGAGTACCGCCGATGTCGAAGCCCCCGTTTGCCCAGCTCGATTTCGCGCCCCCCGCCGTCGACCTGCAGACCCTCGACGACGGCAGCATGGTGCTGCGCTCGCCGCTGCCGCTCGGCGACCACCCGCCCAAGCTCGGCCTGCTGCTCGAGCACTGGGCACAGGCCGAGCCGGAGCGGACCTTCCTCGCCGAACGCGCCGGCGAAACCTGGCGCGAGGTGGGCTACCGCGAGGCGCTCGACGCGGTGCGCGCGCTGGCCCAGGCGCTGCTGGAGCGCGGGCTCGGGCCGCAGCGTCCCCTGGTGATCCTCTCCGACAACGGCGTCGACAACGGCCTGCTGCAGCTCGCCGCGATGCATGCCGGCATCCCCGCCGTGCCGGTCTCGCCGGCCTACTCGCTGATGTCGCAGGACCATGCCAAGCTGCGCCACATCTTCGAGCTGGTGACCCCGGGGCTCGTCTTCGCGGCGGGCGGCG
>Ga0181593_10004649_pt1 | contig 12495 bp, 8 predicted proteins | sample 071ome_19_FD_133756 | JGI IMG/M metagenome (GOLD analysis project Ga0181593, IMG submission 133756) | Coastal salt marsh microbial communities from the Groves Creek Marsh, Skidaway Island, Georgia - 071413AT metaG (megahit assembly) | ecosystem: Environmental > Aquatic > Marine > Intertidal zone...
GAAGCCTCGGTTTCCCTCTGGGCAAAATTTCAATCGGCAAAGCCATGGGCTCGGATTTTTGAATTTGGAGACGGCCGCAAGAGTGACAATCTTTCTCTTTCGAGTGCAGGTGATTTTTCATCTTTAAGGTTTGAAAATTGGAAAGGTGAAAGTCAGCAAGTGGTCACCCTGCCAAGCTCGCTGTCGGTCAATAAGTGGTTTCATGTTGTTTGCAGCATGGCTTCTTCGGGGGAGGTAAAGATTTACCGAAATGGTCAATTAATCAAAACTCAATCCCTTCAATTTGCTGCCCCTCAATTTCGTAGAAAAAAGTTTATCGGCAAATCTTTTTGGTCGGACTCCTCTTATTTTCATGGAGCCCTCGATGATTTCAGGCTTTATGAGCGAGCCCTTGTCCAAGCCGAAGTCAAAGAGCTCTATGCGCTTGGGGATCTAATCCTTTTAGATGATCGGCATTCTGCATGGCTAGAGGAGGCAGCGCGGTCAAAGGCAAAGATCGAAAAGGACTCCGAGCCGAAATCAAAGTATTCTGATGAACTTCTAAAGGCAGTCAAGAATTGGAAAAAAATTCCACGATCAGTTTTTCCAATGGGGGGTGTGTGTGTGATTCGTGAAATGAATGTAAAAATGTTTGGGGATGAGGTTATGAAGAAGAGGAATAAAGCTCTTTCAACTCAGGAGTTATTAAGTTACGCCAATAAAGGACTAAATATTACCAATGTCGATGAAACGAGATTGACGGTTTCAACTTTGCTGAAGCCGGAGAAGCCTATTATCATCACTGGAGCAAATGGCGAGCAGTTGGAGTTTACCAGAACTTTTGGATCAAGGATGAAAGGCTTTATCCATATCGATCAAACTGATTTCAAAGACCGTGTTGCCAAGCTTTTTGAGCTTCGAAAAGAGAATCGGTAATTCACCCAAGCTTTGCACCCTTGGTTCGAAGCCTTTACAAAGACGGCCATTGTTGGTTGTATTATGCAAGTGAATATTTATCTAATGCTTAATGGCACCCAAGTGGGGCCTTACAACCTTGATGATGTGAGGGGGTGGATTGGTGCAGGCTATGTGAAGATGGAAGACCCGGCATGGTATGAGGGATGTCAGGATTGGATAAAGGTAATGGATATTCCTGACATTCATGCCGCCACGAGCGGGCATGTCGTAGGTGGGCATATTGTGCCTCCTTTTGAAGCATACAATGGGGACCAACCCTATATATTCATTAGTTATGCACACAAGGACTCCACCCTTGTTTTTGATGAAATTACTGCCTTGCATGAAGCGGGCTACAATATTTGGTATGATGAAGGTATCGAGGCAAGTAATGAATGGCCTGAAGAAATTGCCAATGCGGTGATCGGGTGCACCACATTTTTGGTTTTTGTGTCTCCACGCTCAACCGCATCCGTTAATTGTCGAAATGAGATTAATCTTGCCTTGAATGAAGATAAACCATTTCTGGCAGTTCACCTTGAGGAGTCTGCTCTTCCCCCGGGTCTTCGCCTTAGAATGGGTGACCTTCAGGCGATACTAAAATATAAGCTTCCGCAAGACCGATATGAGAAAAAGCTATATGATACCCTTGATCATTTACTTGGAAGGAAAAAGAAAAAGTCCAGGCCCGAGTCTGCAAGCCCAACGAAATTTGCTCAAACGAATACCAGCTTTATGAGTGGTGCGAAGACCCGAAAAAGAAAAAAAATTATCACGGGTAAATCAACCGTTACCGTAGCACCTACCAAAAACAGAATGCCGGTTATGATTAGCTTGTTGGTTGCTCTTTTGGTGGGAATTTTCGGCACCTATCAGTTTCTCGATCACAAATATAAAAATTTGCCGGAGAAGGAGGAGATTGGAGAGAACACTGGCTATTCAGGTATACAAGAGGGTAAGTCATGGGTATCTCCATTTACTGGTATGGAAATGATTTGGTGCCATCCTGGTACATTTATGATGGGGAGCTTACCTAATGAAACAGGAAGAGGGGAAGATGAGACCTATCATCGGGTATCCTTTTCCAATGGCTTTTTACTTGGTAAGTTTGAAGTCACCCAAAAGGAGTATGAGGTCGTTATGGGGACAAACCCAAGTTATTTTAAAGGAGACTCTTTGCCTGTTGAAATGACCGACTGGAATGATGCGGTTGCATTTTGCAAAGAATTAAACCGCCTGGAAGACCTTCCACCTGGTTGGTCTTTTCACTTACCAACAGAAGCCCAGTGGGAATACGCATGCCGTGGAGGGACCGCAAGTTCGTATTCCTTTGGTAACCAGATTAGACCGACTGATGCTAGGTGGAGCGATGGCAGTAGCCCGAGTCAGACTTTGAAGGTGGGACATTTTGAGCCTAACCCTTGGGGCTTTCATGATATGCACGGAAATGTGTGGGAATGGTGTGCTGATTGGTATGGCGAGTATGCAGTTACCAATGCCACAGACCCAACCGGCCCGGTCCGGGGACTTAAGCGGGTGAGAAGGGGAGGGTCGTGGTTGAACCCCGCTATTCTTTTGCGATCTGCCTGGAGGTTTGAGTCTGACCCGGAAGACAAGTATGGCTATATTGGCTTTCGCGTCTGTCTTTCCAAGTCTTAGAGAGCCAAAGGGTGCCAAGAAAGCTCAACTTTTGTTCGCTATCTGCATTTGAGCGTAGGCCTTTATTTTTTCCCGAACTCCTGTAAGTCCATTTCTTCGATTGGGTGAAAGGTGCTGGGTAATACCCACATCGCCTAAAAAGTCAGGTTCCAACTGCACAATGTCTTCCGGGCTTTCACCACTGTATAAATCGCAAAGGAGGCTGGCAGTACCTTTGGTAATAGAGGCATCAGAATCTGCCTGGTAAAAGCATTTCCCCTCTTTAAAGGATGGAAAAACCCAGAGTTGGGAGACGCAGCCTTTAATCAAAAAGGTGTCGATTTTAAAGTCATCCTCCAATCCGGGAAGATCCTTCGCCCGGTCGATGACATAAGTAAGCCTTTCTAGGTGGTCCTCAAAAGGAGACAGTTCCTCGACCATTTGGTCTCTTTTTTCTTGGATGCTCATTCTTCTGTTTGTATCGAATTGCCAGGAAGCTCAAAAACGATGTCCTCATACACCTGATTCTTAATGGGAAGTGCCTGAATTTTTGCCCTCAAGGGAAGGAAGCCTGTGATCGTTTCTGTAGAGGTAAAAAGTGAACTGTCGCCCACGGTTTCTCCAGTCCCACGGTCCGCAACAGCCTTACAGATGATCTTGGGGCTGGATTGATTGGGATCGAGTACTTCAACCTCGATCGTCTCTGCGGCAATGCGAACAAAGTTGTCCGCATGAGCATCCAGAATATAAATGTGCAGAAAACCATCTGACTGAATAAGGAGTTCCAGGTTGAAACCACTTCCATGGGGTCCGACTTCAAGTAAAGTACCGCCATGGGGAGCCACATGCTGGTGGTGGCCGCTGCCTGCGAGGGAGCCATTTTTGGGGTGATCATCTCCGCACCCTGCAATGCCTAGAGCAAAAAGAAGAATGAGACTGGAAGTAATTTTCATCAAACCTTGTTTTATCGTGAAAACCCAGGGTGTTCAAGCGTAAGGGGTGTGAAAAACTTTATTAAAGTACTCATTTATGGATGGTCATCCAGCTTGTCATTGTACTAGATTACCAAAACTTTTGAATGTCTTAACTGATCTAAATATTTCGTTCGTTAAACAAAGTAATATAAAATGAAAAATAAGCCACTTTCTCTTTTTTTATTGAGCCTATCCTTCGTGACTTCTGGCTGTACTGCCACTGATTCCAAAGAAGCCTCCAAGGTGTTGGCAAATAAGCCAACAACGGGTGAGGAAGAAAAGACCTTTCCTAATGTTGTCATCGTTATAACCGATGACCAGGGATACGGGGACTTGGGCTGTACGGGTAACCCTCGAATTAAAACTCCACACACGGACAAGCTGGCACGAGAATCTGTATGGTTAACCGATTATCATGTCGCGCCCACCTGCTCTCCTACGCGGGCAGCATTAATGTCAGGTCACTGGACGAACCGCACCGGTGTATGGCACACAATTATGGGGCGTTCCATGCTTCGCACCAATGAGGGCACCCTGGGGCAGTTCTTTAAGGAAAATGGGTATGTGACGGGAATGTTTGGTAAGTGGCACCTAGGGGATAACTACCCTTACCGGCCAGAGGACCGTGGGTTTAGCGAGGTTTACCGGCATGGCGGAGGTGGTGTGGGGCAAACGCCTGATGTATGGGATAATGCATATTTTGACGGGGGATACTTTCATAACGGTACAATCGTAAAAGCAAAGGGTTTTTGCACCGATGTTTTTTTTGAGGAGGGTAACCGCTTTATTCGTGAAAGTGTGGCCCAAAAGAAACCGTTCTTCGCTTACATTTCTACCAATGCACCTCATGGTCCCCTGCATACCCCTCAAAAATACCTTGATATGTACAAGGAGGAAAGTGATCGGGTTGCTGCTTTTTATGGCATGATCACCAATATTGATGACAATGTGGGAAAAACCCGCACCTTGTTGAAAGAATTAGGTGTTCACGATAACACGATCTTTATCTTTACCACGGATAACGGCACCGCCGGGGGAAGGCAGATATTTAATGCTGGAATGCGAGGGCAAAAGGGGAGCGAGTATGATGGTGGGCACCGTGTTCCCTTTTTTATGCACTGGCCCAATGGTGGTATGGATCGACTCAAAAAGATAGATACTATTTGCCATGCCGTGGATGTGGCACCAACCCTTTTGGATTTAACTGGCGGCCAAAAACCCAAAGGTTATAAGTTTGATGGAATCTCCATTCGTAAGATTTTGGAAGCAAACGGTTCAATTGATTGGCCCGATCGTATGCTTGTAACCGATTCCCAAAGGGTGAGAGATCCGATTAAATGGAAACAGTCTGCGGTGATGAGCCAAGGGTGGAGGTTGGTAAATGGCAAGGAATTGTACCATATTGAAAAAGATCCAGGGCAAACGAAGAATGTGGCGAGCCAGAATCCAGAGCGTCTTGCTAAAATGATTGCTTTTTATGATGCTTGGTGGGCGGAGTTGGAGCCTACTTTTGCCGAAACAACCGAACTGCACATTGGGCATAAGGATCACCCGGTTGTTAGCCTGACGAGTCACGATTGGATTCAAAAGGATTTGACTCCCTGGAATCAGGGGCATACCCGAAGTAAATACCCCTTACGACCAGGGAAGCAGACGAGGCATGATGGACACTGGGCACTCAAGGTTTTGAAATCAGGTATGTATGAAATCGAAGTTCTACGTTGGCCTCTTGAATCCGGGAAGGCGATCAACGAAGAATTGCCCCCCGGTTCTCAGGTCCCTGGTGCAAGCAAAGCATTTCGGGCCCAAGTGGGGAAATCAATCGGAGCCCAGTCTGCAACACTTCGTTTGAATGGTAAAGACCTGGAGACTAAACCAGTGATTTCGGGAGCCAAGAAAGTAGTCTTTGAGACCAAGTTAACCCAAGGCAAGCATGAGTTATCTCCCTTCTTTCATGTTCCCGAGGGAGAGCTTGGTTGCTACTATGCGATTATAACTTCAAAGTAACGTGATGCGCCGAATAGGCGTTTTGCATATCGGCTGCTCACCATTTAACGAGGGGTCTTTGGCGGGTAGATCCACACTTTAGTCAACGGATTTGACCGTAAGTAAAGGTCGGAAGGTTATGTGAAATACACCACACCCATGAAAATGGGCAAAATGAAGTGAAACCAAGGGGAAAGGTGAATTTAAATTACAGGGAACAAAAATACGGGAGCTTAGGCCTTCGGTTTTCCCCCGTTGATGAGTAAAAGAATCGAAGACAGGAGAAGTTAAGCCGCCTCCTTCAAATTTTCCATCGCCAATTGGCGCTTTAATTCTCGAAAACCAATCATCTTACTATTGTCTTCATCCCAAAGCCTGAAGGTTATCGATTTCAGGCTGCTGAGGAGATTGAGTTCCGGGGCAACTTGGAAAAAGGGGTCAGATTTGTGACAACGCTCCAGGTTATAATTTGGAATCATTGCATTGAGATGATGGATGTGGTGAAAACCAATATTCCCGGAAAACCACTGCAAGATTTTTGGAAGCTTGTAGTAGCTGCTGCCTTCCATGGCGGCGGCTGTGAAATCCCAGTCTTCACTTTGCGCCCAATAGGTGTCCTCAAACTGGTGCTGAACATAAAAAAGCCAAATGCCACAAGTTCCTGCTACGGCCATCATGGTAACCTGGATGACGAGAAAGGGGAGTGCGCCAAAAATGCTACCCATGGTCAAACACCAGGCGAGAAGAGTTAAATTCATAATGTGCACAGACCTTCTTTCCTTTGGTTTACATTTGGAAGAGGGAAAACGCTCAAGAACCATGAAGAGGAAAAGAGGAGCGAAGACAAAAAGAATGAATGGGTTGCGAACAAAGCGATAATTTAAGCGGGTAATGCGGGAGGAACTAAGGTACTCCCTTACGGTTAAAGTCCAGATGTCGCCTATTCCACGCCTGTCAAGATCACCATTGGTTGCATGATGCATGGCATGTTCCCACCTCCAGTGGTGATATGGCGTGAAGGTGAGCATCCCAGTTATGAAACCAAGGATGTGGTTGGCCTTCTTGGATTTAAAAAAGGAGCCATGACCGCAGTCATGAAATATGATAAAGGCCCGAACTAAGAAAAGTCCTGCAAGTAAGGAAAGCCCAATTGTAAGCCACCAGGAAATCGATAGAGTAAAGTAGAGAATGACCCAGATCGCAAACACAGAACCCAAAGTGTTCGTTATTTGCCAGATCGCCCGTCCAAGGTGTGGTTTCTGATATTCAGCGACCAATTCCTTCCATTCAGCCACCGATTTAAGTGAATTTTTTTTTGATAATTGTTTTTCCATCCTACTCATTATTCAACAGGATAATCAGGAATTAGCAAGTTTGGATATTTCTTGTGATTTTTGGCTCTGGTAAAAGCCTGGGCTTAGAATTTCTTTTTTTTGCTTTTTGGAGTAGAGGAATTTTTTGGGAAACCATATTTTGCCTGCCGGTCACGCTTGTGTTTTTGGCGTAATGGATCGGAGTATACACCAGGGCGGGCGGGGCGGTGAGATTTTTTTGCAAAATCCCTCATTTTGGCGAGAATGCCAGGCTTTTTTTCGGACAGGTCATTGCTTTCACTGACATCAGCTTCTAAATCATAAAGAGCCCACTTGGATTGTTTGCCTTTTCCTGTTTTGATCGCTTTCCAGTTCCCATAACGTACTGCGACCTGGTTCAAATACTCCCAATACATCATTTCATGAATCTTTTGAGAACGGCCCACCATTTCTTCCCCAATTAGGGTGGGGACAATGGATATGCCATCTGTATCACTTGGGATGCGGGCACCGCAGAGTTCAGAGATCGTGGGTAGCATATCGGGCTGATAAAAGACAAAGTCACTTACCTGACCTGAACTTATATGACCAGGCCAGCGAACAAGGAAGGGAATTTTTAGACCACCTTCGTAGAGATTTCCCTTTCCACCTCGAAATTCAATGCCTGTCTTGGGATTTACATTGGGTCCGAAGTACCCGCGGGGATGTTCCTTACTTTTGAAACGGTCCTGCCCTCCATTATCGCCAGTGAAAAAAACAGCTGTCAGTTCTTCGAGCCTAAGTTCTTTGAGAAGGTCCATAATCTCCCCCAGTTGACGGTCGAGCATTGATACCATAACAGCATAATTTTTGGCCTCCCGGGATAGGGTTGGATCTTTCATCCAGGATGCATTTTTATAAAGTTCCCAGGCAGGCTCTTCTTTGGGGACATCAAACATGCCGTGAGGAGGAGTGAAGGGCAGGTAGCAAAAAAATGGCTTCTTTTGGCTGTCTTTAATAAAGGTAAGGGCTTCCTGGAAAATCCGATAGTGAGAATAGGTCTTTCCAGAGCGACCCCCATTATTTCCTGCCAGAGGTATCTCTTGGCTGTTGCGAATTAAATATGGGGGGTAAAAAGTATGGGCATGAACCTGGTCGTAATATCCAAAAAAAATATCAAACCCGTGCTTTTCTGGAACTCCCGTGGAATCCCTGCCTCCGCAGCCCCATTTTCCGAAGCCACCGGTGGCATACCCCTTTTCTTTTAAAAGACTGGCAATCGTAACTTCATCGGCTCGAAGAGGCGTTCCCCCATCATTTGCCCGAACCGAGGAATGGCCGGCATGTTTTCCGGTCAGAAGGTTGCATCGAAGGGGACCGCATACCGGAGATCCGGCGAGGGCGTTGGTGAAACGCAACCCTTCCCGGGCAAAGCGATCAATATTGGGGGTTTTAATCAGAGTGTTCCCCATGTGAGAAAGCTCATAGTAAGCGAGCTCGTCACACATAATATAGATAATGTTTGGCTTGTCGGGCATGGCAAGGAGGCCCTGGCATAAGGAAAAAATTGTAAAAGCTTTATAGGTATTTTTCAGGTTTATCATTGGGTAAGGTGTAAGCTGTTAAAAGTTAAACCCTTGGCTTTTGGGCGAAACCTAGAGAACAAGAAAAAAATGCGTATTCTAAATTCTGGAACTGTCTTGAAATTTAAAAGGAGGAGGATTTAAGAAAACTTGTCGGGCACTTCGTTCTGTAAGCCGAGGGAAACTGCAATATTGAGAAATGTAATTTCCCCCATGGTTGTACACTGATCAAAGCGAGTGTCTTGATGCAGGCGTGAAAGTTCGTTGCGCAGGGTAAGGAGTTTATCATCGCTGGATATAGTATCGACACACATACACTCCCGCAGCCTTGTGATTCGGGTGGGTGCCACATTAAAGCGTCGCTTTATCAGGGTACGTTCTTCCCGTTGATATTGATGACTGGTTTCCAAGTTGATTAAACGGCTGCACAGGTTGACCACGGGTAAATTATTCTTAAAAAATTGGGGCAGGTAAAATGATTTACGGCCTTCATAGCACTGCTGGTCAAAGTCGATAGCCCGGACCCGGTACTGGTTGTGCTCAAAATCCGGGGTCATTTCCACCACATAATTGTAGGCGCGCATATCACCGAGCAAGCGAACAAAGCAACGCTCGTTAAATTTAATAAATTCTTTGGCAAGCCTTACCTCATTGAGATCTTCCCGCTTCAGGTAGTTATCAATGAAATCATCCCCTGGAACTCCAATGATATGCTCTTCGACAAGGGTGTCACGGTCGACATGAAAATTAATTTCGTTTGGTGAAAGAAGTTGCTCAAGTTCCAACCCGTAAACCCTCGAGGCGTCCGCTTTTTTTACATAGAAGTAGTCGTGGTTGTCATTGTATTGATTAACAATGCGGATACGGAATGGTTTGGTGTTTCCAAAAGTACAATAATCAACCCGGTCAACATACAGGTTAGGTAAGATTTTTTTATCACCCCCCGAGCGTAATAAGACATAAATTTGCTTGAGCCCCTCAAAGATATCTTTGCCGTAGTGTTGATCGTAGACCATCGTTTGCCAAAGGGTGTCCTCATTCTTGTCATTGATAAGCGGATAAGAATCCACACTTTGGAGCAGGTTTTCATATTTAACAGGCAACAGAAGCTCGCGCTTGTAAAACCCAAGGTATTCTCGAAGGCCGGCACTGATCGGAAAAAACTGTTTTTTTTGTTGGAGGTTTTCCTTAGGCATCTTGGGATGAATACTGCTGATTTTACTTGGATTGCCAAGGATATTGGACAGGATTAACCGGAGGATCTTTTACCGCTCGTTCAGCAAACTGCTCGGGCTTTCCTTCAAAACCCTCCGGGTGGCGATTTCGGTGACGAGAAGGGATAAAAGAGTTACCCCCAGAATCACAGACAGCGGAAGCCCTAAGTGAAAGCTCCAAACTCGGTCAAAGATTTTATCAGCAAGGAGATAACTGGTTGCCAGACTTAGAAGTACGCCGAGGATTGATGCTGAAAGGGCTAGCAAGCCAAATTCTAAGCGGACCAGATTCTTGAGGTCCTGAAATGAGGCACCCAATATTTTCAGGAGGTTGATTTCCCAACGTTGCTGACGAGCTTTTTCCCGGGCAAGGGAATAAAGAACAATGATGCCAGCCAAGATGGAGAGACCAGCCATCACCTGTAGAGCCCAAGTCATTTGAGAGACAATTTCGAGGATTTTCTTTCCGGTGCGCTCGACATCTAAGATGGAAATAGTAGGGAAATTACGAACGAGAAAGTCCTGGGTTTCTTCTTTGGACTCACGATTGAGGTTGTGAAGTGTGGCGATGTAAGTTTGGGGTGCATTTTCAAGCACCCCCGGTTGCATTTGCACAAAGAAGTTGGGTTGAAAACTTGTCCATCTTACTCTCCGGATATTAACCACTTCAGCGGTGATGGGAACTCCACTAATTTCGATTTCAAGCTGATCTCCAAGGTCAAGGTCAAGAGATTCTGCGTACTTGTATGCAACTGAAATTTCTGCAGGCTTGGCCGAAGATGCGTTGTAATCCATCCGGACCATTCGCCCACGAATGATTTGTTCGCTTTCCAGTAGATGGTCCCGGTAACTTAAGTTGAAACTGCGGTTTCTGAAGTTACTTCTTCTCTCATCTTCTGGGTTTCTGAATTCCTGTTCCTGTTGGGCAAACTTTTCATAGCTTTTTCCTTTGACTGAAACAAGTTTGCCCCGGATCCAGGGGGTTATGTTTTGCAAAGGTGTACCTCTGGCTTGTAACATTTGTTCCAGTGGGTAACGGTGCTCGTCCTGGATATCAAAAAGAAACAGGTTCGGAAGTTTGGCCTCCTGGTTGTTCGCCCCAATTTCATTTTCTAGGATGAATTGAAACTGAGGAATTAAATTGAGCAAAAGCACCCCGACCCCTAAAGCCAAAAAACCAGTCACTGTGCTCGTCCGGTTTCGAGTTAGGGAACGAGAGGCAAGCCGTAAGGGTAAAGAAGATTTACGAAAAAGACGGTCGAGTAACCATAAACCGATGCGAACAATTACATAGAGGGCAAGAACACTTACCAGGAGAGAAATGAAAAAGAGGTTGGCGAGCTTTGAAGAGTCGCTCTGAAATAAACATAAAGCCCAAAAAGCAAAAATTCCTGGTAAGGTAAAAAGGGCCGACATTTTACTTCCGGGGAAATGGTTACAGTTTGAGGATTCACGAAATAATTCTGCAGGCTGTAGCTGGCGAATTTTCCACAAAGTAGGCAAGGCCAGGAGCCATCCACCAAGAATTGCCACAAGGAAAGCGAGTCCGATACTCGATAAGCTTAACTGGGCATTTACCTCGATTGGCACGAAAGTGCCCAAAGCACCAGAGAGTAATGGGACAATCAGCATACAGGCAAGAATGGCAGGGATGACCGCCGCGATGCCAAGAAGGAAAAGCTGGGCAAAGTAGAGCCGGATGGCGGTTCTTTTGGTCGCTCCCATGCAAACTAGAATTCCTATATCTTTGACCCTTTTGTTGAGAAAACTTTGGTACAAATAACCACTTCCCAAGCAGGCAAGAAAGAGGGCGACCATGGAAACGATACCCAGGAAATCAGAAAGGTAGCGAAGTAAACGCCCGGCACGATGTCCTACTTTTTCGTGAGAAAAAATACGGATTTCAGGATTTGCAAGTGACTTTTCAAGCAGGTTGTAAAACTCATTCAGTTTGGATGGATCTGCTAACTTGAAAAGGTGGTTATGGAAAGCGGTATTTCCGGTAGTAAGCAGGTTAGTTTTATCTAAGAACTTGGTGCTGATAAAGGCTTTGGGTGCCAGTTCCGCTGGTTGGAAGCTGAGCCCAGATTCGTCGAGAATGAAATCAGTAACCCGGAAACTGGTTTCTCCAATTTTTAATTCATCCCCAAGGTCAAGCTCAAGTTGACTGCGAAGTTCAGGGTAGAGCCAGACCGTTTGATGCTCGTGCAGAATGTTTTCATCTTTTCCGGTAATTTTACCGGAAAGCTTGGTGGTGAAGCTTCCATAGTAAGGGAATCCTGGATCAATGGCCACGATCTTGATCAACCGGCTTCTTCCCGTTGGGCCCGCTGCCATAGAAAAGAAATCAACGGCTTTCAATTCCTGAGACTCAATAGGCAAGACTTGGCGGGCGCTGGAAAGTTCTTCGGGGGTAAAGGGCCGCCTTGCCCGTATGGCAAGATCGGCACCCAGTAACTCCTTGGACTCAGAAGCAACTCGCAAATCGAGAGATGTTTTAAAAGAATCAACTCCCATGAAACCAACCAGGCCAAGGGCAAGGTTAAGGCTGTAAAAAAGGCAAAATGATCGATTGTTTCGAATCTCCCGCCATGCATTTCGAAGCGAAAAAAACATATCAGGATGCAGCCTGAAGCTGACCTTTTTGTAAAACCATCATTCGGTCACAAACGCTTGCCAGTTCCTGGTTGTGGGTTACAAGGATCAAAGTTTGTTTTCTCTCCCGGTAAAGTTGAAAGAGTAAATCCATCACTTCCTTGCCAGTTTCATCATCCAGGTTTCCAGAGGGCTCATCCGCCAGTATAATTTTTGGTTTTGCCACAATGGCACGGGCGATGGCGACCCGTTGGCACTCACCTCCGGAAAGTTCCCC
>Ga0181593_10004651_pt1 | contig 12494 bp, 8 predicted proteins | sample 071ome_19_FD_133756 | JGI IMG/M metagenome (GOLD analysis project Ga0181593, IMG submission 133756) | Coastal salt marsh microbial communities from the Groves Creek Marsh, Skidaway Island, Georgia - 071413AT metaG (megahit assembly) | ecosystem: Environmental > Aquatic > Marine > Intertidal zone...
TAGAATTGTGATTCAAAACCTAATAATGTTAAAAGCGTAATTTCATTCCAATTGTCGGAATGAATGGAAACATGTAAACAGGCTCTCGTTTTAATTCAACCCAAGACCCTTTTCGTAGAAAATCAGGGGTTCCAGGGGTATTCGGGTCCACCAGATAGAGTACGTATTTGTAACTCTGTACATTTTGAGAGTTTAGCATATTCACTAAATCAAGATAGAAATTATACTTCAGGCTTTCCGTATTCCCACTATACTGGACTCTAAGATCAACACGATTGTATGCGGGGTAGCGCTGCTGGTTCACGTTTTCTAATTCTCCAAAATCTGGATTCAGTTGAATATTTCCAGTTTCCGCATCTGATATAAAAAACGCATCTCCTTTCCATATAAAGTTCATGGGATCCAACCCAATGGGTTCGGTATACGGTAAGCCCGTACCATATCGCCAGGTCATGCTCAAATCCCACTTAGAACTGAAGCGATAATTCGCGATCAGATTCATGGTATGTCGGCGATCAAAATCGAAAGGATAGGTGAATGGCTCCCCATTCATTTCTTCAGTTCGCTCCGACTTAGCCCAAATGTAGGAAAACCAACCCGACCATGGGTTATCCAGGGATGGAAACTTTTGCACCAAAAATTCGACTCCCTCAGACCTCCCCGTTCCGTTATTCACTGGAATGTCCGTCAACCTCCATTGTCGTTGAATTTCAAACCGATAGTTATCAGGATTTAACATGGTGTTGCCAACATTCGTTGTTGGATTAAAAATATCCTCTAAGACAATCAGATTTTGATACAGTCTAGTAATTAAGTTCTGGTATTCTTTGGCATATGCCTCAACTTCTATTTGCCAATCGTTACCTATGGTTTTAGTCACTCCAAGCACTACCTGCTGCGACTGTTCTGACTCCAAGCCCCCCACTTCCTTGAATTTGGAAACATTGAATATGTTATCGGGCTCGATAAGCTTTTCAAAACCTGGACTCTGTACATAGGTGCCCCCGCCCAGTCGCACCGTCCAGCCCTTGGCAGGCAATAGGGAAATACCAAATCGTGGCAATAGATAGGCTTCATCATTGATACCATATTCTACGTAACGAAATCCTGGCTGTATAAAAAGTCGATCCTTCCATAGCTCGAAACGATATTGCGCATAGGCATAAAGCCTGTCGGTGTCAGCCTGGGAGGTTAAGGTGTCGCCAAATGCTTCTAACATTCCAGAAGCGGTCTCAAAGGTGGAAAACATCTCTTTTCCAAGATCATTGAGGCCCAACTGTATATCCAAATTATTTACCAATTGATCATATCCACCCCCCATTTCTATTTCATGCCTAGGAAAAGTGAAAAACAATCGAGTCCCCGCTGTATACTTCTCAAAGGAATAATTCTGCGCGTAATCGATTACAATACTATCGGTATCACTTACAGGTGATTCCCAAAGAAAGCCTGTACCAGGTATAACTCCCGGTTTGAAAATACCCGCAATTCCATTATCACCCGTATTTTTATAATAATTCCCATATACATGCGACTGAAAAAAAGGCGCCGGACTATAAGTCCAACGAACTCCCGCGGCTTTGTTGGTGGAGGATTGATCTCCTGAAAAATTTTCGCGATCCGACTCAACCTCTCCAAACTGATCTTCACGTGCAATCCAATCAATAATATCATCACTCATGAGCCCAGTGAAGGAAACCGTATGCCCTGTGCCAGGTCGTAATTCAAGCTTAGCCGTAACGTCTTGAAAATCAGGAAAAGCAATATCGTTTTGAGTCACAACCCTTTGTGCAAAGGTATTGGCAAAGGAGTCAAAATAGGTTTTTCGGCCACTTACAATCCAAGAGGCATCCCAGAATGGCAAGGCTCCTTTCATGGTTAGCGAAGCAACAGTCGCATCCACCTCTAACTGCGCTTCCAATGCCTTGGTAGGGTTTCCCGTAGTGGTATTAATCACCAAAACAGAGGATAATCGATCGCCAAAACTAGCGGGAAATGCACCGGCATAGAAATCCATATCACGAATAATATTCGGGTTGAATAAACTACCCACCCCATTAGCCTGATAGGGGCTATAAATTTCAATGTCATCCAGCACGAATAGGTTTTGATTAGCTTCACCCCCACGTACGATTAGCTGCGATGAATAATCACTGGTTGAAGTGACACTTGGTATCACTTTCAACAAGTTAAACACATTACCTTGACCGCCAGCCAAACTTTGTACTTGTGTTGAACTTATGCGTTGAACCGAAGTTTGAGTAGAGGTAGAATCTTGAAAACGACTGGCTTGAACTTGAATTTCACCAATACTAAGCACTTCAGGGTCCATAAAGATTCGCAGTCGTTGCCCAACATCATCTGGCACTTGAACCGTGAGGCGATATTCCTCAAATCCAATATATCGCGCTACTAATTCGTAGGTGCCTGGCATAATACGATTTAAGGTAAAACGCCCATTTGGATCTGTTACACCTGCCGATGCCCTCGTATCATCAGATGTGAATAATTCTATGGTAACCCCTATTAATGGACTGTTATCCTCTTTGGATTGAACAGTCCCTTCCACATTTATTGCTGTATTGCTTTGCGCATAGCTAGCCTTGATACCAACAAAGAGTATAAATAGCGTGAGTAATGATCGTATGTTCATGAAGTAGAAATCGGAGTAATCAGTTATGAGCACTTTTTTTCAAAGTAGAAAAACAAATGCTCTATTCCACATGCTTAATAAGATTTAACGAAGTGTTCGTGTTTAAAGCCCCGAAATATGAGATGCTTAATCTTTTTGATTTGCGGACTTAAATCGAGTGGCCTCTGAATAGTTCTGATGTTTGGTCTTTCTTCCAGAGACCCGTTCTCTCCACATCTTAAATGAACTGGATTTCATTTCGGAGCGCATGATCTTACGGACTTGTGCTTCTTTTATTCCGAACTGCTCATAAATAGCTTCAAACGGTGTTCGATCCTCCCACGCCATCTCCACAATTCGATCGCGTTCCGACTGGGTAAATACCTTTTTATTCAAAATGAGTTGGTTTATAATCAATGTACATGACGTTAACTCGTTTAGTCAGTGAGACTCCATTAGTCTTCCATGTATACATTAGTTGATCTTATTTTGTTCCAGGAATGCCAGAACCAACAAAAAAAGCCCCCTATGGCATGTAGGAGGCTTTTTAAATAGATAGGAAATACATGATGAATGCATTTCAAAAATGTGGGCCCAGAGGGACTTGAACCCCCGACCAATCGATTATGAGTCGACTGCTCTAACCAACTGAGCTATGGGCCCGTCATTAATAGGGCACAAAAATACGAAGCTAAACAACTAGAAAAAAATAATTGTTACCCAATCATATTTTTTTGAGCGACTCTCGGAATCAGGTAGAGCAAGCCCTGATGATTGAGGTACCCTTGATCTCCCGAATTATAAAAACCTTCGACACTTGCTGTCGAAGAGCGTATATAAATAGCACTAGGATCCTGCTCAACCCCCTCACACCTTATATCCACCCCTTCTATGGGTATTCCTTGGCATTGGGATTCACCAGGTGATAACGATTGTTTACTCCATCGTTTATGAACACTAATTAATCCGCCGGCTTCGGTTTGCCCATACCCCTGATAGGTCCAGTGGCAATGATTCGAGAGCAATGCATAATCCTCCTCCGACATAGGTTGACCACCATAGACCACTCGATCCACCTCCCATGCTTGGCCGTACAATTTACTAAGCGCCGAAGGCACCGTACATAAGTAGCTAGGGTTATAGGATTGAATGTTGGCTAACCATTTCTTTTCCTCACCAGACCGAGTGATTAGAAACTCATATTCTGCCTGCGCCTCCTCGGCCATAAAGGCCCATGTTAAGCCAGCCACGTGCCAAGGCAAGGCCATTAACAACAATGTATCGGATGCTTTGACTTCAAAAGCATCGGCTGAATATTGGCCATTTTTCACCAGGCGATCCACCCTATTCCAAATACACTTTGGAGTGCTAGTAGTGCCCGAAGAAAATATACCCACCATTGATCGATTCCCGGAAGAATCTTTTTCAGAATCCTTGAGAATCGACGAAAAATAAGCCTCATTCATAATGAGGTCTTTGAGCCCAAGTACTTCCAAAAAATCCCATTGCTGGCTGGGCTTCCAACCAAAAAAATTATTCAGCTTGTCCACTGAAATATCAAAATTATGCACTTGGCGTTGGCTAGGAGGAACATCGAGCGCTAAGATGTTAGTTAGTGTATTCTTAAGTACCCTCTCGGGTAATAACACAACCGGAACTTCCGTAGTCCGAACAAATGCAACAATTTGCTTTGGGGCTAATCGAATATCAATAATGTTTGGAACCATAGGATGCACTTAGCTAACTTTAGGCCGAATTAAAACGGCCGACTAGATTTCAACTCTTTCTCAATTCTGTAACCATGCTCACAAAACGAATCATTCCTTGCCTCGATATTAAAGATGGGAGAACCGTTAAAGGAATAAATTTTATCGGGTTGAAAGATGCCGGCGACCCCGTAGAGCTTGCCAAACGCTACAGTGAGGAAGGTGCCGATGAGTTGGTGTTTCTGGATATTTCAGCCACCCAAGAAAAAAGAAAAACACTGGTTGAACTCGTACAACGTATAGCAGCGGAAATAAATATTCCATTTACGGTTGGTGGTGGTATTAAAAGTAAAGAAGAGATTGAATCCCTTTTAAAGGCAGGTGCTGATAAGGTTTCGCTAAACAGTAGCATAGTGAAAAATCCCGAGCTTATAAGAGAAGGTGCGCAGGCATTTGGATCACAGGCCATAGTGGCCGCAATTGATGCCAAATATGTGGGCCCACACTGGGAGGTCTTTACTCATGGCGGCACCCAAGCTACAGGATTAGATGCGCTCAAATGGGCGCAGCAATGCCAAGATAAGGGTGCAGGCGAACTACTGGTAACGAGTATGGATAGAGATGGAACTAAGTCAGGCTTTGATCACGACCTCTTACGCTTAATCCATAATCATACTCAAATACCACTAATTGCAAGTGGAGGTGCTGGTACCATTGAACATTGCATAGAAGCTATTGAAAAGGGAAAAGCCGATGCAGTACTCGCCGCTAGTATTTTTCACTTCAGAGAAATTGAAATCCACGATCTTAAGCTTGCCATGAAAAAGGCCGGTATCCCTACTCGTGTTATTTAGTAAATATTGGATTATTTAAGATATTTTTTATTTAACCAATTATTATAAATATCCTAATTTTTTAATGGAAGCGTTTTCTTCTGAAAGCGCTTTTCCACAAATGTATTTGAGATTACTGCAGTTAGATCGATCTGGAGCTGCCGGCCGTAGTTTCATGTTGCCTAATAAACTTAGTTTAAGGGCATTTTTCTTTTAACTCACAGGTTTGACAAACTTATTTTTTTTACGGTATTTATATGTCTAGGTGTAGTTTTTAAGGTCAGGAATTGCTAGCTACCTCACCTATCAAAACGATAGATTTTCATTTAATTAACAACGTATTGTATGGAAAAACCCGCATTCACTTATACTGGACCAGAACACTCAGCGTGTGGGGTTGGCTTTATTGTAAGCCGTAAAGATGTGTACTCACACGATCATCTAAAACAAGGACTGCATGCACTCAGATGCGTTGAACACAGAGGAGCATGTGCAGCGGATGGATTAACGGGCGATGGTGCGGGTATTATGACGGATATTCCATTCGATATGCTGGGTTATGAAAAAGATACCGTAGCAGTAGCATTTCTTTTCCTCACTAGAACGAGAACCCGACGATTAAAAGCACTAAAGATCTTCGAACAGACCTTTGCATCCTTTGGTTTGGATGTATTGGAATATCGAGATGTGCCCGTGAACCCAGAGAACTTAGGCGAAAGCGCTCTTGAAAGTGTACCCGTTATGGTTCAGGCATTCATCAAGCGACCTGAACGTGCCAAATCGATGCTCTCTTTCGATAAACGATTGTATACAGCAAAACAACTCACCAAAAACAAACTCTTCGAATCAGAACTCGAAGACTCCCTTTTCTTCACTTCACTCTCAGCTAAAACAATTGTTTATAAAGCATTAACACAATCAAAAGCACTGGACGATTTCTATTTGGACCTCAAAAACCCAGCCTATGAAACTCGTTTTTGCCTATTCCATCGGCGTTTTAGCACCAATACTACTACCTCTTGGGACAAAGCTCAACCGTTTCGACTGATTGGTCACAATGGTGAAATCAACACCATCGCGGGTAATCGATCTTGGGCTAAATCTCGCGAAAAAATGATTGGTGCCGAACGCAATGAGATTCTAACTCGGGATGGCATTAGTGACTCGGGTAGTCTCAATGAAATGGTTGAGGCTCTTCGATACCGAAGCAGTATCCCAAATGTTGAGGATATCCTAGCCATCTGTATGCCTCCAGCAAATCATGAAAACAATTTCTACAAGTTTTGGAGTCGTGCCATGGAACCATGGGATGGCCCTGCCCTAATCACCTACGCTAACGGATATACCATAGGAGCTCGACTCGACCGAAATGGTTTCCGCCCCTGCCGCTGGGCACGCACCGAAGATCATTTCTACCTGTCTTCCGAAGCAGGCACCTTTGATATAGCTCCCGAAACCATAGATGCCAAAGGTACCCTATTTGCGGGCAGAGGAGTAACCGTAGATTTATCTAATGGGCATGTACTATTCAGAGATCCTTCTCATTCAAGAGATAATTATGACGCTCCCTTCGACCCAAGAGTAGAAAAAATTCCAAATAAAATTGAGGACATCAAAGAACGCTTCGACGATAAAAAAGGTGTTTTTAGCTTTACGGATGACGACCTAAGCAAGGTAATTTACCCAATGGCCGAAAGCGGTAAAGAGCCCATTGGATCTATGGGAGATACCGCTCGACTAGCCGTTTTATCCACAGAAGTCCGGTCATTTTTCGACTTCTTCTATCAACATTTTTCTCAGGTTACCAATCCACCTTTGGATTATATTCGAGAGCAAGTGGTAACAGATCTCAAGGTATATCTAGGTAAAAAACCCAATATATTTGAGCCAAAAGAGCTTATCCCCCCTGCACCCGCATATGAATTGGATAGTCCTTTTCTAAGCCTTGCGCAGATGGAGTTTATTTATTCCTGCATCGACAATGCCACCGAAATGGATCGGGTAATCCCTTACGTGATTGACACTACCTTCGATATAAACCATGGGACCGTTGGGTTTAAATCAAAATTAAATAAAATTGGGGAAGAAGCCGTCAAGGCTGTATTAAATAAGCATGCCATTTTAATCTTAAGCGATCGAAAGGCTTCAAAAGCTAGAGTTGCACTCCCTAGTTTACTTGCCTTACGTAGAGTTGTAAATGCACTCAATGACGAAGGGCTCAAATTAAATGCTGCTGTTGTGGTGGATACGGGAGAAGTAAAAAGTACCCATCAAGCCTCTTGCCTCATAGGCTTTGGCGCTCAAGCCGTATGTCCTTATGTTGCATTGGATGCGGTCCGCAATGATGAACATCGTTCTTTGAAAGGCTTAGATGCGGATGTAAAAGAAAAGAACTACCTGAAAGCACTGAACAACGGGTTGCTTAAAATTATGGCGAAATCTGGAATTTCAGTTGTAAGGTCGTATCAGAGCGCCAAACTCTACTCGGCATTAGGTCTAGGTAAAGGAGTTATTGAAGAGTATTTCCCAGGTATCCAAAGCCCTATAGGGGGTCTAGAAATTGACCAAATTGCAAACAAAATTCTGGAAACAGCTGAAGCCTTTGCCTCTGATGAAGAAAGTTACTCCCCCATTAAAAATTTCCAATACAAGGAACATGCCCGTGGCACGGTTGGAGAAAAGCACTCCATGACCAACACCCGGTCTAAAGTGATTCATGACTTGGTTCAAAATCATGACTTAGACTTAACCGATATGGCGCTCTGGGATGAGTATCTAAAGTTAGGCTTAGAAGATGAACCTGTGGCCATTCGCCATCTGTTCAACCCGAAAAAATCAGAGTCTCCAATCGAACTCAGTCAGGTTAAAGGGGTGGATCATATTTTGCCCACCTTTGGGTCTGGTGCGATGTCATTTGGGGCCATTAGCGCCGAATCTCAGCGAGATATTTTCTTAGCCATGAAGGAAATTGGAGGACGGTGTAACAGTGGTGAGGGAGGTGAGAATCCCTATTATTTTAAGGAGGGCATTGGAGCTACGATTAAGCAGATAGCTTCTGGGCGTTTTGGAGTGACCGCTGAGTACCTAGTATCCGGAGAAGAAATTCAAATTAAGGTATGCCAAGGAGCCAAGCCTGGTGAGGGCGGGCAGTTGATGGGCATTAAAGTGGATGCAGATATTGCCAAAGCACGCTATGCAAACCCTGGTTTTGATTTAATTTCCCCCCCACCGCTTCATGATATTTACAGCATTGAGGATTTAAAGCAGCTTATAAATGACCTTAAACAAGTGCATCCCAATGGTAAAGTAAGTGTAAAACTGGTTTCAGGAGTCAACATTGGTACGATTGCAGTAGGTGTTGCTAAAGCTGGCGCCGATTCTATTCAAGTATCGGGCGGTGAAGGTGGAACAGGAGCGGCTTCGCTATCTTCTATGAAGCATGCGGGATTGCCTTGGGAAATTGGGCTTCTCGAGGTTCATCAAGCACTGGTTGAAAATAATCTACGCGACCGCATTATATTGCGAACCGATGGTGGACTTTCATCTGGTAAAGATATCGTTCTTGCCTCTATCCTTGGCGCGGAAGAATTCGATTTTGGAAAATTGTTATTGATTGCTGAAGGATGTGTAATGGCCCGCATTTGTGAAAAAAATACCTGCCCAAGAGGCATCGCGACCCATGATCCAAAATTCAAAGCCAAGTACCAAGGCAACAAAGATCATATCGTTAAAATGCTCACCTACCTTGCCGAAGATGTTCGTAGAACTCTAGCAAGTATGGGTAAAGAAAGCCTTCAGGAGATATGCGGAGATACTGATTTACTTACCATTAATGGTAGTCATTTGGATCGAATAAATGCGTTAAATCTAGACTTAAGCTTCTTTTTACAAGCACCTGCTTATGTGAAAAAGAAACAGCTTCCAAGTATGGGAGAACCTATTAGCGTGCTAAATCAACAGTTAGTCACTGATCTATCCCCTGCTATTGATGCCAATAAAGATGTTGAAAAAGAGTATACCATCATTAACACCGATCGCTCGGCATTGGCTACACTATTCGGGCATTTAGCAACAAGAGTAAGCCAAGACCGGCATAGCTCATTTACAGGTAAGAAAGGGCAAACTACCGCATATAGTGGAAAAATCAATTTGAATTTTAAAGGTAGTGCGGGACAAAGCTTTGGAGTTTTTCAAACCAGTGATGTGGATATTCGGCTTGAAGGGGAAGCCAATGACTCGGTTTGTAAATCCATGAGTGGTGGTAAAACCGTTATCGTACCTCCCAAGTCAGTGACCTATACTCCTGAGGATAATGCCATTATTGGTAATTGTGCTCTATATGGTGCCACCGGAGGTACAATGTACGTTCATGGTCAAGCCGGAGATCGTTTTGCTGTTCGTAACTCAGGGGCAACCGCGGTGGTGGAAGGCACTGGATTACATGCCTGTGAGTATATGACCAATGGTAAAGTCGTCATTCTAGGTCAAACATCTGATAACGTAGGTGCTGGGATGACGGGAGGAACGTTATACATGTATGAAGACCCATCGCATCGAATTAACAGCGATTACATTACCGAAGCCCCTTGCACGTCTAATGACCTTAAAGAATTGAAGGCACTTTTGGAGGACTATGTATCTGAAACCGGCTCTAAAAAAGCCGCCTATATTGTCAAGGATTGGGATAATGCCATGAATCAATTCAAAAAATTCATTCCTATTTCAATGATAACTGTTGGTGATACGGATTCACTGGTCCAGAAATAAAAAATAATTCATACCTTTGAATCAATAATTCAAAATTAGACTCTTTACTGTGACACCACCCAAAGAACTGACAGACAAGGATTTATCCTTTCTTAGAGACTTGGAAGCCCTACTCTACGAACGCAAAGAAGAAATGCCCAAGGGTAGTTACACCACTTCGATGTTCAAAAAAGGATTAGATAAAATAGCTCAGAAGGTAGGAGAAGAAGCTGTCGAGACTGTCATCGCATCTAAAAATCAAGGAAGTAAAGAAACCATTGAAGAAGCCTCGGATTTGTTGTTTCACCTAATGCTACTTTTGGCGGAAAAAGAAATCCCTTTTCATAAAGTGCTAAAAACTCTTCGTAAACGCCATGATAAAGGCAATCACAAACATATCGGTGAATAAAGCTTGAGTATCAACGTTCAATGGCTTAAGGAAGGGTATCAATTTGAAGCCGAGAATAAGGTCGGTGGTAAAATTCGAATTGATGGTGATGGAGTTCTTCAAGGAATAGAGGGCGGAATTGCTCCACTTGAATTGTTACTTGCGGGTATAGGAGCGTGTAGCGCTGTAGACGTGGTGATGATACTGAAGAAGCAACGCCAAGAGATTGAGTCTTTAGAAGTTCGAGTTGAACCCGAAAAAATTAAAAATGAAATCGGATATTCGGAGTACAAGACCATCCATATGCATTACACACTCAAAGGAAATATTGATTCAAATAAAGCTCAAAAAGCATTAGAACTCTCGATTAACAAATATTGCTCGGTATCAAAGGCTTTAGAAAAAAGCTCCGAAATAAGCTTCAGTTTCGAAATTAACCCCTAGATAATTACATGCTTGAAATATAGCATGCACTTGCTTACCCATCGCTTGTACTCATACAGCAAATCTGTCGCAAGCAGATAAAAATGAATTAGCAGCAACAAAAAAAGCTCTTAGTACGACTAAGAGCTTTTAATATTTGCTTTCTGAAAAACAGCTTATTGGATTACATAATTCGAGTAATTAAATCTGCCGTTCTCATTGAGTAACCTGCCTCATTATCATACCATCCAATTACTTTAACAAGCTTACCGTCAACTTTAGTGAGGTCACTGTCAAAAATATTTGAATGAGGGTTGCCTACGATATCGGTAGATACCAGCGGCTGGGTAGAGAATTCTAATATACCTTTTAGTGCTCCTTCAGAGGCTGCTTTAAATGCGGCATTTACTTCTTCTGTAGTAGTATCTTTGCTTACTTCGCAAACAAAATCAGTTAAAGATCCTGTAGGGGTTGGTACCCGAACCGCTCCACCATCTAACTTACCATTAAGGTGCGGAAGTACTAAACCTACTGCTTTAGCAGCACCCGTTGAGGTAGGAACTATATTTATGGCCGCAGCTCTAGCTCGTCTTAAATCTTTGTGCGGTGCATCTAGAATACGTTGATCTCCTGTATAGGCATGAATGGTGGTCATAAAACCTTTCACCAATCCAAAATTATCATCAATCACCTTAGCCATCGGAGCTAGACAGTTGGTCGTACACGATGCATTGGAATAAATTTCAATGCTTGGATCAATTTTATCGTCATTTACACCCAAAACAATCGTCTGAATGTCACCTTTTGCAGGAGCTGAAATCACTACTTTTTTCGCCCCAGCTTGTATATGCTTACCGGCTGATTCTCTGTCTGTAAAAAATCCTGTTGATTCCACTACAACGTCTACACCGAGGGAACCCCAATTCAAATTGGCTGGGTCACGCTCGGCTGTCACTGTAAAACTCATACCATCGATGGTGAGTTTATCTCCATCGGCTTGTACATTACCAGCAAAAGTTCCTTGAGATGAATCATACTTAAATAGGTGAGCAAGCGTAGCTGTATCCGTCAAATCATTCACACCAACTATTTCAATTTCATTGGCATATTTAGCTAAAATCGCTCGGGTTACCATTCGACCAATACGGCCAAATCCATTTATCCCGACTTTGATCTTTGACATGATTATTTCCTTAGTTTAATGAATATTAAATATCAAATTTAGACCCTAAAACTACTATTAAAAGTGCATTTTTTCAATGATTTATACGTAAAATCTTTATGCTGAAAGGCTTTTTGATATGGGAGCGCTTTTCTGCCTATATTAAAGAATAATTATTCATCTAAATATTATTAGTTATGTCAGACCTTACTTTAGAGCAGTATAAAAATGAAGAATATCTTGATTTTCAAGACCTAAGTATCTTAAAGGCACAACAACTTGCTATTGAAGAAGTACGCGCAAAATTTGGGAAAGATTATCTGTTCTACAGTAACGGTAAATGGCAACAAGGTGAGGCTGGGACTTTTAAGAGTATCAATCCTTCAAATCTTAACGAAACCATAGGGACCTTTCAGAAAGCAAGCTCAGCTCAGGCATTAAAATCACTAGATGATGCTTGGACGGCTTATAATGAATGGCAATTTGTGCCTGCTCAAAAACGTGCCGATTATCTTTTTACAATGGCCAACATCATGAAGAGGAGACGATTAGAAATCAACGCATGGATGATAAGTGAGGCAGGTAAAAATTATGTAGAGGCTGA
>Ga0181593_10004654_pt1 | contig 12490 bp, 9 predicted proteins | sample 071ome_19_FD_133756 | JGI IMG/M metagenome (GOLD analysis project Ga0181593, IMG submission 133756) | Coastal salt marsh microbial communities from the Groves Creek Marsh, Skidaway Island, Georgia - 071413AT metaG (megahit assembly) | ecosystem: Environmental > Aquatic > Marine > Intertidal zone...
GAGCCCGCCGGAGTAGAGGGAGGGAGCGCGCCGAGCGGAGGGCTCAATGGAGGCGCCTCGATCAACGGGGGGGCAGAGGCAGGCGTTGAGGCGGGGGCTGAGGCGGGGGCAGAAGCGGGCGCAGAAGCGGGCGCTGAGGCGGGTCAAGCCGGCTCTCCTGCGCCGATCGAGAGCTGTGACCCAAGCTGGTTAGCGCTCACGGGTGAACCGCTTCGTGAGGCGCTCTATCAGTTCACCTCCAGCTCCTACCGACCGATCGAGGTTGAGCTTGACCTCGGGGGGAACCCGAACCGCTACACCACAGCGCGTAAGCACATGTTCACGAACACAGAGCGCAGAAGTGAGGGCGTTTACCTGCTCTATCTAGGTACCTTATATGGGCTTTCGGAGGGCACAGAGCCCCCACACGACGTGATTAACTGTGAGCACTCTTGGCCACGCTCTAAGCTCGTCGATGATGAAGGTCAGCCCGCTCTCTACGAGCATCAACAGTCGGACCTGCACCACCTCTACCCCGCGCTTTCTACCGCAAACAGCGCGCGTGGGAGCCTACCCTATGGCGAGGTTGTCTCGAATCGAGACCTAAGCTACCTGCCCTCTGAGCTGGGGCTCAGCGCCTCCAACCGACAAGTTTTTGAGCCCAGAGATGAGGTGAAAGGCGACCTCGCGAGGACGTATTTCTATATGTCCGTAAGATGGAAGTTACAGCTTTCTTCCCATGAAGAAGAAGTGATGAGGCGCTGGCATGTCGCTGACCCAGTCGACACGTGGGAGCTTGAGCGAAACGCGAGGATCGCGTCACTCCAAGGGAACCAAAACCCGTTTATCCTCTGCCCGGTGCTGGTCGAGCAGATAGACCGCTTTACAGGGGACGGAGCCCAAGAGGACCTCCCCTTACCTTAATCGGTTTAAGCGCTTGCAAAATAGAGTTAAGTGCAGTACCTGAGGCATCAAAGACGATTCATTCACCTCAAAATCAAAACATAGGAGCCTCTTATGAAACGCCTCAGCCTCAAGTCTTGTGCGCTTAGCCTCACGTCCATCTCTGCGCTCGCCCTCGCCCCACAGCTCGCGGTCGCTTACCCTGGCTTTGTAGGTCAGATCCCAAACGCTGAGAACCTCCCTGCCTCATGCGACATGTGCCACAACAGCCCTGGTGGCGGGGACGCGCGTAACGTCTTTGGCCAGACCGTTGAGATGCATCATGATGGGATCAACGTCGACTGGCCGAGCGTCTGTGCAGTAGACTCCGATGGGGATGGGCTCACGAATGGTGAAGAGCTCGCTGACCCTGACTGTATGTGGGGGCGTGGTGACGCAGCTCCTGAGGGTGAGATCAGTGACCCACGCGATGAGACGAGCCCTGGCGAGATGCCTGCGGGTGGCGAGATGCCTGCGGGTGGCGAGACCCCTGCGGGTGGCGACACCCCTGCGGGTGGCGAGACCCCTGCGGGTGGCGAGACCCCTGCGGGTGGCGAGACCCCTGCGGGTGGCGAGACCCCCATGAATGATGACATGGCCGGAACAGAGGAGGCGGGCTGTGACGCGACTGGGGCGAGGACGACCAGCGCGATCTCCCTCTTGCTCCTCTTCGTCGGTTTCCTGGGCCTCCGCCGTATCGAGCAACGCTAAAACCTCTAGGCTTGTGTTTTAGCTCTTTGTCATGGCGGGCTCTGGAGACATCGCGCTGTGGTTAACGGGCGAAGCGGAGCCTAGGTCGCTCACGAGGCGCTACCAAGACCCGCTGGAGCTCGTCTGGCTTCACTGTCTTCAAGCGCTTGGCTGGCGACTAGAGCGCTCCTCTGAGGTCTTTGCGAGCTGGGATGGCGCGGGCGTGCTCACCCTGAGCACCCCTGAACACATGGACCCCGATGACAGCCTCGCTCAGCTGATCTTTCATGAGGTGTGTCACGCGCTGGTTGAGGGTCCAGATGGATGGAGTAAGCCAGACTGGGGCCTGGAGAACCAAGACAGCAGACACCTCGCCCATGAGCTCGCTTGCCACCGTGTCCAGGCGAGCCTCGCGACCCCATTTGGTCTGCGTGACTTCATGGCGGTGACAACGGACTGGCGTCCTCATTACGACGCCTTGCCCGAAGACCCGATGGGGGTCTGTCCTTTCGCTGGCAAGCTCGATCAAGAGGCGCGACGCCTCGCGCTCGGGGGTCTCGAGCGAGCCTCTGAGCGACCTTGGGTTCAGGCGGTACAGAGCGCCCTCTCCCGCACTCAGCTCCTCAGGTCACTCTGCGCTCCCCTCGCTCCCCCATCCTCGATTTGGGCTCAAAGAGAGCCGTAAGGAAGTTCGCAAAGAGGGTCCCACGACAAGAGCAGGGAAGAGCAGTCCACGAGCGGAGGTTAAACAGCTCACCCCCTAACTTGAATCGAGGTGTATGATGCGAGCGACCCCCTATAAATCGTGGCTGGTCTGGGCCATAACCGCGCTCTGTATCGTTGGAGCAGTCGCGCCTATAACAGCAGACCCAGCGCCCACGTCTCCACAGGGTCCCCCTGCCTTGAGCGCTGAGCAGGTCAGCTTATGGTTGAGCGCTCACCGGGGGGTCCAGCGCTTCTCAATAGATGATCATGGGACGCTTAAAGGTGAGAGCGTCATCGAGGTGAGAGGGGACGGTCAGCACATCGATGTGTATGACGTAGCGGACGTTTTCTCCCATGGGCGTCACCCCTCAGATGAGCACCGCGTGAGCCATAAACGCTTCCAAGCTCACTCGCCCTATGCTCTGCTGAGCGCCGAGTGGTATGAGCTTAAACAGGGTGAGGCGCGGGTAGGCGCTTGGCGCTCTACAGAGGCCGGCCAAGCTCAAGGGGAGTGGAGAGAGTCGCCGGCTCAGGTCCTCCGGCGGGCTGAGCGACGTGGGGCGTATGAGGGGATCAGGCTCGCAGGCTCGCTCTGGCGATCAGCTCAGCGAGGACGGTCACTCAAGGCGCCTGAGACCCTCGTCGCCCACATAGGAGCACAGGTGCTCTCAATGGGTCAGCGACTCGAGGTAAGCGCGCTCAGCTGGGGCGAGGTGAAGCGCTACACCATCAGCCTACTGGACCAGAGGCTCGCGCGACCCCACACGCTTGGCTCAGAGTGGGTTGAGCTCCTTGAGGTGAAGGTCACAGCGAGCTCAGGTCAGGTCAGCCGACAGCTTCGCTCAACAGCAGGTCAGCTCCTCAGCACATCAGCCTCAGATCAGATCGCGCTGATCGCGACCCCTCCCCTCATCAGCGAGCGACGGTCGATGAGCGCGCTCTCAAGCGCGAGAGGATCACTCTCAGAGCGACAACTCCAGAGCGCGATGAGCCCAGCTCGCGACGCCTTCAGCGCCTGCTCTAGACAGCATAATCCAGAGCGCTCGACCCTCACCAGACTCACGCTCAGACTCTACCTCAGCGCACAAGGTCAGCTCACCGCGGTTGGGTTTGATGACGCTGAGACCTGGGGCCCTCTTGAGCGCTGTATCGCCCACGAGGTGACGAGGCTCCGCTTCCCACCTCCTCGAGGTGGAGAGGCCCTCATTAAGTACCCGCTCCGCTTTCACCCTCGTCGCTAGATATCAGCGCTATAGGGTCCCTCTGTCGCGGACCTCTATGAAGCGAGGTAAAGATCTATCGCTTAGGCGCTTCATTCACTTGAGTAATGACGGGAGAGGGTCTAGGCTGTGCGCACCCTGTGACGTGAGAGGAGTGGCCCCTTGTCCTTCTACGATATGAGCAAGATCGAGACCTTGATCAGCCAAGAGCGCTTAAATGAGCGAATCTCTGAGCTCGGCGCGCAGATCACCAAAGACTATCAAGGTCAAGGCGACCTCGTGCTCATCTGTGTTTTGAAGGGCTCTTATCTGTTCCTCGCGGACCTCTCTAGGGCGATTGACCTCCCGCTAACCGTAGACTTCATGAGCGTCTCAAGCTACGGGCATGGCTTTAAGTCGAGCGGGGTCGTCCGCCTGATTCAAGACCTCAGCGAGTCGATCGAGGGTAAGCACGTCCTCATCGTGGAGGACATCATCGACACAGGCCTCACGATGGGCTACCTGCTCGAGAACCTTAAGACGAGGCGACCTCGCTCACTTAAGATCGTCAGCCTGCTCCACAAGCCTACTAAACTGAAGGTCCCGCTCGAGATTGATTACCTCGGTTTTTCGATCGAGGACCGCTTTGTGATCGGCTATGGGCTCGACTTTCAGGGACAGTTCCGTAACATGCCTTTTATTGGCGTTAATATTGGTGAGGGGGCGCCCCTCTCCACCACCATCTCCCCCGTGGATACGAACTCATGAAGACCTCAGCGCAGCGCTCACCCTCACCCCTATCCTCTGCCCAGCGCCCTTCACTTTTGAAGCGGATCCGTCGCGTCGCGCTCCTCAGCTCGCTCGCGTTCGGCTTCGCGGGCTGTCAATTTGATCAGGCGACCATCGACAGCTGGACAGAGCTCGATGACAAGGGCGCCGCTCGCCTCGGTGGATACGTGATCGACCCTGAGCGACCAGATGACATTCGCATGCGCGCCTTTGAGCATCTTGTTGAGATGAAGAAGTTTGACCACCTCCTCAGCGTGCTCGACCAGCTCCCCGTCGAGGATCGAACGATGTTCTCAAACGTCGCGGTAGGGGTTGCGCAGAAAAACAGCCGCGCTGAGGCGACCTCAGAGCAACAGGCGAACGCGGTTGACCTCATGTTCTTTATGATGAGCTTCGATTGGGGTGAGGAGACCTTTAAGATCCAAACGCAGCTCATGGAGTGGATGACAAAATGGTCACTCGCGATGATTAAGACGGGCCAGACCGCGATGACGACCACCAACCCAGACCGCGCGCTGACTGTAGCGGTGCTCATGGGAGGTGATCAGGTCCTCAACATCATCCAAGAGCAACTTGAGGAGTCCGTCGCCGACAGCAAGACGATCGTGGGGATCGACAACGTCTTGAGGAACCTAAAGGACCCTAAGATCGATGAGATGCTCGCCAAGGCCCTCCTGAAGACCGCTCGCACAGTCTACCCGGAGAACCTCACGACGCCTCTAGTCGACGCGATGATCAAAAACGGCAACCGCACCCTCCTGCGGTTCCTCCTCGAGGTCGCCAAGGATAACCTCGCCCCGATGTCGGTCCAAGAATTTGCGATGGAGCAGGCCTCGACCTCCCTCGTCGCGATGAGCCAAGATGACGACACTCTCCGCGCTGAGGCGGCGGATAACTTCATGCGTATCTTGTCCTCCTCAACCGCCTCAGCGCCGATCATTTTCTACTCCATTCGACAGCTCTGGCGCCTGGGGGGGGTAGAGCTCCTCCCCGACACCCTCAAGGCGATTAACCCTAACTTTCGTGTGCCCGTCGCGGGGACTGAGCTCCGCCTTGATGTGGAGGACTTCTGTAACGGGTACGTCGTAAGCGCCAAGGATGAGGCCCGCTCGACGCTCCTTGGGCTCCTTGATGAGCTCCAAACAAAGCCTGAGCTCTGGCCTGCGAGGCTCTACGCGCTGTCTTGTGTTCACGCGTTGTATCCCGATGACTTCCCACGGTTCATGAAGAAAAAGGGTCGTTATAAAAAGTACTTCCGACGTGACAAGACCCCGATCCGCGCTTGGCGTAGTGACGGGAACACGACCCTTGGGGAGATCGCTCAAGAGCTGATGAACCCACTCGCGCGCTAGGGTCTACCTGGCCCGCTACCTCACCACGACAGGAGCGCTTGAGTGATGATCGAGCAAGACTTTATGGGGTGGTTGACCGAGGCGATGAGCGCTCCTAGCCCAATTGATGAGCTCAGGGGGCTGACGCGCTACAGGGGGGTCGATGAGGTCTGTGACCAAGCGATCGCAGCCCTCTCGCTCAGCGTGAGTCGGCATGAGCATCAAGCTGATCAAGGCGTCGCGCTCTTGTTCATGATGAGCGCGGTTGTGTTCTTAGACATTAAGCGCGCCGCCGCGCTCGTCGCGAGCCTCTCTGAAGAGCTCTCTGCCTCGCTACAGGCAGCCCAGCTCCCTCGACTTGAGGCCGTCTTCGCTCGCGCGACCTTCAAGGCGCTCAGAGAGGGCTCTCCGTTTGAGCCTGAGAGCCTGTTTGAGGAGCATCAATATCTCTCTGAGCAGTATCTGAGGCTCTCACAGGGCGGGCACACGAACGCCCTGAGCCTCTTGTGTGCGAACATGCTCGACGCCTTCGCGCTCGACGCGACAAGCATCACTGAGCAAGCGCTCAGCGGGGTTGAGTCTCAGCTTAACCTCAGCACAGCGGTGACAGGGCAAGCCCTAGACAGCGCAGACACACAAGGGATCTCACTCGACGCGATTCAGGCCGCTGAGCGCGAGCTTTCAGATGATGATGAGACCTCAATCACCCCTGAAGGCGCGAGGGTCACAGAGCATGACGTCACCCATATCACCCCTCAACAGCCCGTCGCGATCGTAGCCCCTGCGGTGAGGCTCGCCCAGTCGCCCATACATCACCCCGCTCCACAGTCGCCCTTTACTGAGCGTCTACAGATGAACACCGCAGAGCTAGAGTTTGTTAAAAAGGAGAGCCTAGCGCTAGAGGCAGTGAGGCTCGCAGAGGAGGCTCAAGCGCACGCGCTCGCCGCTCAACATGAGGCTGAGCGCACCCTCCGAGAGGCACAAGAGGCCAAGCTACGCGCTGAGGCCCGTGCTCAGAGCACTTCGCTCCACCAGCATCACCAGGCCTCACCTGCTCCCTTCGCTCAAGCGATCCCCTCTCATCAGCCTGCCTTACACACGTCAGCGGAGCCTTCACTGCCCTCGCCGTCTCAGCTGCTCCCACCTGCTCAGGCTCAACATTTCTCAGCGGCCCATGAGCCTCAGCTCCCCTTTAGTCAACTCTCAGGTGGACCGATCTCTCAACACGTTGGCGATGGAGTGAGCTCAGACCTCCCGTCTATGATGCTCAGGCGACTCAAGCCTAAGCCCTCTATTTTAGCGACGCTGATCGTCACCCAAGCCGTCGCGGGTCTCATGACCCTCATTTTCTCTTTTCAGATTGGTGTTCACTTTATGTGGCTTGGGCCCCTGCTCATGCTCAGCGCGCTGTTTATGTTCCAAGGCAAGCGCTCGGGTTGGACGCTCTCTATCTTCGCTACGCTGTGCCACGGACTGTACCTCATCGTTCGTTTGCAGAGCGGAGACTTCCACATCTACCTCAAGAGCCCCGCGCTCTATCTGGTCTCTCTTGGGATGTTTGGGCTCAGCGCTTCGCTCTTAAGTGCTCCGGTCCGCTCATACTTCAAAACCAGCAGGCGCTTCTAACGATCGCCCTGCTCCGCGACAGGAGAGCTCATTATGAGCGAGCTGAGTTATCAGGTGGGGGATGTAGGCTTCGCCCCTAACATCTCCGCTTTAGCCTACTTTAATCACGCCGCCCTCACCCCACCCTCCCCTCTCGTGCTACAAGCGGTCACCGATTGCCTCAGCGCCTTCGCCGAGGTAGGGAGCGAGGCCTTCATGAGCGTGGTCGAGGCTCGAGGCGAGCTCAAGCGGTCGCTCGCGAGGCTGTTTGAGCTAGACGAGCGCTACGCTGACAGCTTCGCGCTTGTACCAAACACAACCTCAGGCCTGCAGGCGATCGCCCACGCGCTCCCATGGAGGCGAGGAGAGAGGGTCCTCCTCTTCAACGGGGAGTTCCCGACCAACGTCATCCCATGGCTACAAGCCTCAGAGCGCCATGAGCTTGAGATCTGTTGGGCTTCGCTCAACCCGCTGATGGACCCCAGCGGCGCAGACTGGTCAGAGGTCGACGCTCAGCTCGCGCGTGGCGTCAAGCTGGTCTGCGTCAGCGCTGTTCAGTTTCAGACAGGGCTCAGGGTCCCGCTCACTGAGCTCGCCGACCGTTGCGAGCGCTGGGGCGCTGAGCTCTGTGTCGATGGGATACAGGCCTGCGGGGCGGTCCCGCTCCCTCTTGAGCGCGTTCACTACCTCGCCTCTGGGGGTCACAAGTGGATGATGGCGGTTGAGGGGGCAGGCTTCATGTATGTCCACCCAGACAAGGTCGCCCAGCTCACCCCACAGAGCGCAGGCTGGCTCAGCCTCACTGAGCCTCTTGACTTCCTTTTTAACCCCGCGGCTCCGCTCGCCTACCATCGCCCAGCCCGACCCGAGGTGTCCGCCTTTGAGGGAGGCGCACAAGCCAGCGTGTGCTACGCTGCGCTCCACGCCTCTGTTCAAGCGCTTAACGCGGTGAGAGGAGGCTCCAATCGAGTAGGAGTACAGGCGATTTACCATCACATTAACACGCTCAACAACCGCCTTGAGGAGGGGCTTATCGCCCTCGGTTTTGAGAGCCTCCGTTGCCCCGATGTGGCGCGCCGTAGCGGGATCTTGAGCCTCAAGCCTAGGCCCAAGCATGGAGGGGTTGAGGCGATCCCTGAGCTCGTCTCCCGATGGGGGAGCAGGGGGTTCGTCTGCGCGACCCCTAACGCCTGCCTGCGCATCTCACCTCACTGGTATAACAGCCTCGAGCAGGTCGAGCAGGCGCTTGAGATCGCGAGTGACACGCTCAATTGAGATTGAGTGAAGTCGAGCGCTATGCTACACAAGCGGGCCTCGGAGGAGATCAATATGTCTAAGAAAGTTCTCATCGAGACCTACGGCTGCCAGATGAATGAGGCGGACACCGAGCTCATGTATGGGCTCTTGCGAAAAGATGGCTATGAGCTCACATCGGAGCAGGCTGAGGCGGACGTCGTCCTGCTCAACACCTGCGCGGTGCGAGAGCGTGCAGAGGAGCGTATCTTTGGTCGTCTCGGCTGGCTGAAGCAACTCAAACGTGAGCGACCAGAGGTCGTGCTCGGGGTCACAGGGTGTATGGCCGAGCGGATGCGTGAACAGCTCCTTGAGCGGACCCCGTTCGTCGACCTTGTGGTCGGCCCTGACGCCTACCGCCGGCTCCCTGAGCTCGTAGGGAAGCTGACCCACCGTGGAGATGACGCGACGCTTGAGCCTGTCAAGGTGGACCCGATCGTTGATGTGAGGCTTGATCGAAGCGAGATGTATTCGCAAGCTCAGGTCGACCGCGTACCTGGCGTCTCGGGCTGGATATCGATCCAGCGTGGGTGTGATAAATTCTGTACTTTCTGTATCGTCCCCTTTGTTCGTGGCCGAGAGCGTAGCTTGAGCCCGGAGGAGGTCGTCGCTCAAGCTAAGGAGATGGCCTCTGAGGGCTTCCGTGAGGTGACCCTCCTAGGGCAGACGGTCTCCTCCTACTATGAGCGAGGCTGTGACTTTGCAGACCTCTTGAGCATGGTCCATGAGGTTGACGGGATTGAGCGTATTCGCTTCACGTCTCCCTATCCAACCGACTTCACCCCGCGCCTCGTAGAGCGTATGGCGACGCTCCCCAAGCTGGGTAAATATATCCACCTCCCCGTTCAATCAGGGAGCAGCCGTGTCCTTAAGGACATGCGTAGACGCTACACTCGAGAGCGCTACATTGAGATCGTTGAGCTGATCCGCACACACCTCCCTGACTACACGCTGAGCACAGACGTGATCGTCGGGTACCCAAGCGAGACCGAGGAGGAGTTCGAGGAGACCATGAGCCTGATGCGAGCGCTCCGCTTTGATCAAGCCTTTATGTTTTATTACAGCGAGCGTGAGGGCACCCTCGCCGCTCGTCAGCGTCCAGATGACGTCCCACTTGAGGTTAAGAAGCGCCGGCTCGCTGAGCTGATTAAACAGCAAGAGCAGATCTCTCATGAGCAACAACAGCTTCAGCTCGGCGAGACCCATGAGGTCCTCGTCGTGGGCCCTACTCGCCGTAACCCCGACCAGGTCATGGGGCGCACGAGCTGCTTCCGTACCACGATCTTCGAGCAAGACTCGAGCGCCCCGTATCACCCCGGAGACATCATCAAGGTCGAGGTCGAGCGAGCGACGAGCCACACGATGTTCGGGCAGGCCATTGAGCGTGTCAACCCCGCGCCACGAGGGGCGGAGTTCGCTGAGATTGGCCTCAGTCACCATGGCTGAAAGTGAGCAGGCTGAGGGGTCACTTCGCGCCTCTGGCCCTGTCCCTGGAGGGCGCCCGCTACGTGGCGCTCGTCTGATTGGCCTCACGGGGGGCATCGCGTGTGGCAAGAGCGCGATCTCACGCTCGCTCGCCTCACGAGGCGCGGTGATCGTGGACGCCGACCTCATCGCGCGCGAGGTGGTGGCCCCTCACAGCGAGGGCCTTAAGCTCCTCGTCGCGCGCTGGGGTAAGGACCTCCTCACCGCTGAGGGCGCCCTTGATCGAGCGAAGCTTGGGGCGATCGTGTTCTCTGATCCGGGCGCTCGAGCGACCCTTGATAAGCTCCTACATCCGCTGATCGCGACAGAGAGCGCTCGACAGGTACAGAGCGCCTTACAGCGCGTCCCACGTGTCCCGCTCGTCGTCTATGACGCGGCCCTGCTCATCGAGGCGGGTCGCGCCGAGCAGTTCCGACCGCTCATAGTTGTCTACAGCGATCGAGAGCGTCAAATAGAGCGCGTCACTCAGAGAGATCAGCTCTCATATGAAGAGGCGACACGGCGCGTTGACGCTCAGATGCCCGCCCTAGACAAGGCGAAGCGCGCAGATTGGCTCATCGTCAATCACGGTGAGGGGCTTCACTCACTCGAGCCAGCGGTCGACGCGCTCTGGGGGTCACTCACCTCGAGCTGAGCGACCTAGCTCGCTGAAGCGTGGGAAGCGACGCGCCTCGTCGAGCGCCCAGCTCGGCGCATATCGCCATAAGAGCGCCCTTTGAGCCTCACTGACCGCCTTCATCGCGACCGAGGGGCCATCGAGCTGCTCAGCGCGAGTCAGCTCGAGCCAGCGATGCCCAAGGAGCGCCTTATACAGGTAAATACGCCAGACCTGCTCGTTGAGCTGGAGCGCGCCCGCCTGCTCTACTGTGGACGCCCCCAACGCCTCTGCGCTCACCGCGCACAAGGCTAAGGCTCGGGCCGCCCGCTCGGAGAGCTCAAAGGCGCGCCCAGCGAAGGCGCAGGCGCACAGCGCGAGCCAATCTCGACGGCTCAGCGTAGCTCTGGGGTCAGGGAGAGGGGGACAGGCGCTCAAGAAGGTCACGACGACGTCTAGCTCTAGGTGGCGCAGAGGCCCCTTGAGTTGCGCCTCAAAGTCCCGAGTCAGCTCCGCCTCTAGCTCAGATAACAGCGCCTCCCCTTGAGCGTTGAGCCCCTTGCAGACCAGCGCTGAGCGCTCCCCGCTCATATCGCTCTGTCGGACGCTGACACGGAGTGGCTTAAAGCCTTGTCGTAGCCAAAATCGCAAGAGAGGGCCTGTCGCCCCAAAGCTAGAGCCAAAGAGCTCCACCCCTCGCTCGATCGCCCAGCGCTCCACGCGCTTAAGCAGGGCGCTCCCAAGCCCCTTAGACTGATCTTGTGGGCGGGTGGCGACCCTCACCACCCGAGCGAGCGAGCGGGTCGCGGCCTCTTCACAGTTCAAGTGAACCGCAAAGTTCGCCGCGAACAGCTGACCACGTGGCCTTGAGCGACCCTCGTAGAGCTCAGCCGCCATCTCTGGTGAGAGGCCCCCTTCAAGGCTCACGAGCGCGACCGCCACGATCCCTCGCTGATCAGATAAGGTGTGTACCGAGAGGTTAGGGGCGTCCAACAGGCGCCACACGTCGCTCGGCTGAGTTCTATAGTGAGCGCTCACTAACAAACCAAAAAGCTCCCTCAGGCGCTCCTCATCACTCGAGAGCGCCTCACGGTCCCACTCTTGATAGGTACAGCTTTGTAGCGAGACAGACCCCCTTTGAGGCGTCACGCTCGCGTCAAGCAAGAGGCTTGACAGCGACCACGCCTCAACTGGGTCCCCTTGCGCCCAGCGGATCGGCTCCTCTAAGGTCAGCTCGTAGAGCTTCTTCACCTTCCGCTGAAGCTGGGGCCTGAAGCGTAAGGAGAACCCTCGCCCTGCTCCCTCATAGCCGTGCGTGGTTGTAGAAAATATAAGCTTAGGCTTCCTCTCAAGGAGGCGAGTCAAGAGCGGGACAGGGAGCGAGGCGGCCTCATCCACAAACAAGACCCGAAAGGGTTGCTCTCTAGCCCAGAGCGCGCTCGGACTCACGAAGCGTATTACGCCCTTGGAGCACTGTAAGAGGCCCCCCTCGAGGCTCGGCTTCGCTCCTCGAGCGCGTAAGAGCTCATGTGACGCGTCGAAAAAAGACTCGAGCGCGTCAAGCTTAGGCGCCGTGACACAGAGCTCACCCTCACCGTTTAATAAGAGGGTCGCCGCGGCGAGGCCAAGCGCGTAGCTCTTGCCTCTCCCTCTGTGCGCGGTCACCGATACAGCTGTGAAAGCCTGGCGCTGGTGGGCGCGCAAGATCACCTCGATCACCTCTCTTTGCGCTTGGGTACGGCATCGTCTCAGCGCCTCAGCGTCCCCTAACCCTAAAGATGACCCGACGCTATGCTCAAAGGGAGCGGGCGTCTTGAGCGGAGCGCTCGCTCGATCAACGATCGAGTGAGGGAAGCTGACCTCCTCTTCAATCACCC